>Ga0335396_10006150_pt1 | contig 12042 bp, 12 predicted proteins | sample FRY02_FD_205743 | JGI IMG/M metagenome (GOLD analysis project Ga0335396, IMG submission 205743) | Freshwater microbial communities from Lake Fryxell liftoff mats and glacier meltwater in Antarctica - FRY-02 (spades assembly) (version 2) | ecosystem: Environmental > Aquatic > Freshwater > Ice >... | reverse complement strand
CGAAAATTTTCGTCCCAACAGAATACGAATCTCGCTTCTCTCTGCTTTAGTTAATTTTTCTCTTTTATTCATACACCCATTTTAGAGTGTCCTAATAGATTACGGAATGAACCGTAGGTGTACGGCACTGCGGTACGGACGCTCCACAGGGTTCGACAACGCAATCCAACACTCCTGACCAGCAGGGAGCGGATGATTGCAGTGGTAGTGACCGTTGTAGTCGGTTAGCGAATATTTATCGTGGTAATGCCACCGTCCAGAACGCGCCGGGTGCCCGTGGGTGAAGTTTAAGACGCAATATGGCCGGAGTGAACCCACCTGGCGCAGGACGCGGAAGTCAACGAAAATCATCCCGAAAAAGTCGTCGCGAACATCTGGAAAGAGTTCTTCTAGTGAGTATTCAGCGGACCGATTTGCCGGTAGCGACAGACCCACTCGGCGTGCCAATCTCTTGCCCGCTGAATCGAACAGAGTCACACTAAAGTCGACGGCCGATCCGTTTGCGTTGCAAATGTCCTCTGGGAAATCCAAATTTGAGAGCACCAAACTTGTGCTCAATTCCTGTTTGCGCATTACAAAAATGGCAAAGCGCCTAAGTGTCAAATGATGGAGGATAGCTGTCTTAAAGTCGCGATACCAAGTGCCGATCCGGCGGCCGAGCGGGATTCCCATCCCCGCGAATCCAAGCATGCCTTGCTCCCGCTCTTCGCGGAAAACTTTAATCATGTCCTTGATCTCGTATTCGCAGCTTGTGCAGCGGGTTCCAACCTGATAGTGGCGCCTCAGCAGATCGAAAGAAGCACCATTTGTCTCGCTGAGGATTTGATTCATGTCTTCGCAGCTGATCTGAAAGCAATTGCAAACATTGCGCCGTTCGGGAGCCGTCACCATGGACGAATTGGCACGATCAGCACAAGGAGCCCCACTTGCACAGTCTTTGGATTGTAATTGCTCTACTTTTTTTTGCGGATCTGACATAACTATTAAGTATAACTGAATCTGTATTGCGATCGTGTGGCGACCCCGCCTAGCACGCTCTTTAGAGGGAAATGAACTGCTACTATCCAAACCATGGAATGCCCAACCTGCAAATGCCGACTGACAGAGCCGCGATACCTAGGACCGATCCGATTGGACCGGCCTGGTTCGGTTTCCAGTGGGAAGCATACCGTCAACGCATGCGCTAACTGCGGTCTTGCTGGCTTAGATTTGGCGGTACTCGACTACTCCACGACCGACTACCGAAGCGCAGTCGATGGCCCCCAAGGTGTCGTTGATTTTGCCGCTGTCCATGACCGAGAGCAGGCTTCACTATTGGCGTGCATCGGTACCGAGGACCTCGCGGGTCGCACAGTGGCGGATGTTGGCTGCGGTGGAGGGCGAATGTTGGACTTATTGGCTGGATTCACGCATGCGGCCACTCTTGCCATCGAACCGACAACAGCCTTCCACGAAACGCTATCGAAAAACGGGCATCAAGTTTTCGATAGCACTACATCGGCTGCTGAGTCATGGCATGGAGTAATCGACCTTGCAATTAGTTTTGATGTCATTGAGCATGTTGACGATCCTTCGTCATTTTGTCGAGAGATTCGAGCATTGGTGAAACCGGGTGGGCGTGTTGTGATCGGTACGCCAAACCTTGAACAACTATTGATGACCATATTGCCCGAGGATTTCGGTCGATTCTTTTACCGAAGAGTCCACCGTTGGTACTTCACCGCGAGATCGCTTGAAATGTGTCTGGCAAGCGCGGGCCTGTCTGATGTACGGGTGCGCTCGTTGCAGCGTTACGATTTCGCCAACATAGCGGTATGGCTACGCGACCGCCGACCATCGGGGAACGGGGCCATTGCTCTGCCTGTCATACTGACTACCAATCTCGCTAGCGCGGTGGAGTCAGTCGGAATGGGCGAGTACCTCGTCGCAGAGGCGACTGTGCGCTAATACTTGCATCGCAGTACCCAAGAATCGGTAATCATTAGCCGATCTTGAGACGAGTCGGTAAGGGTGTCGCAGACGGACCGCAGACCACTGTGCCTGGCGCAATGACACCACTGACCACCGAACGCGCACCGACCACGACCCGATCACCGATGGTCGATCCCTTCAAGACCGTCGCTCCCGCACCCAAGAAGACCAAACGGTCGATGCGCACGGCTGCGCACTTCGGTCGCCAGGCACCGAGACCTTCCGACACCGATCGAAGCGGCAAAGCATGAAGATCGGAGTCGGTAATCAGACACCCACCGCCAAGTAATGTCTCATCGCCTATGACGACTTCTTGGGAAACAACGATTACGCTGTTACTCATACCTACATCAGCACCAATTCGAAGTTTAGCCCCGCATGCCACATGAATGCACATTCGCTGCCCTGAACCGACGAAATTGACTCCAGCCCCAGAATGAATACGCACTCGTGGTCCAATGGTTACGGATGCTCGAGGATGGATGTACAAGTGGAGCCAACCAGAACAGCGGAACCCAGAACCAACTTGCGCGCCGTTCAGCCATAATCGCATTCGCGCAACGACTGTGAATGCAGCGCACAACGCCGTACGAGCGGCTTGCCGGGCGACATGATTTATCTGGCGGATTAAAAGAGGAGTTGCCATAACGGTTGTACTGAAAAGATAACAAAAAGGCGACTTACTATTCAGCGATCATGAGGCGATAACGGGCTATAGTACCCTCGATTATTATCCAACTGAGGATCGCACACAGCATATCTGAATCATTTCAACGCAATGCCACCGACTTGGTCGAGGCCTGGTTCGAGACCGGCCACGATGCGGTAATAGCGATCGTGCTCAATCGGCTGAAGGGACTTGCCAAACCGAATGCTCGTGGCGCGGAAGTCCGCACCATGACCCGGAAAAGAAAAGCCCTTGAATACCAAGTGTAAATATCGCTTGGCCGCTCGAACGCTCGCATCGGATGGACGATCTGCCGTATGGGACAACTCCTCAATCCGTGTGAAGTACGCAGCACGATCCGTGGGCTCGTCGGCGATACCGAGCCCCTCGTACTTGGGGCGACCGGCAGCCACAACGGGGAGACCGCGTGCGACCATCTCCGGTCCTGCGCTGCTGAGGTAAACCAGTCCCGCACGCGCAAAGGGCAGAAACGAAAATGTATTGATCGGTTCCTCGGAGTCGATGACTAAGACATTCGGTGCGCCAGCCGCCAGTTCGCGGGCGAGGACCCCTATGCGCAATGTACACTTACCCAGTCCAACCCACTGTTCGGCAGGATGTGCCCGAATTATCAACTTCAATTTCGGATGCTCTCGGGCATACCCGATGATCGCCCTTAGCCAATCACGCTGTCCTCGAAAGCAACGTTCTCGCAACAACATCGAACTGTCACCAACGACATTTGGAGCAACGAGAAAAAGCGCACCAGGTCGTGCGACGAAATCCTGTGCCGCTTTGGGCAACGACGCATTGAGAGATGCACGCTGAACTCGATAGAAAGTCTCCAGCCAATCCGCATCCTCGGGCCGCGCCCCATCAACGAATTGTAGATAGGAGTTTACTTCCTGCTCTTTCACAGCGTCCCAAGCGCCCAGTGCTGCTAGCCATCCAGCCACATTGTATTCAAGAGCTGGAGCACCATGATTATAGATCATATGACCTGCACGCCAAGCCCATCCCTCGACACACACAACATCGGCGCCCGCTGCCATGGCGCCGTGTAATAGTCCGGGCGTCTCGCCAATCAAGCCGCTGAGCACTACAACGCGATCGAAATGCTCGCTCTCAAGCAGCGCACGGATACCATTGCCTGCGCTGAGCATACGCGTGCGCAAAGCATCAACATCGACGCCATACTGTTGCGGGTCGTCGACAACATCCTGCTCCTCGATGTGGCGGTCGTATGCCACCGAAGCACGGACGATGCGCTCGACCTTTTCCGCAACAGGATTACAAGATTCGGCAGAAGCATCGCCCCATGCATCGATGTCGATCGTACGCACATCCGGAATCCGAGCAACGCCATCCCAGAAGCGATAGCGACTGGGCAGGCGACCGGCTACCGCACGCTCCTGCGATTGCGACCAGAGCAGCGTGGTCCCGACGCCCATTCGCCGCAGAACACATGCGGCGTATCCGCCCCATTCCATCCAAGTCTCATTCCGGAGGGCCGTCAAAAGGACGCGGCGCGTGATTGGGGGCAGTGGTGTGCGGTTGAGCTCGTCGATCCAACTATCTAGTGCGAAGCGCGACAACGGCCTCGGCACCACACGAGCTCCCAATTCGTAAGCGGCCACTCCCGCACCAATTCGTGCGGCACGCCGAACACCACGCATGATGTTTCTGACACTCAACTAACCCACTCCTTGCATCGATCGTCTCGAGTCCTCAGTCATGCAAGTCACCATGATTCCAGCACTGTCTTACGCTGAATCGGATCCATGCTCGCGATCGCTGCGTCGTCGTAGTAGGAATCGCCCACAACATGGGTTGTCGAGATCTCCTCAAATATTGCGCCCTTATACGAGGAAAAGGAGTGCCAGACGGTGCGTTCAACCAGGTGAATGTCGCCAGGGCGCATGGCGGTCGCAACGCCATCGCGCGTCACCTCGAGGTCACCATAAAGCAACTGGAACGACTCCTCCTTGAGAAGATGCCGATGTGAAGGGTGCGACTGACCCGGCAATACAATGATGAGTTTCTTGCAGTATTCCCGGTTGATGAGATTGACGATGATTGCGCCATGTTGGCGAAACCGATCTGGCCCGTAGTGATGCGACATGTCAATCGAATAACTCGTTCCAATACTGATCCCCGCTTGGTGCAACATTCCCTTGGCCTCGTGGAGGAGACTGCGCAGCACGGCGGCGGTGGTGCGTGGACGCCGCTCGCGCATTGCGGTGCCAGCGGCGTAGTCCTGCGTGGCCACCATACCCGCAACATATTCGCTGCTACTCGTCTGCCCTGCAACACAAGGCATGGCAAAGAACACTCGGTTCGAGCCGACCTGTTCCCCCGCCTTGACTGCTTCGGACATGTATGTGCCACGCTTGAGCGAGAGAAGCGAGTCCAGTTCATCTTGAGTCACATGTTTCGATTCCGTGTCGTCGCCTGTGATCTCAAGTGCACTCAGCGCGGCCTGTATCCACGCTTCTGTTTGCTCGGGGTTCATCGAATATGCATTCAGCGGCGCGGTTGCAGTAGGCACCCCAACATGCCGCTCTAGGATTTGAGCCCCTTTCGCAACGGCGATCTTGACAGGGTTTAAGTTGTTCGGCGCCTCGTGACCGCTGTATCCGATTCGCATCCAATGGTAACGCCGCCGCATCCATTCGATCATATGCAGTTGCAGTGCGTTGTTCGGAGTCGGATAAAGCCCTACACAATGCAATAGTGAGAAGTCGCGCACGCAGCGGTGCTCGAAGAAGTTCACCACTTGGTCCATCTCCTCCTGGCGCAGACCGCCGCTCGAGCAAATGATTGGCTTTCTGACGCGAGCAATGCGCTCGAGCAACGGCCAGTCATTTGCGCTACAACTGGCTATCTTCACGATATCGACGCTGTGGTTTACTAAAAGATCGAGCGAAGACTCGTCGAAGGGAGTGCATGCAGCGAGCATGCCGTGGTCGTGAATGGCCACAACCAAACTGGCGTAATCATCCCAGGACAACTCCGTGCTCAGGAATCGCTTGATGTGCTTGATGTCGGCAGAGCGAAAGTCTGGGTGGATGAAGGTACTCAGATTGCGGTATTGTAACTTTACTGCTACGCGAATACGGTGGCGGCGGGCTATCTTCGACATCTCCTCCACGATCAACAAGCCGTGCGCTAGGTTTCCAGAGTGGTTGTTCGCCATTTCAAAAATAAATAGAGGACCACGGTCGGTGGTGCTGTCGCTATAAGTCTTGCCGTCGGCCATGATTGGATTATCCTTCATTTTATAGATAGGTTACGATTGAGCCTTGACGACTTCGGCGAGGCGCAGGAGCGCGCTAATACCAGTGCCGCGGTCATCGACATAGATGTCCGCAGCGGGTTTGCCAAACCGCAATTCGTCGTGACTCACGCCCCAGTCCTGAAGTTGCCGAAGGGTAATGCCTGTCCAGTCGATGCGGGTGGCAGAACCGCGAGCGGTGAAGATAACAATGCGGTTCCCTGCTCTGTGCAAGGTATTCAATGCGGCAATAATGTCTTGCTGCGGGCGAGCTAGTGCGTAGTCGTTCTGCGGCGAAAGCGTAGCGATGATTCCGTCCATGTCGCAGCAAATGGTGAGCTTGCGCCCATCCCACCCAATGGCAGCGGCGTCCGCCGCTGCGTCGAAATCAGCCAACGTATCGATATCGTGGTGGTGGTCCATGATGTACGCACCTAGCGCGCAACCGGTCATCGACCGACGTTCGAGGATGGTGCTTGGGCGGATCGCATCGACGCATGCGTTTTGAAGGAAGGCGGTGGGGAGCGCCTGTCGTGGCAGGCTGTGTGATTCAGCGATGCCCGCATCTGCTACCTGCTCGAGGGTGCCATCGGGTCGAATCCACCACATCTTGAGCGGTGATTCCGGTGCGGCGCTGACTGATCGCACGGCGTCCCACTCTGGATGCTCACGCAGCAGCCCGACAGCGGCATCAATATCGGCGGGCGTGCGATTCGGATAGGTTGGGCGAAGATGCACAACGATTTCAGGTAACTCACCTGTGTCTTGCTTATACCAGCGCAACGCATGCTCAAAGGTTTCTAAGTCGGTGCTCAGATCTCCAGCTAGGTTCGCAGGACGAAGAAATGGGGTCTCTGCGCCGTATTCGCGTGCAATCGCAGCGTAATACTCATCATCGGTCGACACAATCACGCGATCCACTAATGTCGCCGCATGGGCCTGCTGCGCCGCCAAGCCTAAGAGCGGCGTTCCCCGGAAGGAGCGAATGTTCTTGTTCGGAAGGCTCTTGGAGCCAGAACGTGCGGGGATAATTGCTAGAACTGCCATACGGTGGATTTATTTGCGACCGAAACACCGCGTCGAGAAAACACCCATGAATTAATAGAGAGTATTATCATCTGTCGCATGCGTCAAGGCTGTGGTACCTGTTGGTTCTGGCCATGGTCACACGATGGATGGCGCCCCACTAAAGCGACCAGCATTGGTGATGTTTTCCAAGTAATTCCGTATGGCGATGCCATGCCTGATGTGGGCGAATTCCTCATTGGCCCGACGGTTTCCGCTCAGTCCTAGGATCGCTGCTTCGGCAGGGTGGGTAGCAACCCAGCAAATCGCCTCAGTTAAGCAACCACAAGTGGACGGTGGGATAACAATGCAATCCTTGTTGTCCGTAAAATACCGTTCAACATCGCCAACTTGGCTCAGAATGACTGGAACGCCATACGAAAAAACTTCATATAAACGACTTGGGAAACAGGCCCTAGAAGAAGGGTCATCTGTACGAAGATGCACCATTAGGCTGGCCTGCTGCAACAGTCCCTCAAATTCCGGCTTATCTATAAACCCATGAAATGTGACAATCTTATCTAAACTCAATGACTTGGCCAACTCCACGAATTGCAGCCGCGGTTTCGGCTGTAACCCAACAATATGGATGTGACAATTGACGTGCTTTGCCGCCAACTCGCTAGCAGATGCTAATAAAACTGGTATATCGTCGCGGCGACTTCCACTGCTAATGCAGACAATAACTAAGGGCGTGAATAGCGGGATTGAACTAGGCGCTGGAATTGCTGCGATTGTAGGAACAATTATCGGAGGGAATTTTGCGATGCGCCCGATACTTGCAAAGAGGCTGGTCGAAATGACGATGGATCCATCACTGAGTCTGGGCATCACAAAGTTACATGCTTGCTCCCAAATAAAAGACGAAGCAAGCCATCCACGTTTATAGTCTGACGCAATGTGATTCTCCGCATATTGTTGAAGGAATGGGACTTTCGCACGGCATTCCTTGAATATTCCATAGCTGTACCATATATCTTGATTATAAAAAATTACTGCTCCGACGTTGTTGCACTTCACGAGGTCACGAAGTGCTTCCCTCATTTTCCAAAAAGCCGAAGCATTCTTTCGCAGGCGCCCATACGGAAATTTTGCATCTTCATTTGAAAATGTTCTAATCGGAATGGATTGCCATTCATTGTTCGAAGTCGCCGCCCCCGTCAAGAACACGACTGGGTTAAGCCAGACGCACTTGAGTGCCAGCGCAATGTTCTTGATTCTTGCGGCTGGTCCTCCGCCATGATCTGTATTTGGAAATATTCCTATGAGAACAATCGTCTTATTTGATACCATTCAGTGCTCTGCCATTCAATTTTAGAATTATAGATTCGAGGTCTGACCGTATGACGGGAAAGCCAAACGATAGCAGTTTCTGACAGCGGTCAACCCAAGCCTGTGAATCGGTTTGTCTGAGAGAAACTCCGCATCAGCGCCCCCTCTTTGGGACTTGGTGGTCCTGGTCCCTACCCCGATTTCAGGTCCAAATGAAGTGAGAGTTATTTGGGACTTGGTCTTGTCCCCAATTCAGGTCCACCTTCAGCGCGAGAAAATCTGGTCAACAGGGACCTCTGGTCTTGTCCCCAATTCAGGTCCACCTTGAGCGTGAGAAAATCTGGTCAACTGGGACCTCGTTCCTCTGACTTGCTTCAGCGAACTCCTCGGGCGTCAGTATGCCCAAGGCGCTGTGTGGACGAACACGATTATAGTCCAATCTCCAATTTGTCAAGATGTTCCTCGCGTCTTCAAGCGATTCAAACACATTCGCGTTTAAACATTCCGCGCGAAGTCGTGCGTTGAACGACTCGATGAACGCGTTGTCCGTTGGCTTACCTGGTCGACTGAAATCAAGTCTCGCATTCGCTCGAGAGGCTCACGCATCAAATTCGCTCGAAGTGAACTCTGATCCGTTGTCGACTTGAATCACCGACGGCCTGCGATGAGACCTCGACAGCCGGTCAAGCACCTTGATCACATCGATCGACTTGAACGATCCACGCACCTCCGTCGCAACCGCTTCACGCGTGTATTGATCGACCACCGTCAACACACGAATGCGACGACCGTCTTGAAGTTGATCGCTCATGAAATCCATGCTCCATCGCTCGTCACGATGCGACGCCTTCGCGCGCAGCTGTCGCGGAACAGTTGACTTTCTGCGACGAGGTCTTTTTGTGCGTAAATTAAGCCCTTCCAGCCTATAAAGACGACGGACGCGTTTGTGATTTACGCGCCAACCTTCACGCAACAACAGGACATGCACACGCCTGCTTCCCCATGTTGTCCGCACCTCGGTGATCTCGCGAATGCGCATCGAAAGATCGTCTTGCGGCGGACGAATGGATTCATAGCGAATCGATGTTCTACTGACACGCAGCGACCAACACGCTCGCCGCTGCGAGATGTCGTACGCGCTGCGCACCCGCCCGACCAGCTCTCTGCGCTACTCGGGTCTCAAACTTTTTTTCTTAGAACATCCTGCAAGATCACCTTGTCCAGGCTCAGATCGGCGACGAGTCGCTTCAACTTTGCGTTCTCTTCTTCAAGTTGCTTCAGTCTGCGGACTTCAACAACGCCCATCGATCCAAACTTCTTTTTCCAGCGATAAAAAGTTTGCTGGGAAACGCCAGTGCGCCGACAGATCTCGGCGATTGTTTCGCCGCCAGTTTCTTAGGCAAGCGAGTACGCAATTTGCTCTTCAGTGAAACGCTTCTTCTTCATGCAATCCTCCATTGATTTGGAGGCCCCAGTGTCCCCAATAACTCTCACTTCATTTGGACCTGGAATTGGGGTAGGGACCAGGGTGTCGAGTCATGCGTAGCAAATAACCCTAACCAAGAACGGCATTTAAGATGTACTCCGATACTATCATTTTTCACGCTCATCGCGTTCGCGCACGCGTCGTGCGGGTGAGCCGAAATACACACCAAGCGGTTGCGTGGACCTCGTAACAAGCGACTGTGCGCCAACAACACATCCGTCCGCCACAAAGACGCCGTCAAGGACGATGGCCCCAGCGCCGAACCAAACATCATTTCCAATTCGAATCCCTTCGCGCGTCTCGCCTTGTCGGCAAATGGGTTTGGTGTGATCTTCAAACCGATGGTTGGCCGGAACGAAAATGCAGTAGGCCGCAATACGCACATCGGTGCCGATGGACAGACCACCATGTCCGTAGAGAATGCACCCTGGATTCACTGTGCAGTTGCGACCAACACTTATCGAGCCCCCAGCGGCCAGGAGCCGCGCACCAGTATGCACAGTGCAATCGGGACCAATGTAAATCGAGCCTCCCTGCCGCTGAACCGTTGCGCCAGGCGCAATGCGAGCACTCAAGGCAAGTTGCACTCCGTTCATGCGGAGCCACAGCCACTTCAGCCACCAAAGTGGCCGTGCGCTGCGTTGCAGTGACCGGAGGATCGATTTCATGTTGTTGCTGCTGTACGCCTTGCGTGCATAATTGTGAGAATCAGCATAAGGATCGAAGATACTGCAACGGACAAAAAGTATCCCGTCGCCGCAGCCAACAAAGGTGGCATCCAAACCATCAGTAGCACGATGAATGCGTACGGCAGCACCGACTGCGCGACGATATATGTGTAGTACTCTGGCCAGCACTTCAGAGCATTGTAATAGGTCGATAGCATTCGCAACGCCAGAAACGGCCCGGAAGCGCAGGCGATCATGGCAGGTAAGAGGGCTTCACTGTACTTGGGCAATCCAAAGTGAATGAGTATTGCCAGAAAGGCTGCCGTGGCGCTAGAAATACCAATCATCGCGAGAGCAGTGCGCCGAATCTGACGCAAGAGCATCCGAAGCAGTTTTGGGGCGTCCTGATCTCGACCGAATGTCTCGAGCAAAGCAGGGTACGACGATGCGTGGATGGCACCAGGGATCACCTGCAGAATGGAGGCGGCGGCAAGAGCTGGCGAATACAGGCCCACCATTCGAACGCCGTCGGTGGCGCTGAGAAGCAGTATGCGCTCGGCATTCTGCCCCAGCAGCAACATATATCCGGTGAGATAGGTGTGTCTTCCGAAGCGGAAGGTTTCAATGACCGCCCAGCGCCTCAAATGCGGTCTTACTTGGAATGGCCGATAGGTGAAGAACACCAATACCCCGACGACCGCAACGAGCAGTGTGCGAACGAGTAGACCGTCAAAGGAGAACTGCCAGACGAGCAGTAGCGTCACGACACCAAACGCGGCTAGTCCGAGCTCCATCGTGCCGAGGCGGATAAATGAACTTGAAGAACGGAAAGTTGCACGCACATAATTTGTGTAGTAGGTGAGCGCCCAGGACAGACCGGCGACTATCAGCGCAATCCCGAACATTACATCGGTGCTTCCGAACCAAGCAGCAACGCCGGCCGATAGCACTAACCCCACAACGATCATTATCAATGAATGGGCTAACCCAGTCTCGACTACTTCGAGCGCTTCACGGTTGCGATCGCGTCCCACCAAGTACGGGTATTCGCGGCTCATGCCACTAAGCACACCCATCCTGAGCGCATCCAATGCCACCTTCAGCAATTGTGCCGAACTCCACCACCCCATCACCAACGGGTCAATCCAACGAAAGATCAGCAGCGCAGAAATGCCGTTGAGCCCTTGCGCTGCGAGTAAAGATGCCGCATAGATCGTGCGCGGACCGCGCCAGCGAAGTCGTGGTGGGGAGGGAATGGTCCCAGGGTCGGCAGATGATTCGGAAATAGCCAATTCTTAGTTTAGAGTCAGTTCGAGGTGAGCAGACCTCCGCAACGCATTGCGGATACGCCATACACGATGCTGCATCCCAGTGAAACGCGCGGATAGTGCACCTGAATGTGCTCGGTGGCGAATGAAATGTTCGGTGCGAATAACCAACGCAGGATCTGCCGGTATTTCCGAACGAACCTCGTCGCAGACCTGCCAAAGCGATTCGATCATCCCATTCATAGTCACTTGAGTTTGCTTCACTTTCGTGGACAGGTTCACTATATCAATTCCTGACGCATTTGCCAACGCAGTTCATATTTGATCGGGCTGGTGTTCCCGTTGTTTGAGTGCCTCCTCTGGGGGTTGTA
>Ga0335396_10006129_pt1 | contig 12065 bp, 7 predicted proteins | sample FRY02_FD_205743 | JGI IMG/M metagenome (GOLD analysis project Ga0335396, IMG submission 205743) | Freshwater microbial communities from Lake Fryxell liftoff mats and glacier meltwater in Antarctica - FRY-02 (spades assembly) (version 2) | ecosystem: Environmental > Aquatic > Freshwater > Ice >... | reverse complement strand
GCCTCCTCCGCGCTCTGCGGCGCGTGGGCGCCGGAGATCAGGTCGAGCGCCTCCTTCGGGTCATACCAGCGGGAAGCGCTGGTCCGGCCAAGCACGTGCTCCCGGCCCGTCCCGATCAGGCGCATCAGGTCCCAGATCTCCTCCCGGTAGGTTTGGATCGGGGTCGCGGTCCCGATCACCATATGGCGGGTCCGGTCCGCAATCCGGGACATGAAGCCCCAAAGATTGTTCGGGTCCGCCTCCTCCCCCTTCATGTCACGCCGGATCCGGGCCCGGTGCCCCTCATCAAGCGCGATCATCCCGTATCTCCCCTCCAGGAGGGCCGCCGCCTCCGGCAGGAGCGTGTCGTTCTTGCGCGCGGTCAGCATACCCGTTGAGACGATCCCGACCTGACAGGGGCAGGCCAGGATGTCGGCGGCGTCCCGGGCCCGGTAATGGTGACCGGTGTGGTCAATCCACCCCTTGAACGGGTCCCGGGCCCAGCGGGCGGAGGGGAGACCCAGCCGGTCCCACAGCTCCACCTGCCACTGCTCGGTGAGTGTGGAGGGGCACAGGATCAGGAACGGGCCGTCCCCGAGCAGGACGGAGAGGGCGCCAGTGGTCGCCATGGACAGGGTCTTGCCGACCCCTACCTCATCCGCCAAGATCAGCCGGGCCGCTCCGTGCCGGTCCCGGTGCTCGGACCATATGGAGACGAAGGCCTTCTGCCAGGGCATCAGCGCCTCGCCGCGGAGCCGGGCGGGGGACTCGACCAGAGCCGCCTTGATCAGGTCGACCGGGGTTTTGTGCAGGTCGGAGATCCTGACCTCCGTCTTGGCGGATTCCCGGCCGATCTCCTCGATGACCGCCTCGGCGAGCGGGACCCCGCGCCCCCAGAGCCAGTCGAACTCGCCCCGGACCCATTCGGCCGCGGCCCTTGAGGTGTCCTCCCAGATCAGCTCGTAGTTGAGGTTCCAGGCGGAATAGGTGTCATTGACGGAGCCCATGAAGGCGGAGGTGGTGCCGTCCTTATGGGTGATGAGTCCGGCCTTGCCGTGCAGGAAGGGGGCGGCGGCGCGGGACACGACCCGGACCTCGACCCTTCCGGAGCGCAGCAGCTCGTGGAGGCGGCGCCAGCGGGCCCGCTCCAGAAGCGGGGAGGCCGCGTTCCGGTCCGCCGTGAACGCCACCAGCTGGGCACGGTCGGAGGTGGGGTCGGAGACCCCGGCGACCAGGATGTCGCGCGGGTCGATCTCCGCGTTGCAGACAAGGCGGACCCGGTCGATCGTGCTGAGCTCCTCCTCGATCAGGGAGAAAAGGGTGGAGCGGAAATATCCGGAGATCCGATCATAGGTGACGGCGTCCCGGAGCCGGTCCTTCAGGAAGGAGCGGGTGAGGTTTTCAGAGCGGGAGGAGAAGCGGGAAATCATGATTTTTCGCGTCTCCACTGGACCCGGAAAGGCCAGACCCTGTCGAGGTCCGTTGCGGGGTCATAGGTGAGCCCGTAGGCCCGGATCTCGCCCGGCCCGAAATGTACCGCCCCCTGCTTGAACTTCAGACCCTCATAGATGAACTCGACCCAGTAGATGTGTTTGCCGCAGCCGGAGAGGCTGGCCCCGCACAGGACTCCCTGATCCTTCAGGCGCTCAAGGAAATCGGGGAGTGAGGAGGCGTTTCTTGCCGTCTGGAGGATCAGCTCCGACAAATCGGACCTGATGTTTCTCGGGCGCGCCGCTTTGACCACGTCGAGGACGCTCTGACGGACCGTCCCGGACGCCTCCCGAAACAAGCTGACCGCACGTCCCATGTTGATAGACCTCACCGTCATTTCGTCGTTCCAGGAGACGCAGGAGAGCAGCTGGCTGACGGGGATAAGGTCATGGTCGGCGACGCAAAGAAGGTCCCGAACGAGATGTGCGTCACGCTGGCAGTCAGCACAGGCGTACCACCCCTTTTCCGTGTGGGGCGTGCAGTGATCACAGGAGAAGGCGGATTTGACGGGTCCCGCGAACTCCGTGACATGGGACCCGTCCCGGATCCGGATGAAACCTGGCCCACGATGACCGTATTTATAGAAAGTGTTGAGATGGGCGAAACGGCCCCTAACCTGTTCCGGTAGGGAGGTCCTGAATCCGCCGATCGTCTCCCCTGTGTGGAAGTCGTGCAGGTAGTCACCGCCGCGCACCGGCGCGCCGGTCAGATCGCAGGGGGGCGCCCAGGCGTTCTCGGCCCATCTCAGTTCCCCGATGAGCGCAGTCCAGGTTAAAGGGCCCAGCACCTCATGGCGGATCTCAAGCGGGGACCCGTCTCGAAGAAAAGCCTCAAGCACCGCATCAATTACCCCTCCTAGCTCCCGATGATCGGCACCGATCACCGCGTTCCGGATCCCGTTGATCAGGTCGGCCGCCATCTCGGACAGACGGATCACCTGGTCCAGCTCGTAGGCGAGACGCTCACCCCCGTTCTCATTGAACGCGTGTTTCCCGCCCGGAACCCGGGTGACACCGGCGCGGATCGCGGAGGGGGGGAAGCTGACCAGATCGCGCAGTTCCGGACGGGTCAGGGCGATGAGCCGCTGCTTCAGAAGGCCGTTGTCAGCCGCGTTGCACCGATGGCAGACCAAGGTGCGCTCAAACCCGGTCAAAACGCGCTCCACCGCTTCAACCAGGTCCGGTGAGGCGCCGTAAATGGTAAGTCCGCTGAGCCCGTCACAGATGTGGTCATGATGCCTGTGCATCAGAGTCTTGTCGATGACGTGAGGCTCGAGACCCGCCTCAGCGTTGAGCTCGGCACGAGTCACGTCACAGCTGGGGCATACGAAATCCTCGTATCCCTCATCCAGGCCGACGAAACACGTTTCGAAATTCGCAAAGTCGAGGTCTTTCATGTTTCTTCTCCTCTGGTTGACCTAATTCGCGTCATCGTAACACCTGGCTCTCTAACCCCGTGCGGTCCCGTGAAACACTCACCCGGTCAGATCTTCTCCACCCGCAGCGCCTCAGCAAGCACCCGCGCCGCCACCGGGTGTCCCCCGTCCTGCGCCCGCCACCGCTCACCGAGCCAGGCGATGATCGCCAGGAGCGTCCCGCGTTTGCGGTAATAGTCCGGGATCGCGTCCCGGAGCTGTTCCAGCACGAGGTCGACCTCCTCCCCCCGCTCCAGCTTCCAGACCGCGTGCAGCCCGATCCGGACCAGGGACCGGCCGCCGAACTCCACCTCCTCGGAGAGGTGTTTCTTCCCCATCTCCGCCGGGGTCTTCAGGCGCGCCGCGTTCGGGGTCAGGGACCCCATCAAAGCGGTGTAATCATCTACCCGGAACGCCTTGCCGAAGTTTTGGTAATCGTCCAACCGGACCGGACCGCCAGCCTCCATGTCGGTCATCCTCAGGAAGAACCGCTCCGCGCCGGAGAGGTCCAACCAGATCCCGCGCTCGATCCCGTCCGGGATCAGATGATCGTTGGCGACCCGGACCGCGAATTCCATCATCTCGTCGACGAGGGTGACCTCCCCGCGTCTGCGGGGTCGCAGCACCTCGCGGGTCATGTCGGTCCCGTCGATCCGGGTATAGCCGGTCAGCACGCGCAGGGCGGCGGCGTAGCCCGCCATCTGAAGGTCCGCGTCGTTGAAGATGTTCCCGTCGCGGCGGGCCCCGGCGGCGCGTTGGTTGAGCCCGACCATGTCGGCCACCTGCTCCGCGACCGCGACCCGGATCTCCTCCTGGATCTCGTCCGAGTAGCCGGAGAGGGGCTCGCCCCTTTTTCGCAGGATGATCATGTGGGTACCCTGGACGTAACCGCCCTTCTTCAGCTCGGAGGTGGTTTCGGTGGAGACGTACCAGTCCTGGACCACCTGAAGACCAGCGCCCCAGAAGATCTGGGCCATGTCGGAGAAGGTCTTCACGTCCTGATGGGTGAACTGGACGATCTGGAGGCCGTTAACAACGAGATGGTCGGTCATGGCGCGGTAGGCCTCGACCATGCCGGCCTTGAACCCCTGACCCTCGCCCTTGATCGCAAGGGCGCGGCGGGAGTCCCAGACCCATTCGTTGAACGGGGCTGGGGGGTTCTTGCGGAGCCAGGCGATGAAGAATTCAGTGATCTCGTCGTACTGGACTGCGTCGGCGTAGGGCGGGTCGGTGATGATCAGGTCTTGCTCGACATCGATGTCGGCGGCACGGCGGGAGGCAGCTTGGCTGAATTCCACCCGGCCGCCTATTTCAGGAATTCTCAAGAGATCAGAACAGTGAGGCCAGCTTCTTGCTGGATAGTTTAGCATAGTGTTCAGTGCTTGATTTTGAAAAACATATTTCGCCGCATCGGTAGTGGAATCCCAACTTGAAAGGCGAGCGCTACGGTTAAGAACTGAAGCCAACCCCAAATTCATATGCGCCACCGGCTTCGCATGCCGCGCCGCCACCGCGTTCACCAGAAGATGCCGCGGGTTGAACAGGTGATGCCAGTGGGTCCAGCCACGCGTCCGGATTGGCTCATCCGTCTTGTTCCCCGGCTCGATCGCCATATCCGGCACGAACCCGGCCGCCTGCCACTCCGGCAGATGCCGCTCCACATAGGCGGCCACCTCCTCCTCGCGGTTGAGGTCCTCAACCGTGGGGGCCGCGAACCAGGTGCGCGGATGTTTCTTCCCTGACGCGATCTCACCCGCATCCATCCACTGGATCGCGTAGAGCCGCTCCTGCCAGATATCCCCCTCACGTGGCCGGATGTCCGTGATCTCCCAGGGGCGGAGCCGGTTCCGGTTCACACCCGCGTCATCCTTGTAGTCCCCGCGGATCTCCTTGATCGCGATGCCAAGGTCATCCCCGAACTCCGGATGGTAGAGACGCCCCTTTCGGACCGTCCCCAGCTCAGCCTCCTTCATCTCTTGGTCCGAAACGCCGGTCAGGATCTCGATCTTATAGCGCTTCGCCGCGTGGTCCGGCACGAGCCGGGCGATGACGTTGCGTTTACTCGAGATGACCCAGCTTGGCGCCATCGGCACCATCCACCCGGTCCGGGGGCAGCGCGTCTCCAGACAGTAAAGGAACACCTTGGCGCGGTTTCCGTCCGCGTCATGCTCCACTCCCATCGCGCAGATATCCGCGTCGATAGCATGAACGATCTTCTCCTGCTCCGCCTTCATGTGGGCGTGATCCTCGGGGCTTGCCCCGACGATGTTGAACGCGCCCCAGGTCAGCATGCAGGCGACCGGGTTCAGGTCGGAGGCGTAGACGTCACAGCCCATCCGGGCCGCCTCGAACGGGATGGAACCGCTGCCCGAGAAGGTGTCCGCCAGCTTCGGGCGCCGCCCGAACCGCATGACCCCGAGCTGCTCGACCAGCTCCTGGATCGAAGATGCTGAAGTCCCCAGGTGCGCGTTTACCTCATCCCATATCCCGTCCAGAAGGATCGCGTCCCCGATCTCCTCGGGGCGCTTGGCGGCGAAGACCTGCTCCCCGTAGCTCGCGGAGCCGAGCAGGTCCTGTTTGCCCTTGGGCAGACGCCGCGCCAGACCCTGCGCGTCCATCCCCATCAGCATCTCCAGGATCTCCACGTCCCGCTCCAGGTTCTCGCTGGCCGGCATCAAGGAGGCCAGGACTAGGGCCCGGGTCAGGACCAGGGGCTTGCGCCCTTTCCAGTAGGAGCCGAGGCCCGTCAGGGTCTGACCGGATCCGGCCTTGCGCTCCTTCTGGGTCTCGATCGACACTTTTCCGGTCGGGAAAGCCCGTTCAATGAGGGGTTGGCGGTCTTTATGGATGAAGGGGGTGACGGTCATAATTTTCTGCATTTCTCTTTGAATTATTCGGAGGGGCGGGAGGCCGTGGCCAGGCCGGAGTAGAACTCATGGGAAACCGCGTCATAAGCGGCTTTCATGTGCGGACAGTGGAGCGCCTTCGGTTTATTTTTCAGCCCATGCACGCAATGATCGGAGGTCGCCGTCGGCTCATAGCTCACCCGGGTGATGAACCCGCTTTGTCGAGCTTTGACCCGGACCTCGCAATGCGTGCATTGCGCGCTGAAAAGGACGGTGTCCTCCGTCGCCCCGGCGATCGGGATCTGTCCGTTCTCCCCGCCGCGCGCCAAAAGCCCCATCCCGTCAATCACGTCGGAGGGGAGGGTGGTCTCCCCCAACATCTCGATCTTGAACGGGGGCTTCGCCTTGACCCGCCCTGCGGCGGACTTGTTCTTTTTGGTGTTCTTACGGGGCTTTTTCGAGCTTGGCATGAGGGCCTGTCTCCGGGGTTAAAGGTCAAGGGTGATCTGGGCGGGAGGCGGGGCGAGCTGGACCGGTGAGGGCTCTGAGGAGTCCGGTTCCGGATCGGCCCCCTCCGCCTCATCAAACCCCTCCTCCCCGAGCAGCGCCTCAAGGACGATGACCTGTTCCATCCGCGCGGGGTCCGCCTCAGCGGCCGCCTTCAGCACCGGGCCGAGCCCGGCCACCAGGCTCCGGAACGCGTGGTTCTGAGAGATCAGTCCATCCACGTAGGGGTCAAGCTCCCCAATCTGCGACTTGAAGGACTGGGCCAGGTCGTAGACCTTCCCGGCCTGAATGTTCCGGTCCTCATCCACCGCGCGGTGCATGATCGAGTGGACCCGGACCGCGTCCTCGTATTTGGTGGCGGTCTCCACCATGCGCTTCAGCGCACTTTTCGGCTTTCTCGTCATCACAGGTCTCCTCCGAAAAGATCAAGCGTGTGGCTCCGGTCCACGGTGCGCCGCTTTTTGCGCCGCTCCAGCGCCGGGGCGGAGGTGGGGTTGAACACGAGCTGGATCCCGGAGCGCCAGCCTGTCGGCTGATCGTCGAACTCACCCGCATCCCGGTCCACCTGGGTGAACATCCACCACAGCTCCTCGGGTCGGTAGGCGGCCCATTTGGGGACGGCGGCGGCTGCCTCCTCCGGGTTCATCGTCTCAACGGCCCAGGCCAGCACGCAGAGCTCACGGCCAAGGAGACGCTCGATCTGGGTTTCCCCGGTCCCGAACCGGGACGGGGGGAGCCCCTTCTCGCGCAGACGGCGATTCAGGTAGGATCTCGCCTCCTCCGCCACCGCGCGCCAGGTCGCGCGTGCGACCCGGACCCGGCAGATGGAGCGCAGGCCGGAGGCGAGGCCCGCTGCGCCGTAATCCTCAATCATCTCCACAATTCCGCCGCGCCCCTCCGGGACCCGCAGGAGGAACCTGTGCGGGGCGATGTCGTTCGGGACCCCGAACCCGTGATACAGATCCCCCATCATTTCCCCTCCTGGCTGACGCAGCCGGCGGAGATGTCGATCCCCGCCTTCTCCGCGAAGGATTTCAGCGCGTAGCCGGTCGGGAACCGGGCCCCGTCCGCGCGCAGGGTCGCCGGGGCGTCCGGATCCCCGATCAGGCGGCGCAGCTCAGCGATCAGGGACTCAATATCCTCCGGGCTGGTCCCGACATGGGTGCCGCAGCGGAACGTGATCCCGGCCTCCCCGGACCCGACCGTGAGGCGAATCCCGGTCAGACGGGTGCCCGGCTCCGCCTTGGCGGCGCTCAGTGCGCGGGTGATCGAGGTCAGGTCCGGCATCTGGATGTCCAGCTCCGCCTCCGCGGGCTTGTCATCCGCGATCACCCGCTCCGCGCCAACCTCCTCGAAGAGGAACCGCTCACGCACCTCAACCCCGCCCCGCTTGGCGTAGGCGTAAAGGGTGGTGCGCCCGTCCGCCGGGACCCGGATCGGGGACCCGTCATAAACCTGCCCCTCCTTCTCGTTGATCCCGGTGGTGTTCCAGCGGATCTCCGCGTCCGGGGTGGCGGTCAGGGTGACCAGATAATGGTCGATCGCGACCTGACGGTCATGGGTGAGCGCGATGCGACCCTTCCAGGCCTTCGGCTCGGAGAGCTGCGCCGGGTCATCCCCGTGAATCACCCCGAACCACACCTCCACCTCAGTGGTGCGGTAGCTGCGCCCCTCGATCCGGGTCCCGGAGACGAACACGTCCGGGGTGGTGGAGACCTGGATCTGCGGCTTGGTGCCCGCGTCCGTCACCATGAACTCGACCTCGGACTCGCCGGAACGGGTGTCAAACCGGGTCCCGGTGAGGGTGACCTTCGGCTGCGGCGGGGGCGGGCTCTTGTCCACATAGCCGTCCGCCTCGGCCCAGCGGCCGATCGACAGCGCGTGCGACTTGATCGCGTCCAGCCCCTTGGGCGGGGTCCAGACCCAGCGCGGGTTTGACGCGGCCCGCTCCAACAGGTCGGACCAGCGGGTGCGGGACTGACCGGAGGCGAAGAGCATGTCCTCGCAACGGTACATCAGGGCCTCGATCTGGTCCGGCTCCGCAGCGCTCAGCTTCTTGGCGCCGAGCAGGGCGGCCGCGATCGCCGCCTCCCCGTCCGTCTTCCCCCGCTCCTGATGCGGGGCGAAGTCCAACCGGATCGGGCTCAGCTTGGGCCCATCCTTGGTCCCCAGCGGATGCCAGACGGTGTTGAACAGGGCCAGAACGGTGGACTGGAAATTGTTCAGCGCGCCGGTCCGCTCCGCATCGATCTCGCCCTGATGCCGTGGTGTGTCCGCGACCAGGGTCGCAACAGCCTCGATGGCGACGAGCCGGCGCGCGATCTCGCTGAGGTTCCCCATCCGGGACCCGTCCCCGGAGACCACCAGGAAGGCGTTCTTGTGGACCTGATCATCAAAGAACCGCTGCGCCGCCTCGGGCGGGGACTTCGCGTCCGGGGAGAGGACCAGACAGGTCCGCTTGCCCGCCGTCAGGCGGATCTCGCGGATCTCCGGCATGACCAGAAGCTCCTGATAGGCGGTTTTCAGGCGCGGGTTAAACAGCTCTAGAAGCCGATTCCGGATCGTCTGGTCCACCGTGGCCGGATCGACCCGCGAGAGCTTGTCCTCGATCTGTTTTCGCACGTTGGCGACGTCCGAGAAGTAGAACCGATCCCCGTCACGGGTGTGCAGATACCAGCACCGCTCCTTGAGCGCGTCGAACGCGTCCATCACGTGGGAGGCGGCCCGGCCCGGCCCGGTCAGCATCTCCGACAGATGCGCGCGTGAAAGCCCGCGCACCCCGTCCGTGTTGTCCGAGAGAGAGCTCATGTAAAGGAGGGTGGCCACCTGAGTGACGGTCCGTCCGCCCCGGTCCGCGTCCAGGTCCTGCGCATGCGCGGACCCGGTCGTGTCGTAGACGTCGCTGGCGAGTGCCGCCTCCAGGGACCGCTCGATGTCCTTGACCTGGTCCCGGGTGCCCGCGTCCGCGAAATCCGCGTGCTCCGCCCCGGCGAGGAATATCTCCTCCTTTGAGGACCAGACCCCGCGCAGCGCGTTGGCGGTGAACTCGATCAGGCCGCGGGTCTGACGGAACTTCGGGTTCTCCTTGAACAGCGACAGGATGTTCTTGTAACCGGGGTGAAAAGGATAGCTGGCCGGGATGTCATCCGCGACGAGATCCGCCCCCTTGCGGAGCGCCTTCCCCTGAACCGCCTCACGCAGCGCGGACCCGTAGGCGGCCGCGACCCGGTCCGCCACGTCAGTCGCTGGAAGTTTGGTGAACAGGCGCTTGCGCAGAATGTCGTAGATCTCGCCCGTGTTCAGGTCGACCGGGGTGATGGACTTGGCGCCGCGGCTGGTCTCTTGCTGGAGGTCCTGCAGCTGCGCGCCGAGGATCTGGCGCGCCTCATCATAGGCGGCGTCGAGCGAGGCCACGACCACCACCGTCCGGGGCGCCTTCATGGCGGCGGATAGCAGGTTCGCGAGGTTGTATTTCAGAAGGTCCAGCAGGGTCCCCTGACCGACCGTCTGGGTGTGGGCCATTGCGAAATGGGGTGGCAGCTCATCAAGCAGGATGACGTTCGGCTGATCCCCGAGGAGCGCGGACCAGTCGCTCTCGTTGACCTTCTTGGGCCCGTCGATCCAGAATTTTCGGAACAGGTCCTCGCGGCCGAGCTGGCGCGCGATGTCCCCCCACATATGGGCGTCATGGGAGATGTCGCGCCCGTTGATGGCGGCGATCCGGGCCCGGGTCGGGCTGATCCCGGCCCCGATATGTTCGGGCAGCGAGTTGATCATCTCAGGGTTCGTCGCGACGAGGCCCAGCGCGATCAGGTTGTGAGTCTTCCCGCCCCCCATCGCCTGGCGCAGCTCGAAGATGGCCTGCGAGGACTGCCCCGCGACCCGGCGCAGCGCGCCGCGCAGGAACTCCCCCATCCCGGAGGTGACGTGCGTCTTGGCGAAAAAGGCGCGCGCCTCCTCGGAGGTGGCACGCAGGACCAGGTCCAAGTGCTCGACCTGATCGGACCGGTTGAGGTCATGCACGTCCGGATGCAGTTCGCAGACGTCCCGCAGGAGGGGCAGGTTGTGGCCGGTATCAGTCATGACGAACTCCTTGATTTTTCGCAGCCTCAGCACGCCAGGCGTCGAGCCCGAGCTGGATCCCCTCAGCGAGGGTCACCCCGCAGATCGCGCATAACGCCTTGAACTCACGCCGCAGGGTGTCCGGAACGCGAACATTGAGATGGACATGATCCTCATTGGGTTCCGGTTCTGAGGAGGAGGGGTCTGACATGCGTTATCCTATTTAACAATTTTCGCAAGTTTAGCAGATCAGAATCAAGAAAGAAGGGGGGCGTGAGCGAAAGATGTGGATAGAGGGGAATCAAGGGAAGAGACGGTATCCATACATATCGAATGGGATTTCTATCCCCGCGCACGCGGGGGAACTCGGACCGGGTCGCCCGGGTCCTTGAGCAGGAGGGTCTATCCCCGCGTAAGCAGGGGAACCTTCAAAAGGCGACCGGTATCACGAAGGGGGAAGGTCTATCCCCGCGAACGCGGGGGGAACTGTTTCAGAGGATCGAGCGATGACAGCAATGGTGGTCTATCCCCGCGCACGCGGGGGGAACGCCTACGCGCATCGCTCTACTGCGCATCTATCGGGTCTATCCCCGCGCACGCGGGGGGAACCAGGGGGTAGGACATGGAACACGAATTTTTATCGGTCTATCCCCGCGCACGCGGGGGGAACACCGTGGGTGAGCAGACCCGGACGCTTAAGCTAGGTCTATCCCCGCGCACGCGGGGGGAACACATCCGGCGACGCGGCGGGCGCGGCGTATCAGGGTCTATCCCCGCGCACGCGGGGGGAACGTTGCCATGGGTGGAAACCAGGGCTCGAGGTATGGTCTATCCCCGCGCACGCGGGGGGAACATGATCGCCACCTTGAGCGGTTCAGGGTGTTGCGGTCTATCCCCGCGCACGCGGGGGGGAACGGCGGACCGGATGGGCGCGGCGTGGGCTTCTATGGTCTATCCCCGCGCACGCGGGGGGAACCACTTTTCCGGGGACCAGACCAGGTGAGGCGGCGGTCTATCCCCGCGCACGCGGGGGGAACAAACGATGTGAGTTCGAGTGTAACAACATCGGGGGTCTATCCCCGCGCACGCGGGGGGAACTCGTAGCGCACGGCGACACCGACCATCGGCACGGGTCTATCCCCGCGCACGCGGGGGGAACGCAATGAGCTCTACGTTGTGCCTAAAGCGCAGCGGTCTATCCCCGCGCACGCGGGGGGAACGCCGAGCTGCTCAGGGACCGCCACGGTTTCCGGGGTCTATCCCCGCGCACGCGGGGGGAACCATGACAGGGTCCTTCTCCTCCCGCTGAGGTTCGGTCTATCCCCGCGCACGCGGGGGGAACCCCGGCCGCGTTGCGGTCCTGCCCAGCGAAGCGGGTCTATCCCCGCGCACGCGGGGGGAACGCTGTCGCCGTTGCCCGGACTGGGGCTGATGGAGGTCTATCCCCGCGCACGCGGGGGGAACAAGTCGAAATCCAAGTTGGCCCGCCTTTCCTGTGGTCTATCCCCGCGCACGCGGGGGGAACCGCAGACGCGCTGGAGCGGGCCAAGGAGGCCCGGGTCTATCCCCGCGCACGCGGGGGGAACGGGGCGGCACCAAGGTACGCTGAGCCGGCCTGAGGTCTATCCCCGCGCACGCGGGGGGAACTTCAGTTCGAGCACCAGGTCCGGAAGTCCCATAGGTCTATCCCCGCGCACGCGGGGGGAACAAGTCGAAATCCAAGTTGGCCCGCCTTTCCTGTGGTCTATCCCCGCGCACGCGGGGGG
>Ga0335396_10006124_pt1 | contig 12069 bp, 9 predicted proteins | sample FRY02_FD_205743 | JGI IMG/M metagenome (GOLD analysis project Ga0335396, IMG submission 205743) | Freshwater microbial communities from Lake Fryxell liftoff mats and glacier meltwater in Antarctica - FRY-02 (spades assembly) (version 2) | ecosystem: Environmental > Aquatic > Freshwater > Ice >... | reverse complement strand
GAACGGACTGCTCCAGCCACACTTCCCGAAGCGCACGGACATTTCGCACTACAGCGCAAACGAAATCAACGAAGTGGCCCTAGCCCTCAACATAAGACCACGAAAAACTTCTGGTATGGAGGACGCCCGCCGAAGCACTCGACGCATTACTCTCACAACCATTCAATTCAAACATTGCTGTATCCACCGCTCGTATTCGCCCCGCTTAATTTCAAGCTAAGCGTGAAATCATCAGGTACAAAGAAGGGTTCTACAAAAATCAGCGCCGCCAATCTTCTTTGAACTATCGTAGGCCAAACGATGTCCACTACGGTTACTAACCAGCAACCCAGACAGCATAAGAAAAACCCCCAAAACCATTGTCCGAAATCGAGGTAGTGGTCGAGTCGTTACGGTATGGCTCTAAAGGCTTCTCACTGTGAGTCGGCTACAGTTTAATCGCGTGCTTCTCGCGCGGGAAGTTGACGGGTCTTACACCCGTCCCATCTTGGGTTTTCGCCAATCCTCGGCACCTTCCCTCACCAGCTATGAGAGGTTGCGCAAGAAGTTGACGAATTCTGTAAGGTTATTGTACCATCCATTTGTCGTTACACACAAATCTAAACGAGGTACGTATGACCGATCACTTTCTAACGGGCTCCATTGAGCGCCCTGGACCAAAATCGCAGGCCTGCTACGCGGAGGTCGATGCCCATACCGGCGGACTGTCGGCCCAGGCTCGGCTTTTTCCCGTCGCTTTCGAGTCGGGGTCGGGTGTATACCTCTATGATGTCGATGGGAATCGATATCTCGATTTCTCCTCTGGGATCTATGTAGCGTCCCTCGGCCACTGTCATCCGGTCGTATCAGCCGCCGTAGCAGATGCGGCACACCTGCTGATGAACTGTCACGACTTCCCGACCCCGTTGCGGGCAGCGGCCCAGCTGCGACTTGCAGAAATCGCACCTGGTGACCTTACTCTCGTCCAATTCTACGACAGTGGGACGACGGCGGTCGAAGCAGCGTTGCGGGTCGCCCGTGTCGCGACCGGGCGTCGAACATTCATCGGGTTCGAAAATGGCTTCCACGGTAAGACGCTCGGTTCATCCAGCCTCGGAACTCCCGACCCCTGGAAGGGCATTCGTGCCGATGGATTCGTGCGGGTGCCCGGCCCCTATCCATACCGGCCACCCCCAGGGGCTGATGCGGAAGCCGTGAGCGATACGGTGCTAGGCGAGGTGCGGCGGGTGATGGAGGCCAGCTCCGACGGGGTGGCGGCGGTTCTCATCGAGCCCGTGCAGGGCTGGGGTGGATCGATAATTCCTCCCAATGACTTCCTGCCACGGTTGAAGCAGCTGTGTTCGGACAACGGAACGATGCTAATTGCCGACGAGGTGTTGACGTGCTTCGGCCGAACTGGACGGATGTTCGCTGTCAACCACTGGGACGTCGAACCCGATGTCATCACTTTGGGCAAGGGCCTCGGCAACGGCTTTCCAGTTAGCGCGATCATGGCTCGCTCCGACCTCCGGGAAGCGATGAACAATGCGAGCGCATCCACCAGCTACGGCGGAAATCCGATGGCATGCGCCGCAGTCCTCGCGAGTATGTCGGTGATCGAGAGTGAAGGACTGTGCGAGCGATCCGCGTCGCTCGGGGCTCGCATGCTTGAGGAACTCCGTGCGATGCAGGAACGTCACCCCATCATCGGTGAGGTCCGCGGACTTGGATTCCTGCTGGGAATCGAACTCGTCAAGGACCGTACCACGAAAACGCCTGCCACCGAGGCAGGAACGTTCGTTTACCAGGAAGCGTTCCGTCGTGGCCTTGCCTGGATCCCTGCGGGGCATATTCTCAGACTGGCACCCCCACTGGTGATCACCGAGGAGGAGGCGTTCCGCGGATTGAATATCATTGAGCAGGCGATCACAGAGGCGGAACGTCGTCCGGAGCTTATGAGTTGATGGGTAAGCAACAGATGCACGCGGGTATTGACTTGAGCACGACCACTGCGCGCTGCATCATTCTCGACGCCGACCTGAACGTCAGAGCGGTCGGACGCTGCCCGCACACCAGCATCGCCGACAAGTTGCGCCAGAGTACCGACCGTTGGATCAGCAGCGTCGAATCGGCAATTCGAGTTGCGTCTGGTACGAGCGGCATTGATTTGGATCAAATCGTCTCGATCGGAATTGCAACTCAGGGTATCGCGTCGGCGCTCGTCGACGAACAAGGAGCCGAACTGCGCGCCGCAAACAGCTGGTTGTCGTCGGGAGACGCCCCTGCTGGTATATTCTCCACCGAGACCATCGAATCATGGTATAGCCAGTCAGGCAGACGAATAACGCCTGTAACGCTCGCCGGGCGACTCCTGTGCGAGCGGACGACCAGCGAGAGTGGCAGGTGGGTGCTCGCTGGTGACCTAATCGCTCACCAGTTGAGCGGAGAATGGGTGATCGATCCTTGCCTCGCGGCAACCACTGGACTGCTAGATCAATGCATAGGTGATTGGTCCGATCCGTTACTAAAAGAAGTGGGCGTCGAACGGACTTCGCTCAGCCGGATCACGCCGTCTGGCGCGGCCGCGGGTTACGCGAGAGGGAAAATGTCGCAGCGGCTCGGCTTGTCACCTGATGTCGTAGTCGCGAGTCCAACCCAGGACCAGCGCGCGGCAGTACTGGTTGCCGACCCGCTTGAAACGTCGGTGACCGTCACGTTTGGTACTGCCGTAGCAATCGTGCGCCGGGCTCGGGATTGTCGGAGCAGACTGCCTGCACAAGTACCGCTCACCCCAGGACTTCGATCAGACACGTGGTGGCACGAAGGCGTCGTTCTAGCGGTCGGTGCGACCTTCGACTGGTGCGCCGAACTGATGGGGGTGCCCACTGAGTCGTGGCTCGACCTCGCTGCCGACATAGCCGTCGGTAGCTCGCGCATCACCTGCGATCCGTGGTTTGGAGGGCGCGGCTCTGCGAAATGGGAGCCTGGAGCAAAGGGTGCGCTTAGGGGTCTTCAACTCGACGCCACTCGTTCGGAAGTGGCGCGTGCTGTGGTAGATGCCGTCTGCGACGAGATAGGTCGGAACGTTGCACTGGTCGGCGCTGGCGATGACGTCCGTATCATCGGCCGGGCGTCCTTACACTCCGTGATCGCGCAGACTGTCGCCTCCATTTTAGGTCGGCCGGTCACACGGGTGCTCGCCGACGAGCCCACTGCGTTCGGCGCAGCATTGCTCGGAGCTCAAGCGAGTGGTCATATCGGGTCGGCGCACGCTGCATCGCTGACGGCAATTCGCGCCGAGGTCATCAAACCTGAACGAGTTGGAAAATGACGCTTTGGATAGGTGTCGCGAGCTGCGAGGTGAATCCTACGGTTGGCACTCCGCTCGGCGGATACCCCGTTGGTCATCGCGTAAGTACCGGCGTGCACGACGACCTGCAGGCTTTGGCGCTCTCGGTTCGCGATGACGTCGGTGGCGATCATTTTGTGCTGGTGTGCTTCGACGGTATTTCGGTACCAGCCGAAATGCTCGCTCGAATTCACCTCGACGCCGACGTTCAGGTAGTCCCCGTTGCGTCGCACACCCATGCCGCGCCGTCGTTACAGGCTTGGGACCAAGGAGTCATGGGCGACTACTCCCATGAGTATCAGTCAAGACTTGTGGCGATCTGCCAGCAAATGGCGCTCGACGCGATCGCGAACCAGCAGCCGGGCTACCTCGCACTCGGTACTGGAGGGCTGTCAGAACCGGTTGGTACGAACCGTCGAAGCCCCGACGCTCATCGGGACGACAAGGTTCGCGTGGTCGAGGCTCGCACCGCCGACGATATTGCACTGGCGACATTTGTTCTTCACGGCTGTCACCCAACAGTCCTGAACGCTGAGAACACACTGGTGAGCGCTGACCTGATCGACGGTCTTCGCACACGGCTCGCGGCAACGCTACCCGGAGTTCCGATCGCATACCTGCCGGGCGGTGCTGGTGATCAGTCGACACGACACACACGACGCGGTTCGACCTTTGGAGAGGCCACACGGCTCGGCGAAATACTCGGTGACGCGGTTCTCGATGCACGCGCCGACATGACCCGTGTCGAACGCTCTCTGGTTCGAAGTGCACGCTTCGGCCTCGAGTCAAGGCCTACTCCGCCACTGAAGATGGCCGAGAGACAGTGGTCATACTGGTCCGCCGAATCTGTGCGTAGGCTTCGAAATGGCGAGGATCCGGCCGCCCAACGCCAGGCAGAAGTTGAGTTGATTGGCGCTAGTCACGACCTTCGGCGAGCACGAGATGGGAGCCGACTTTCAGCCATCATCGATGTTTCGGTAACTCTGTGGAATCTCCAGGCGATATCGATCGCGTTCTGGCCGGTTGAGCCGACGATCGAACTTGCACATGCCCTGGAGGCGGAGGATCAAACTTGGCTTTGTGGATACGCGTCGGGCTACTTCGGCTACCTACTGGGTGCAGAAGACTGCGAGCGGGGTGGCTACGAAGTTGCCGCGTCGGCACTTCGCTGCTCAGCCGCCACTCAGTTCATCAAACATACGAGATCGCTGGCCGCCGAGTTCGATAGTCCAGACTCAACAACGAACGATAGAAAGGGAGATCGATGATCACAGACTTGCTTTCCGCGGACGGCCGAATTGTTAGCGTGGCGCTCGACCACGGCGTATTCGGGTCCGCTGGCATAGTGGACGGACTCGGTAGCCTCAGTCGGCGAGTGGCCGAGATGGTGCAGGCAGAGCCCGACGCCATCCAGTTGAACCTCGCCTCAGCGGAGCGCCTACGCAGCATGCTTGATGGCGTCCCGATACGTCTCGTTGCACGTCTCGACGTCACCAACGCCTATCAAGCGGGACTGGGCGCCCGTCTGTACTCACTTGTGGCAGGTCGTGCGATCGAACGAGCCTCGGAACTCGGTGCTGCGGCCGTCGTCGTCAACCTTCTCGATTCTGATTCCGATCCCGAACTTCGACGCGATTGCATCACGATCATCAACTGCCTGCGTGCCGAAGCATCGATCGCAGGCATCACGCTAATGATCGAACCGCTAGTACTGTCAGACCAGGGAGCGATTCGCTATGCCGTCAACGGCGATGTCACACGAATCTCACCGCTTGTTCGTCAGGCCTCCGAGCTAGGCGCAGACATTATCAAGGCAGATCCGACGGATAATCTCGAAGCCTTCGCTGCAGTTGTCGAGGCAGCGGGAGTGCCGGTGCTCGCACGGGGTGGGGGAAGAGTCGACGATTCCGAACTCCTCGACCGCACGACGGCGCTGCTCGCTGCTGGCGCATCAGGAGTAGTTTATGGAAGAAACGTTTTCCAGCATCCGCATCCCGACGAGATTACCGCGAGGCTGATGAGCGTCGTTCACGATCACCACGCACCTTTCTCTTCTGCGGCACATTCACGCTGACCACTTCTAGCCCGGCGTCGATCAGCGATCGAACGCGAGTGTCAGTCTTAGGTGCGTCTGTAACGAGCATTGCCAGTTCGTCTAACGAGCCGATCGGAGTTAGGGAGCTCCGCCCGAGCTTGTCCTGAGTTGCAAGCCCTATCGCGCGTGACGCCGAGCGAAGAATGGCACGCTTAGTCTCTGCCTCGATTAGGTTGACTGACGTGAGACCCGACTCCGAAATCGCACTGACGCCAATAAATGCAATATCGACCCGAATATCGCGAAGTAATGCGACAGTCATCTGGCCGACGATCGAGCGAGTTTGCGAACGAAGCGTTCCACCGAGGACGATGACTTCGTTACTGGAATTCTGCGCCAAGTCAAGGGCGATCTCGGGATCGTTCGTTACGACGATGATCTTTGACTTGGGCAGAAACTCAGTAAGTCTTGCAACTGTGGAGCTGGCTTCAAGGAACACCACATGACCCGGCTCGACTGATTGCGCGGCGACGCGAGCGATCTCTCGTTTTTGGGACAAGTTTCGTCGACGTTCGCTAGTGGCGGGTGGATCGTCGTCGGGGCTCGTAGCGCCACCGTGGACACGCACCAGCCGACCAGTAGCACTGAGCTGCTCAAGGTCTCGGTGAATTGTCGCGAGTGATGCGCCTGTGATCTCGCTCAACTCATTGACAGACACAGATCCAGATGTTGCCAGAAGGCGCAGTATCTGCTGGCGGCGTTCTGACGGAAGAATTTTTGTCGACTTCATGTGAACTCTTATCCTCATCGATGAAAGTTGTTCGCGGGCAAAAGGCTTATCTAACGCGCCCAGTGGTGAATAGTTCTGAATGAATACATTGCCGCTCGGTTAGGCCCTTCTCGGTTTCGGAACGTGTGGTCGGCAAGTCACAGGCGCCCTTTTTACTAGAAAGTATAGGGGTTTCATTCTGAGCGGTGAACACAGAACTTCGCTTTCCAAAATAAATCTTGACACCCTCCGTCAGAATTGCTAGGTTATGAAAGCATGTGCAATATAATGATGATCTTAACTTTTGGCGCAAATTTGTGCGAGACGGGGGCATGGCGATGAACGACTTTGAATTGAATGGACGCCGCGTGCTCGTGACGGGCGGAGGTGACGGCCTCGGTAAGCAGATGACGCTGGCGTTGGCCGACGCCGGAGCGTCAATAGTTATCTGCGGACGTCGTTCGGGTCCACTTGAGGAGACCGCAGCGGTCATCAGCGAGGCAGGTGGCCAGGTAGAAACGTATGTCGCCGATGTGACGCTCGAAGCCGATCGGCGCCGCCTTGCCGACTTAATTGGCGAAGTCGACATCCTGGTGAACAACGCAGGCGTCGCCAGTCGGGGCCGTTGGGATGAGGTCGAACTTGAGGACTGGCGCTACATCATGAACATCAACGTCGAGGCTCCGTTCCGTCTGATCCAGCTGTTCGCGCCGGGAATGATCGAACGCGGGTGGGGTCGGGTCATCAACATCGCGTCGATCTATGGGTTGGTGGCGGGCGATCCATCCCGCTATCCGGGTGTGGGACTTGACATCGCCTCGTACTTTGCGAGCAAGCATTCCCTTGTCGGTCTGTCGAGCTTTCTCGCCGTCGAGTTCGGTCGCAGCGGAGTCACGGTAAATACGATCTGTCCCGGAATGTTTCCCTCACCGACGAACGAAGAGATGCTGACAGCGGATGTCCGCGCCGCGTTGGAAGCGGGAGCGCCAGTCGGCCGACTCGGCTCGGAGACGGACCTGCGCACGGCGATCCTCTTTCTGGCATCGCCTAACTCGGGATTCGTCACAGGACAGAACCTGGTAGTAGACGGCGGCTGGACAATCTGGTGAAGTTCGTAACCACGTGGCCGATCATTCGAATAAGGAGAGCGATATGACTGAAGGCAGGCAGGCATGGGTCGTCGGGCGACGACAAGTCGATCTCGTCCGTATCGATGTGCCGCTGCCGCTGCCGGGTGAGGTTCTGGTTCGGTCTTCACACGCCGGCATCTGTGGGTCTGACTTGCACACATGGAATGATGGTCATTCATGGCTGCCGTACCCGATCTGCCCTGGGCACGAAGCAACCGGCTGGGTCACCTCCGTGGGTGATGGCGTGACTGAATTTACTTCGGGTGAAGCAGTAGTACTCCGACCGATCATTAATTGTGGAACTTGCTTCATGTGCCTGCGATCGCAGTCGAATCTTTGCGAGAACCTACGTGCCGTCGGTGCGCACAACGCTGGCGCGATGGCGGACTACTTCGTTGCTCCAGCGACTTCGCTCATTCCGCTTCCGTCGGGTATTTCGATGAGCGCGGGAGCAATGGTCGAACCGCTGTCGTGTGTAGTGCATGCTGCACGGCTTATCGGAGGCGTGCAGGGCAAGACGGTGACCGTGATTGGCGCGGGCAGTATCGGCCTCCTCGCAATGCTCAATGCGCTCGCCTCTGGCGCCGATCGCGTGGTAGTCACCGATACCGTCGCTTCCAAGCGGAGCATCGCGGAATCTCTTGGCGCGCACGCCGCTATCGATGCTGGTCACGCAGAAATCGATAAGGTCATCCGCAGGGAGCTCGAGGGTCGCCCCGACGTTGTCCTGGACTGTGTCGGCTCGCCGTCCTCGGTGCGCTTCGCAGCGCATCTGGCCCAGCCCGGCGGCCGCGTCGCGGTCGTTGGTGTTTGCAGTGGTACGGTCGAGCTACCTGTCGGGGTGCTCCAAGATCGTGAGGTGATGGTCGCAGGAAGCGCGATGTACCTTCCTGACGACTTCGATCGTGCGCTTGAGCTGGTCGCAGGCGGATTGCCCGTCGAGAGGCTCGTTACCTGCGAAGTAGAACTCGATGATGTAAGCCGAGGCTTCGAGCTGGCGGCTTCGGGCGCCGAAGTGAAGGTGCACGTTGTTACTAACGAATTCCCAGCACAACCCGTCCCAACATGGAGGTCCACATGACAATTCGAATCGGAATCGTAGGCACTGACAACGGCCATGCTCATCTGTTCTCCGGATGGATCAACGGCTGGGCCGAGGATGTACCAATTCCCGCTCGCCCGGCTGGGTATCTTGATTCGTTCTACCTACGTTGGGCAGCTCGAAGAGTCGAACTCATGCTCGAATCGGCTTGGGGGACTCAGCGCACCCCGATCCCGGACGTTCGGGTGACCAAGATCTGGGGTGCCGTACCTGGCCAGGCGGAGTTGATCGCGCGAGCCTGCGACATCGACTGTGTCGCGGCGACAATCGAAGAAGCGGTGACCGACGTCGATGCCGTAATGGTGCTGAGCGATCTGGCTTCGGACCATCTAGGACACGCACGGCTCTCCCTTGAAGCGGGACTGCCGACCTACATCGACAAGCCGCTGGCACCGTCAGCGCTAGAGGCCCGCGAGATCGCCGATCTCGCCAGTGCGCACGGCGCCCGCTGGTTCTCTGCCTCCAGCCTTGGATTTTCTTACGAGATTAAGGTGGCGCGTTCGATGGTCGAGGGCCTCGGTGGCCTGCGATCGTTGCAGTCGAAGGTGCAGAACAGATGGGCCGACTACGGCATCCATTCCTTCCAAATGGCGGCGTCGTTCCTCGGTCATGACGTGAAGACCATTCGCGGTCACACCGTCGGCACAAGCGACATCATGACACTCGAGTATCGGGACGGGCGAATCGCCGTCCTGCAGAACATCGGAGGTCAATCTCGTCCGAGTTACTGTGCAACGTTGTTCTGTGGCTTAGGGACGCACTTCATCGATATCAACGACACGATGATTACGTCGCTCGAATTGATCGAGGCCTTTGTCGACATGGTCCGCAACGACTCGCCTGCACCAGTTTCCCCTGCCGAAGCGATCAGGTCGATCGAGGTGGTCAGTGCGGGGCTTCGCGCACTTCAGATCGGTGAGGTCGTCGAACTCCCACCATTCGAGCAGTAGGTCCACATAGACGACGTTGATTCGCGATGGGAACCTCTTTCCGATTCGGTCTCGACGTTTGGCGCCGCTCGAGTCATCGTCGATTCCGACGTGTTTGTCACTCGTTGGTCGGTTCCATTGTCCATTCGCATGGATTACCTCACACATGGTACAAAACACGATATTCATTCTTAGCTCACTACTTTTAAGGTTAATAAGTGATCTTGAATTGTGGCCCCCGCAAAACGCTACGACAGTGCGACCAGAGCTGCATTGACGATCTGTTCTGGCAGGAAGTCAAAAACCCCGTAAAGCTCTGCAACTGTTCCCGATTGTCCAAATTCATCAACTCCGATAGGGACTACACGGGCGCCATATACCGAACCGAGCCAGGCGAGAGTATGGCTAGCCGAATCATGAAGTGTAACGATCGGAAGTTTGCGCTCTTGTTGAGAGATGATCGTGGCTAGATGAATATCGTCTATGGGCGCTGTGGCGTTGCGCGAAGCGGAACGCAGACTCGTGCGCCATTGGCGATATAAACGGTCAGGCGATGTCAGATCGAGAACTAGCGCATGTATGCCTTCAAGCGCGAGGTGTTCGGCCGCGGCGATTGCTTCTGGGACGACTGGTCCAGTTGCCGCGATAATAACGTCTGCGACTTTAGGAGGTTCGATCAAGCGATATCCGCCACTTAATACATCATGACGGAGTGCTTCACTACCACGTTTTTTAGCAAGCGTTTCAAACGGAGCCTGATTGACGGGTCGGGTAGAAAGCCTTAGATAAGTGCTGTCGCCATCGAGTTCGCCGAGCCTCTTAAGTCCATCGCACAAAAGCCAATCCAACGCACGTGCGTAGCATGGTTCCGCATAGGTGATATTCGGTAACTCCATTCCGAGTGATGCGGTGACCGTACTCTGGTGTGCCCCACCCTCTGGCGCTAGCGTTATTCCCGCTGGTGTCCCGACGACAATGAACTTCGCTCCGCTGTACAACGCGTAAATGAGCGCATCGAGCCCACGGCAGACGAACGGATCATATACGGTGCCGATTGGAAGCAGATGCTCGCCGTGTAGGTCGTGGCTAAGACCAAACGCGTGCAGGGTTAGAAACAAATTCATCTCGCTGATACCTAGTTCGACGTGGCGACCATTTGGCCCCTGCTTCCAACGCAGCAAGCGATCGTCTCCGATGAAATCTTGTTCTACTTGTGGACTGAAGACGCCGAACTTGTTTATCCAGCCTCCTAGGTTAGTGCTCACGCTCACATCCGGAGATGTGGTGACTATGCGCTCGCCGACACCAGCGATTGCACCAAGACCTGTGAGCAAGCGTCCAAACACTTCTTGAGTCGACGTTGGCTTAGATCCGACCGCAATGCCAACTTCGACAGGGATCGGTAAAAGTGGTCGGGGTGTGACGGGCCGGTTGTTGATGTCGCCCCCGACCGCACGACACACTCTGTCTTCGTCGCTGTCTGGCGCGAAACGATCGAACTCTGTGTCAAGCGTGAGGCCGACCTTGGCGCGAAACGTATCTATTTGATTGCCGGATAGCAAGGCGGAGTGATTGAGTGGATCGCCGGCGATCGGCAATCCCCATCCTTTGACGGTATATGCAAAAACCACACTCGGCTTGTCGGTTACTAAATCGCACTCGTGGTACGCATCGAGTAACACCGATATATCGTGACCACCGAGATTTTGCACCAATGGGGCGATGTCGACTTCTGAAATTGTTGCGATTATCTTCTCGACAGACTTTGGCGCACCTTCCAAAAACTTGGCACGGAGGTCTTCGCCCTTGAGCGCGAACAAACTTTGGTATCGCTCGTTGCTCATTTCATCAATGTATTCACGAAGTGCGTCGCCGCCTGGTTGAGAAAATACTGCCTGCAACTTGCGACCATACTTAGCCTCGACGACGTGCCAGCCTGCATCGTCAAAAAACTCGGCAAGTTTTTTTATTTTCATTCCTGGGATCACGCGATCCAAACTTTGCCGGTTGGCATCTACAATCCACATCACGTTTCCGAGACCCTGCAGTGACGGGTCGGTGATGGCCTCCCAAACATTGCCCTCGTCTAATTCAGCATCGCCGATTAGGGCAATAAACCTCGCAGACGGGCGGGGGCCAAAGTGCGAATCGATGTATCGTCTCACCATTGAAGCAAATAGCGGGGCCACGGCTCCGAGGCCGACCGAACCTGTAGAGAAATCTGAAACATCTGGGTCCTTTGTGCGACTTGGGTACGACTGCAAGCCGCCAAGACTGCGCAATTGGGTCAGGTACGAGCGGTCAAGTTCACCAGTTAGATATTTGATCGAATGAAATATTGGTGATGCATGAGGCTTGACGGCTACTTTATCGTCGCCATTCAAATGGCCAAACCACAGTGCCGTCATGATGCTGACGACGGAGGCACTACTTGCCATGTGCCCGCCAACTTTGATTGTAAATTCTGCGTCACGTCCACCAGGAGCCGGCGGTACCTGTCGCTCGCGATTGGCATAATCAACCATTCGCACAGCGAGCCACAACACTCGTTGCTCGATCCGCTCCAGAACTGCGATATTTGCAAGATTGCCAGAGCCCAATATTTGTGTAACCATACGCCAAGCCTCAGGTTACTCTTCAAATCTCGTAGCCTGTATTGGATGGCTGACACACCAGGACGCCCCGAAAGGCGCACAGACTCGGGGATCGAGATCGATCCCTTATATACAGAGGCGTCGCTGAGCGGCTGGAGCGCCGAGGCCCAGCTGGGCGCGCC
>Ga0335396_10006111_pt1 | contig 12093 bp, 7 predicted proteins | sample FRY02_FD_205743 | JGI IMG/M metagenome (GOLD analysis project Ga0335396, IMG submission 205743) | Freshwater microbial communities from Lake Fryxell liftoff mats and glacier meltwater in Antarctica - FRY-02 (spades assembly) (version 2) | ecosystem: Environmental > Aquatic > Freshwater > Ice >... | reverse complement strand
TATGCTTTTATCGAATAAGTGGTGTATGTGCGGATGTTTAAGTTTAAGATTAATAAATCTATTTTTTACCCCCTTATTATTTGAATTATAATATAATAATCCTAATGTAAATATTAATAATGTAGATTACTTATATATTTTTTATTGTATGATTAATAAACAGTATCGCATACCCAAATGGAATACTTAATTATGAAAAATATTGATATATATATATGCTTAATCATAAAAACTATATAATATTAGTTATAAATATTTAAACTATTCAAACTATGAACTTTCAAAATAAAGAACTATTAAAAAATACTAAAAAAAAATATTATAAAAATGTTATTCAATCTATCATAATAATATAATCATATCAAATATGAACTTTATTACACGAGATTATTTTTATAGAAGATTATATAGTTTTCTTTTTACCCTGTCACAATTAATATTATAATAAGTAAAAATATTATGTATTACATTTTTTAATTCTAATTCTGAAGATTTACCTGTTTTTAAATTTATTAATCTTTATAAATTCATAATACTTCTTTATATTTTAATATAGAAAACTATATATTAAAATCTAAATGTATATTATTCTTATAATTAGAAAAAAAATAATCAAATCTTTATAAAAATCCCATTTATATTATTATGAATTCCTGATATCATTATAAATATTATTATAACATTTCATATTATTTTCTTTACATGATGGACCACGGTCATACAACCATTCGCCCAACTGCTCTCTATTATTTGGTATTGTAGTAGATGCAACAGTATAGAATTGGCGTTCAGAAGATGATTTATCGTATATATCAGTTGTATCGCGGAAAAAAGTATCATTAAAATAAGAATTCATTGATTTATTTATTCTATTACTATTGATTGAACATGCTTGATAATTTTCATTACCTTCTTTTATATTTAATATATTAGGATTCATAAAAGGATTTTCTTGTGTTGGTTTTATACATTTTTTATTATTAACAATATCCAAATCATTTAAATCAAGATATTTTTCTATTTTTCTGTTTTTTTCATATTGATAATTATATACAAATATTGATATTATCATAATAATAATAACAAATAATACATATCTCGTGTCATTTAATATTAATGTTGCAATAATACCAATAAATAAAATAAATCTTATTATTGCGTTTAATTTATCATCTAAAGTCATGCTAGCATCAGGAATTAATATAGGTTTTATTAGTTCGTTTAAATTATCTAACCAAAACATAAGTTTTTATATTCTTATTCTAATATCTATATTATTATAATTTTAATCAGATGTTTCATCTCTTCGTCTATCTAATTTTGATTTTAATTTATTAGCAGCTATACTTTTTTTATAAGCATTTTTGTCATAAGTTTGTCTTGAACTTTTCTTAGGTTTTCCAATTCCACTCATCATCTTTTGCATAGTATCCATTCCTTCTTTATTATTCATCATAGAACTCATCATACTCATCATATTAGCCATATCCGGTTGTTTATTACCCGACGAAGAAGAGCCATTATCTCCTGAATTACCAAAAAGACCAGGTATATTTGAAGCAAACTTCATAGCATCTTGTAAAATACTTTCTTGCTTGAGTTCTCCATTGGAGATTTTAGTAGCCATTTTACGACTTACATTTGTGATAAGTTCGCTAAATCCGCTATCAGGATCACCTATTGCTTTAAGAATATCTCCATTGTCTCCAATTGACTTTTGTAATTTTTCAATATCAACATCTTCTAAAATCTCTTTTGCTAATTTTCCAAGATTTGTATCTTCAAGACTTGACATATCAATACCACTTTTATTTTTTAAGTTTTTTACCTTTAGATCATTTAGTCTTTTAATAATTTTTTTATGCGTTTGGTCTTCAATTTCGTCAATTAATTCTTGTTTAAAAGAACCTTGAAAAATTGTAACATATTTTTTAACAATTTCTTCATCAAGATTATCCTTGAATAAATAAAATACTGTCAAAAAATGATGACATAAATAATCATCGGCTATTAATTTACGAATACTTTCTATTGAAATATTTTCATATAATTCTACATCCTTTACATGTTCTTCGATAAACCATGTTTCAGGAAGGCTATCGTCTAATTCAACATAAGACTTCCAAAACTCTGTTGGTAAAGAATTAATATACAATATATATTCATCTGAAGATTTATCAAGAGTAACATAATTAGTTTTAATTGATTTCATAACTTTTTTTGAGAAAATATAATCAGTGTCGTCATAATTATCATTATCTACTTTTTCACTCATTTCTACTTTCATTTTTTTAGCAACTTGCTTAAGCCTTTTTATAAAATCAATATAATATTGATTGAACACAAATTGATTCGACATTTCTATATATATAAAAATATATCTGATATTCCTTATATATTTTTATAGTAATAAATCTAATATTTAATATTATCGCGTATTTTTTGCAATTCTTCTAAACTTGGCAATTTATCTTTTTTTTCATCAAATGAAGTATTTGATGGAACGCTAGTATTTTTTATACCATCTGTAATATTTTTATCATTTGAAATAAAGTCCCAATTATAATTTTTATCTTTTAATTCTGTTTCACAATCTTCTATAGCAGAAAAATTATCAGAAAAATTAAAACTTTTAAGAGTAAACGGCATAGGCTCTCCTTCTTCTGTACTAGGTATAGGTATTGTAGTATTAGTATTATTATTTTCTTTTTCTACATTTAATGTTGGTTTATTTTCTAATCTTGTATTTTGTTCTTGATATAACAAACCTCTTCCTGGTAATAATAAATGATCGAATACTTCTTTTCCAAATAATAATTCTTTACTTGGTAAAATCATAAATGCTGGAACAGAATGAATTTTATTTTCAATATTAATATTTTTTGCCAATAATTCATCAATTGAAACAAGTTTTATTTTTTTATCTACATCATAACGTTTAATGTTATCTATTAACATATTGCAATGATTACAATAAGTGCTATAGAATAAAATCATCTTATATATATTTATAAAAATAAATTATCTTTTATATACGAATGATTTATATTAAATTTATTTAATTTTTTTGAATATACACCAACGATTAAAGAAACTAAACCTTTTTAATACCTCGTCTTTATCTAATTCCATTATAATTTTATGAATATGTTCTTTTTCACTATCTTCATCGGGTATTTGACTTTTAATTTTATTAAAACATTCGGAAAATAATTCGCTATCTACTAATTCTAAATTATATTCTTTACATTTTTCAACAAGTAATTCATAAGATACAACATATTCAGGAATATATTTATTTGTAGATTCAATAAATACATTAATCTTCTTATTATATTTATCTTCTTCACCAATATTATATCTTCTTATTATTGACCAAACAGGTATTCCTCTATCAGCACTTGTATATTTTATACCATTAACAATATTTCCACCATTTTCATCAATAGCCTCCTCAATTCTTTTTCCGTCCATAAAAGTACAATTGAATGTTCCGTCTTTTTTCAATAAAGATGCAACATTATTTAAAAACGTATTTAATGTTTCTTCGCTTTTAAAGAAATAGTGAATACTAAACATACAAGAGCATACATCAAAACCATTCGCGCCTTGTCCGGATACATAAGGGTATTTTTTATTGAAATTTGTTTTATTTCTATTTAAAACATTTTTCAATGTATCGTTACTTTCTTTATCTCCTATAGATAATGAACATTCGCCACTTTTAATATCTTTACCACAATCTCCTGCTATAAATACCATATTTGGAAATATTGGTTTTTCACGTTCTTCTTTTCTCACTCTAAAATATTTTTTTCTTTCTCCCAATAGACGACTATATGCACCAGACATTGGACCATAAATATTCTTTTTTACCAAATCTATTCCTAATATAAATTTATAATCATTATCAATCCATCTTTTCATATCTCCACCTTCTCCGCAAGCTAATTCAACAAGCGAACCTTTATTTTTTGAATGAGAATAAAGCATTTTTTTAATACCTAAATTATGAAATTGAAGCATATTGTAAGATAATAATGCTTCTCTTGGAATATTTCTAGAATAGTAAACATCTTCTGCATCCAATAAATCTACATCGCTAATATCCATATTAAGGATGGGAGTTTTTCCACGTATTATACTTTCAGTAACTGGGTTGTGAATAGTTCGCCATATACTTAATGCAACTTTCAAATCATTTGCTGTTTGTGATAATTCACCAGTTTTATATACGCGCGTCTTATCTTCTCTTACTCTCATCGGTATCCATCTCATTGACACTGGTATATTTTCATCCAATACATATCTATATTCAACAATAACATTTCCTTCAATTTTATCTCCATTCTCGCAACGTATTTCTTTTCCAGAACTTAACTTTATAAGTGACTTTTCAATACCATCGCTATAATATATTGTTGGCTGAAACTTTTTATGAACGTATACTTTATTTTTACCTTGAACAATTCTTCCATACTCTTTATCATAAATCTGTTTAAGAGCTTCTTCTATTGTATAATCTTCCCATTTTGATGCATCATAACCAGTATATAAAAACATCTCTTTATATTTTATTCCATCTATCTTAACAACTTTACCTTCTTTTGCAAGAAAGTCTATTGTATTTTGTTCTGGAGGTTTCCACTTAAATACTCTGTCCCATTTAACATTACTTGTTAAAGGTACAGGTTTATTTGCAAATTGAGAATATAAAGCAAGTTTTGCAGGTGTAAATATTAAACCGTCTATATGATAAGGGTATTTTTTTACTCCAGATAAAATTTTATCACAATCATTAAGAATATCTTTATTATAAATATGATCCTTAACAATATAATTTATAGAAAAGTTTCCTTCTTTGATGTATTTTGAAGTTTTTAACAAATAATTATATCTACTTTTATCATCTTTTTTGTCACCTATCAATGGAAGACTTGTAACTTTTTCACCTCCGTAATAATATATATCAAATGACGCATATAAACCATTACTTGAATTATCTATGCGACTATTACAAGATATGTATTCTCCGTCAATAAGTGAATTATACAATTCTTTTGAAGATACTAAACCGGTATTTATTACTCTATATGTATTATTAATGAGATATACAATACCTTTATTATCAATATACATAAGAAGTCTTTCACCGTCTGCTTTTTCTGTAACAGTATATTCTGATAAAATACTAATAACCCCATATTCATCCGGATTAAATACGTTGTTTTTTTCTAATGTCACAGGCTTTGGTGTAAGAAGATGAGGACGCGTTGGTGTAAATTTACGATTATCAAGACCTAATATTTTAACATCATTTTTTATTAATTCATAATAGTTTTTAATTACATCTGTCTGTTGTTCTTTTGAAATTATGAAAGTTGATAAATATAAAGCTTGCTCCATTTTTATAATTGATGGTAATATATTATCTTTATCAGTTTTTGATATATCAATATAAAATTCATATCTCTGCGAAGATTTAATAACACCGGAACTTTTAAATGAATAATGTAAATTAACATTATCAACGTCTTTTATATCAGAATCAATTCCATTATATTTTGTAATATTAACAATATATTTAATATTAGTTTTTATATCTGTGTAAATAATTTTTTTATCTATTTTATAAAACTTTCGCGTATCATTCCATTTAGAATTGAAATCTGCGGTTTGTATTAATGGATTTTTTAAAAATGATTCAAAGATTATTGTAGAATCAAATACATCATTTACTATATCTTTACCTTCTACTTTTTTATTATATAAAATAGCATCTTTTTCTCTATATGTATTTGATGAACAATATCTTAAAATACTACTGCTTCCCGAAATTGTAAAAAGTGTATTTTCCGATGAAATATTTAAAATCTGCGTTTCTATACCTTCAACAAATTCTTCTGTTTTCATTACATTTATAAAATTATTATATTCTTTCTCAGTCCATGATGAAGAATCGTGAAACTTTATTAAACATTCGCATGATTTTGATGAAATTAAAGATGAGTGTTTGTCAATGATTTTAATTATATTATCATCCTTTGATAATTCCATATTTTTATACTCTTATATTTATTATAGATATTATAGATTTATATATCAATTTTTTATATAAATAAAAAAAATGATACATTCATATAGAAAATAGAATATAAATTATGACTTCAAAAATGTTTATGCCAATTAAATTTAATACAAGTATCATTTTAACACCTAAAGAATTAAACAATAATTTTGAAAATGTTATTTTGGAAAAACTTAAAAACACATTAGAAAATAGCTGTAGTAAGCACGGGTATATTAAAAAAGATAGTATAAAAATTATAAAACGTTCTTCTGGATATATCAAAGAATCTCATTTAAACGGAAATATTGCATATGATTTATGTTGTATTGCAGAAATTTGTAACCCAATACAAGACACAGTTATAAAATGTGTTGTTAAAGCAAAAAATAATCTTGGATTAAGAGCTATAGGAATGCACGAAGATATGGCAATATTAGAGGTAATTATTCCAAGAATTACTTCAGGTATTCAATCTGAAATAAATATAGACGATGTTAAAATAGGAGATAGTGTTAATGTTCTTGTTTGTGGAAAGAAGTTTACATTATATGACAAAATGATTTCAATAGTTGGTAAGATTTTAAAAGATAAAGATGATGAAATAGTTGTTACCGATAACGAAGATGATGCTATATCAATTGATGATGATAATGACGATGAAGTAAATAATGACGGATTAGATATTATTGATATTGATAATGATTATGATGATAATGCTGAAGATGACGAAGATGATGATGATGAAGAAAATGGAAGTGTTAAAAAAATAAATATTAAACCCAAAGATAAAAATAAAGGAGAATTTGGAAATGACGATGATGAAGATGAACTGACTGACGATGACGAAGATGATGACGATGAAGATGAAAATGAAGATAATGATGACGATGATTTATCAATAGACGAAGGAGAATCTGAGAATGTTTTAGATAATGACGAATATGCATAATTTATATTTCTATATAAATATAAAAATGTTATATTAATTAAAAATGAATAAAAACGATTTATGCAAATCAATACAAAGCAATGTTATAAAATTAACATCTAACGAAACATTAGAATTATTTAAAATTTTAATTGAAAATAATACTAATTATACGCAGAATAATAATGGAGTTTTTTTAAATTTAAATTGGTTAGAAATTGATATTTTGTCAAAAATTAATAACTATATTGATTTTTGTATTAAATCACAAAATGAAATAATAAAATATGAAATAATGAAAGACATGTTAAATGATAGTATATCTACAAAACAAAAAGAAGAAAATTTTTATAATATACCTCCACAAATATCTGTTGTTAATTCTAATACAACTACAATATCGCGTCAAAAGTTTTCTTCTAGTATGAAGTTTTATTTACTAAAAAAAAAATATATGAAGCAAAATATAATTCCAATAAATGTATTAGAAAATAGTTTAAAATATGAAGATTATATAATAACTTAAAAAAATGATATAGAAGATTATTACTATTTAATTATAATGATTAAAATACTTACAGACAAGCTATGTTCTTGTGAAAATAAAAATAATATATTGTGGAAAAGTGATAATATTGAAGTATATAAAAGGTTTTCTCAATATATACCTCATAAAATTAAAGATATTATTATTGATAATATTGAAGAAAAACAAAATACTAATAATGAAATATTAAATATAAAAAATAAAGATATTCCTTTTGTTAAAAAAGATATTATTGAAGAAAAACAAAATACTAATAATGAAATATCAAAAATAAAAAATAAAGATATTCCTTTTGTTAAAAAAGATATTATTGAAGAAAAACAAAATACTAATAATGAAATATTAAATATAAAAAATAAAGATATTCCTTTTGTTAAAAAAGATATTATTGAAGAAAAACAAAATACTAATAATGAAATATTAAATATAAAAAATAAAGATATTCCTTTTGTTAAAAAAGATATTATTGAAGAAAAGCAAAATACTAATAATGAAATATCAAAAATAAAAAATAAAGATATAAAACCCTTATATAAACCAATTGAAATTATTTTATCAGAAACATGTACATTTAATACTAATACATCATTTGTTAAACAAAATCTTATTAATTTTATTTCAAAACAAGAGTTTTCTAAAGTTTTCGGTATGAAAAAAAGCGCTGAAATAATGACGGGTATAGTTAATAATAAGTGGAATATATCTACTGCGTTATTTATATCATTTCTTTTTGATAAAGAGGTTAATTATAATAATACAAAAATAATTTATAATAAAGAAAAAAATACAGGTATTATTTTAACATTACAATAGGTTTTAACAATGGATATAATATTAGTTTATCTAATATAAATAATTTATTAGCAATAAATTTACAATATATTTTTTTATTTTTCATTTTATAATTTTTATCATCATTATTTATTTGTTTAATAAAATTATTATGGTCTATATCATAATAAGTTTCACAAACCCTCCCTGTTTTTTTACCTTTACCAATTACAGGGTCTGTTGAATATATTTTAAACTTATTAATAATACCAGTTTTGCTTTTGTAAGGTTCGATAATACCCCATGGAGTTTTCTCTGTTGTCATATCAACAGGTATTTTTTTTATTATACTTCTTGAATTAATAAACTCATCCCTTTCTCTCTTTGTAACACCATGATTATAAATATCAGTTCCTTTTATGTGTAAATTAATGTCTAAATTATCAATATCATTATCTTTATTATTAATATCAAAAATATTAACATATCCTATAAAAATATTGTCATTCTTATTAAAAGATTTTATTTCATTTTTTTTTATCAAAACACCTTGTTCATATAAACATTCTATTATATATTTTATTTTTTTATCTACAACATATTCATACATTCCTAAAATATTCTTCATTAACTTTTCAAAAGATTCAGAATCTAAATTTAAATAAATAGATATAGTTGTATTATATCTATCTAAATAATCTATTTCAAGAAGATTTAATATTTTATCTATATTATCATCATTTATAACTACATTATCTATTATTTTTTCATCGTTGTACTTTTTATCTTCAATTACAATACTTAATTTATTAGAATATTTTAACTCATTTTGTATTATATGAATACCATTTTTATGAATTGTAATAAAATAACCATTTAATAAAATATAAGGGTATATAGATTTATTTACAGTATACATTAATAAATCATTATCTACTGCCATTTTATCATATAATGTTTCAAAATTTATAAAAAAGATGTTTAATTTTATATAACTATCAATGATATTTATCAAAGATGTTTGTGTGCGTTTCAATAAATGCTTATAAACTTCACTGCGATATCCTGATTTATCTATAAACTTATTTTTACTATCACATAATGGTTCGTCTTTTACATTATCACCAAACTCATATTCGTATACATTACCTTGAGATGTATTAATTTTAACTTTACCCATTTGAAATAAAGACTTAGGAAAATAATTTATATTCTTCATTATTCCACAATCCAAAGCATTGTCGGTAATTACACGATCTACTTTTATACTATCTATATATTTTCTTGTAGATATTCGCAATGCATGTATATCAATAGTTTCTTTATTTTCATCATCGTCTATACTGGCATGCATAAAAACGGTAACATTTCTTTCTTCCAAAGGTAAACTTTGATGTCTGCAATTTCTTATTCCTCTACCTATAATTTGGTCTGGTCTATTAAAATGATACCAAGGTTCTGTCAAATGTATTTCTCTTGCATTGTAAAAACTTAACCCTTCACTTGCGACAGGCGTAATTAATATTACTTTAATCAATTCACCATTACTATTTTCCGGTTTATTAATTTTCTTTATAAGATTATCTATAGTCGTAGATCCCATAATTTCTTTTTTATCACTTGTAAGAATGCAATATTTGGGATTTTTTACTTTATCATAAATAGGTTTGTCTTGTACAATGTCTGCATTTGCCAATATGTTATTAGTTCCTTCTCTTGAATATCCTAAATGCTCTAGACATATAGCGAAAGGTAAAATACCAGATAATAAAAATCGCGAATAGATAACTACAATACCTTTAGACTTTCTAATAAAATTACACATGTTCAAAAACTTTCCCGAATGTTTTCCTAAATGTTCTTCATCTGGATATAATGCATTTTGATATTTTTTATTATATCTTACCGATAATGGATCAGCAACTTTTGTTTTTGTAAAAAATGTATAAAATCCATCACTTCCAACATCTGTATCATATACAATATTCATTGGTTGTAATAATTTCATATTTTGATTTTGTTTATTTTCAACACTTTCTTCTTCTATATTATCACTAAAGTCTTCATCTTTTATTAATTTATTATATCCTAATTTTTTAATAATAGCTTTTTGAGATATTCCCATTTTTGATGTTATAATTCCGTCGCGAATATTTTTAAGCCAATCTAATTCTTTTATATTTATAGGTTTATTCGATGGATCATTTTTAGGAGATTTTTCTAATATTTTAATATTACTATTAGAAGGGTTTAATTTTAAAGCAAATGTAAATGGGTTTTTTCCTCTCAAATATGAAATATATGTTGAAGTTAATTTTTTAATCAATTTCATTACATTTGCGTCAATTTTAAGTTTAATATTATTAAATATCTTAGAATTGTCTTTTAATATATCTATTCTTTTATCGTTTAATAACATTAATTTGAATAAGTCTAAAATATCTCGAGGTTCATTATACATAGGAGTAGCAGATAATAATATTAAACGATTGTTTTCGCCGTCAGTTAAAGATTTTGTTAAAGCAATAAACGAATCCTTGTCTTTTTTATTAGTACTTCTAATATTATGAGCCTCGTCAATAATAATTACTTTATTTTCAACAATTTTATCAGAATAATTATCTTTAATATATTTTGAAAATCCATCATATGTAAAAACTCTGTATCTACTTTTTAATATTTTTTTTAGTTCAGTATTCATTTTATTTTTATTATTAAAAGATGATTCATAAATATTAATAAGTTTAACATAAATATCTCCCGTACATTGATTAGTAATATTTTTAAATGTATGATTGTCAATATCGAATATTTGAGATTTAAAACTTTGTTTTAAAGAATGAGGCATTATTACCCATATCATAGGTTCTTGCAATGTTGTATGGGGAGTTAATAAAGCTTCTGATAATGTAATAGCAGAACATGTTTTTCCAACACCAACCCCATGATATAATAATATACTTTTATAAGGTGTTCTATATGAAATATATTGACTTACAAAATGCTGATAAAGAGCTGTTTCAAAAGAACCGCATAATCTATTTGAAACTTTATTAAAATCGTCTATAGACTTTATTACAGGGAAGTCAGGTATTTTATGAATTGCAAATTCCATATTATTAGCAATTTTTGATGTAAATTCAGGATCTTCTAAATCTGGATAATAAAGTTTAAAAGATTTATCTGACTTTGGATCTGGCTTTGGATCTGGCTTTGGATCTGGTTTTGGATCTGGTTTTGGATCTGGTTTTGGATCTGGTTTTGGATCTGGTTTTGGGTCTGGTTTTGGATCTGGTTTTGGATCTGGTTTTGGATCTGGTTTTGGGTCTGGTTTTGGGTCTGGTTTTGGATCTGGTTTTGGGTCTGGTTTTGGATCTGGTTTTGGATCTGGTTTTGGATCTGGTTTTGGAACTATATTTTTAACACATCTACCTGTATCAACATCTCTTATTTTACCATCTTTGCATTTATATACACATCTTCCTGTTAAAAAATTAATTTCTTTTCCTTCAGGGCATATCTTATGTTTTATCTTATCTTCTAATTTAACTATTTTTTTAACGCATCTACCTGTATCAATATCTCTTTTTTCAGTATTTTTGCATTTATATACACATCTTCCTGTTAAAACATTAATTTCTTTTCCTTCGGGGCATATCTTATGTTTTATCTTATCTTCTAATTTAACTATTTTTTTAACGCATCTACCTGTATCAATATCTCTTTTTTCAGTATTTTTGCATTTATATACACATCTTCCTGTTAAAACATTAATTT
>Ga0335396_10006100_pt1 | contig 12116 bp, 8 predicted proteins | sample FRY02_FD_205743 | JGI IMG/M metagenome (GOLD analysis project Ga0335396, IMG submission 205743) | Freshwater microbial communities from Lake Fryxell liftoff mats and glacier meltwater in Antarctica - FRY-02 (spades assembly) (version 2) | ecosystem: Environmental > Aquatic > Freshwater > Ice >... | reverse complement strand
AATAATTTACAGAAAATAAGTTTGGTTGAAGAAAATGGTAAAAATATGCATTTTGTTTTTCTACATATTTTTGAGCTAAAATTAGATTTGATACAAATATCTTTTCCATCTCTTGTTTACGTAAATCCATATGTGTCTTATCACTAAGATGCAACGGAGTGTTGTTATACCTATAAGGATCTAGAAAATGACTTACAAAAGCAGAATACTTTTCCATTCTCTGGTAAATAAAAACTATAAATTTGTTAATCGGACTTAACTTTTTTAGAATATTATTATTTTTCCCGACAATGTAACCAGACGGATCATCATTGTAAAGAGATTGAAGAACATCGTTGGCTCCATCAAACATAATAACTATATCATTTTGTTGAAAACTAATACTTTTCAACCTCTCAACTTCTTGTGTAATATTTACTGAACTTGCACCAAGATTAACTACCCTATATTTATTTTTATATTTCTCGTTAATGAGCTTTTGTAAATATGATGGCATAGTATAATCATCAGGAACTTCTGCACAAAATACTGTCGAACCACCTAACACGTATATCGTATGTAAATACACTTCTGGTTGAAAAGATGTACTTCTTATACCATCTTTTACCTTGATATAAGAATTTTCAAAATCATTTGGTATAACAAGAAGTGTATTATCTGGTGTGTACCATGTAATCTTCCCAAATGTTGCATCCAAAAATTCATTTACATCATATTTAGAATTGGTATAAGGTGGTGGAATTGATTTTCTAAAATCTAAATGGTTGTCATACTTTAACTCTGAAGAAAAATTTAGATATATTCTAGCTCCAAGCTCAATTATACCTAGTAATAACAATACAGAGAAAACTGGAACAAGCAGTTTAAATACCAGGTTAAACTTCATTGTTTTTTTTAAATGTTAAATAATAGGTAATACCTAAATAAAATACAGAAAATACAATTGACATAATAAAGTAAAAATAATACACGGATTGAGAAGAATAATATATTGTAAAACTGAGGTTTAAAGAACCATCTGCGTTTTTAGTATAAAAATCCGAACTAAAATTTTCTTTTATGTAATCAGGATTAACTATCCATAAATTTGAAAAACCATTTGCCCTTACATGGCTACCTTTAAACAACGGTTTATCAAACAAATACTGTAACTCATCTCCAATAAAAAACCTTTGGTTATCTTTACACTCATTAATATTTTCTCTTTTAATCAAGTTAGTATTACAATTAATTTTTTGTGAAGTTTTATTCAAGTATAGCTTCCAGTTTTGATTAAAACTTAACGCTAAAATAAGAGGTGTATTTTGTTTGCATAAATTTAATCAATTCATCACTTACTACTTTATGTCCATATTCATTCATATGTTGATCATACAAATGATAAGTCATATTATCAGCTTTTCGCAATGCCCCAGTAACATCGAGAGTTGAGATATCTTTCTTAGTCATATCCTTAATAATTCTTGTTTTAATATCTCCAAGCTGTAATAACCGTGATGGCAGTACATCCATATCAAAATCTTTTTTTAGCATTGTCTTAAATTTTTCAGGATACACTTGATTAATATCAGGAAGAACTATAACTATAAGCTTTATATCGTTTTCTTTCAACACTTTGTTTATCTCTTTTATAATCTTTAGAGTATTTATATAATCCTCTTCTGTATAACTATATTCTTCATCATCTGAGTGTTTAACCTTATTCTTAATTCCTTCTAATAATAGAGTAGGAATAATCTTTCCATCATAGTAATTTTTTACTAGTGTTTGATTAAACGTTGATACTACTTTATCTAACTCATCTTCACTAACTTTTGATGCTTCTATATAAAAAGATTTTGAAATTTTCTTATTAAAATACAAATCCCAAAAATTTCCCTTTACAAATCGCTTTTGCATCTCGGGTTTGTAATCTTTTACAAAAGCCTCATTAGCTAATTCTCTAGTATATCTAAAAGTTATTATTTGTTTAATGTATCGGGTATTCTTATTGGATTCCTCTTTAATTGATAAATCAACTTTATAGTCAGTAAGAATCTTGTAATCTCTACCTCCCATAAAATCATTCCCAATAAACAAGGTCATTACAACTAAATCTGGCTTTAAAGCAATCCCAAAAGTAATTAGGTTATCTAAATAGGTATCAGGATTAGTTGCAAGTTGCCCAATATTTATAACATCCAACTTATTCTGTACTTTACTTGCAAATAAACTTGAAAATCTTTGATCAACCTCAACCCCATAACCTTCAACAAAGCTATCACCAATAAACAAAATACGTTTTCGTTGTTGATCTTTCTTAAAATTTAGTTCTTCCTGTCTAAATCCTTCTAAATTATAATTATGTGTTGTTGAAAACTCATACTGATCTATTGCAATAATTCCACCCTTTTGGGCTGGACTAAATGGATAATAGTTTGCAACGGGTATAGGAAAAACATAAAAAACACTTAAAAATACCTCAACTAAATAAAAAGAGAAAATAAATGAAAAAATAACAGTAACAATCTTAAAAGTTAAGTTTTTATATTTTGAATCAAACATATTAATTGTTTTTCTTTCTTTTAAAGAATAAAACCATAAGTAGTGCTACAGTCATAAAAATAGAAATACAAGCGTATAAGTAGTAATGGGATTGTGGGGCATAGTAAATTGTAAGACTTAAATTTAATGTACCATCTTTGTTGATCGAATAGTAAGATGAATCAAAGTTATCTTTAATGTAATTTGTATCTATATTCCATAAATTTGAAAAACCATTTGCCCTTACATGGCTACCTTTAAACAACGGTTTATCAAACAAATACTGTAACTCATCTCCAATAAAAAAACTTTGGTTATCTTTACACTCATTAATATTTTCTCTTTTAATTAAGTTAGTATTACAATTAATTTTTTGTGAAGTTTTATTCAAGTATAGCTTCCAGTTTTGATTAAAACTTAACGCTAAAATAAGAGGTGTATTTTGTTTAACATTTTTCAAATCAACTTTAAATTGAACTGGATTAATCATCTGAAAATCTAAATTAGCTCCACTAACTAAATTAGCTTGATTATCAGTTTTAAATAAAGTAAATGTATTATTTTTATATACCTCTTGTAAGTTTGTGTTAAGCTCATTTTCATCTAACACTAAACATTCAACGCAAGTTATATCTTTTCTAAGTAATATATACTCTATTGGAAACTTTTTTAAACTCTCAAAATCGTGATTTTTAACTACTTTATATAATTCTTGTGCCGAATCGGTGTCCATTCCTGTTGAGACTGAGAGATAAACAAAAGGTTTGTTTATAATTTTTGGTAGCAAATCTTGACCAATTAAATTTTCTTTATCAATAAGCTTATACCTCCCATATTCTACCGAAGGAATTGATAATACATAAGAAATTTGTTCATTTTGAAAATTTAAATAATCTGCAATACCTTGGTAATCTAGAGTAATATGAGTTATTCGATCATAATATTTATTCTTAACATTCTCACCCCTAACTGCACTACCAAAAAACATTGGATAAGATTGAAAAATTGTTAATAAAAATAACACTAGACAAAAGAAATATGTTTTATATTTTTTTGAAACATAGAGTAAAAGAATTGCTACACTTAAAACAACTGCAAAACCAAATCTGTGATCTGCACTACGAAAAACTGAGAAAAATGGGACATAATTATAAAAGAAAAGAAACAAATTACCCAATGGGGGTTGTGCTCCTTTTGTAAAAAAAATCGAGATTAAAAGTAACAAAATAAAAATTAATAGAAAATTATTTTTTTTAGATCCTATAAAAAGTCTTAAATTTTTTAGTAAATTGTTCGCTCTCCCCTGTTGATCAAGATAGAATAAAATTACTCCAACTAAAATCATCAAGTAAATTCCTATTGTAACTGTTTTGTAAGAAGAAGATAAAAGGTAATCCCCAAAAGGGTATAAAGTCCTTGGAGTCCATACAGTATAAATCCCCCAAGAAAATAACATTAAAAATGCATACCACATACCACCTTGTTGATTACCAAATGTTGGAACAAACCCTGAATTTAAATCTGCAGAATTATTTAGATATTCATGAATAATAGTAAATATTACTAAGCTTGATAATGGTATAAATATCAAAACTAATATTAGAATTTGTTTTATAGATTTTTTAAAAGATTCACGTTTTAATAAAATACAAAGCAAGTAATACCATCCTAAGAAAAACACAGTAACAGCAAATAACCAAAAGGTAAAAGATGCCAAAAACATTAATAACGCACAAATTATTTTATTCTTTAGTTTTGTGTCTGAAAATACTGCTAAATCAAAATAATATAATATTAATGGTGCTAACGAATAAGTCAGGGCTAATCCTATGTTGTAAACCCCTCCATGCCACATAACTAAGGTATAAGGGTTTATGCAATACCAAATTGTAACCACAATTATCACCCAAATACTTTGTTTGAATTTAAATAATTTCGTAAGTTTTTGAAACCCCAAATATGATAAGCTAAATGAAATAAATAAAGCAACAAAAAATGATAGAAATTCAATCTGCAACAAGCTAAACCCCAATTTATAAACTATCAAGTAGTATACTGAATCCCAAAACTGTACAATTTGTTGCCAACTATTAAAAACTCCAAAATGATCCATTTTTCTCAAAAAGAAAGAGTTTGCAAAAGCCTCATCATAAGAAAGTCTCAATAACTGATCCCCTGAAAATATAAACTCACCTACTTTTAACCCTCTAAAATATACCCAATTTAAAAGAAAAGAGAATAGTAAAAAGAAAAAATAAGGAAAAAATTTCTTTATAATTTTCATTTTTTATTTAACCTTCAAACGAGATCTAATGCTTAATAAGCATATTAACATTACAACTACTAACAAGTACGAGAATGTGATTAAAGATAATAGATAAAAAACTGCCTGTGTTTTAAAGTATAATTTTAGATTGACATTAATTGTACCATCAGAATTAACTGAGTAAGAATCTTTATTCCAGTTTTTTTCAATCTCGTCCTTTGTAATTTCCCATGAATTAAAATAAGGCTTATCTAGTAATTTTATATTCTGCACTATAGGTTTTTGGGAAACTGTAAACACATCTTGACTATTAATAAGAGGATTGTTAGAAACAGAGTATAAATTCCAGTTTTTATTAAAATTTTGAGATAAATTTATATCAACTGAATCTTTAATATTATTCAACTGTATTTGATATTCTACAGGACTAATAACTTTGTAGTCTAGATTATTAGCCGTTAATATTGCCTTGTAGTTTGTATTTTCAAACACACTAAACATTTCATTTTCAAAAACTTTAGAATAATTACTATTAATTGTGTTAATGATATTCTTATATTTATCCATTGAATAATTTTTCACATCTTTTCTAATAACAAAAAACCTTATCGGAAAATCATTCATTCCTTTTATATCTCCATTTTCTATTACTTCTGATAAGTTTGCGTACACATTTTTATTCATTCCCCCATAACTATCAATATAAACATAGGGGTATTTTGTTAATTTGGGGAGTAAATCTTGTCCCCAATGGCTTTCTCCATTACTCAAATCAAAATTTGCAAATGTAACAGGAGGAATAACACTTATATACCCAAGTAACCCCTTACTCGTATTTATAAAATTAATATATTCTTTGTAATCCTTTCCTAATAAGATAACTCTATCCGATGAGGTTGAAGTATTTTGACCTTTTGTTGCAATACCAGAAAAGAGTAAATATCCTTGTATTAATATAACTAGAGAAATTACTGTTATAAATACTTTTTTTTTATAGGACTTAGATGCAATGAGAAGAAGACAAGCAATAATAAATACAATCCCAAACCCAAATTTATTATCCGGTGATCTAAATACCCTAAATATTGGTAGGTTTTCCAGAAGGTTTAAGTAAATTTCACCAAATGGGGGTTGTGCGCCTTTTATTAAAAATAACATCACTAACATAGAAATTAATAATGCACCTTTATAAAGCATTTTTTTATCTCTTATAAAGTTTATTATTATTAAATAATATAATAAGATCGGTGCCAATATCGATGGAATAGTTTTGAAATAGCTATGAAATGTAAAGATATTTCTTGGTTCCCATACTGTATATATACCCCAAGAAAACCACATTAATAATGGATAAAGTAATCCACCACGCAAATTTCCAAAAGTCTCACCTCCTGTTGTATTAAGAGCTTGAGTGCCAGAAGTGATAATATCATAAGGAATGATTAAATGTATTGATACAAAAGGGATATATAAAAGCACAGTAATTACAAGATTTTTTGCAACTACAATAAGCCTTGATTTTTTTTGAAATAAATAAAAAATAGAATATATACAAACTAAAAGAATAAACACAGGGAATAAATATAATGCAAATGACATTAAAAATATCATTGTAATAAATATAAGTCTATCTATCCATAGTACTTGTGTTTCAAGAACTGTTTTATGAAAGTAATAAAATGCTAGAGGTGATAATACATAACACATTAGTAATGTTAAAGAAAATGCATTCCCATGCCAATATATAATTGTATAGGTATTAAAAGCATACCAAAGTGAAATTATAAAAATTGTTAAATCATTTGCTTTATAATTAGTAAATAAAGTAAATAGCTTTCTAAACCCTAAAAATGGCACCCAAATTGATAAAAATATCTTAAGAAAGTAAAGAATTTTTTGACTAAAAAGAGTGTCTAAATGCAAAATCAAGGTTACAAAATAATAAAGCCTATCAAAAAATGTGACAATTAAAATTGTAGTGTTTGCTGTCCCAAAATCTTGTAAGTTGTTAGTAAAAAAAGAGCCTGAAGGATCAAATTTGCTTAGTACTAATAGCTCGTCATGTAAGAACAAAAAATGGTTGTTATCTATTCCCCAAAAAATTGTGGAAACTAAAATAAAACTTACGATTAATGTTATCCATAAATAGAGGGTTTTCATTTTAAATCTTCCTTTTTAAATATCCATTTGGGTTAAACGTTAGATAATGTTTTTCCCTAGACTTATCAATCTCAAATTCGTTATGTGTCTGTAAAAATTCTTGTAATGCCTCCATAGGTCCTGGTCCATGATCTGAGTAAACTGGGTGTCCATTAACATTTGAGTCTTCTACTATCAAGTAACTATCTTTTGTGACCAACCTATTATACAGCTCTAATTCTCTTAAAACGTGTTTTTTACTATGATCAGAGTCTAGTATAATTAAAACCTTCTTCTTACCTTTCACTAACTCTTCGATTTGTCTAAAAACCTTCTCAGAAGTTGATGAACCAATAATATATTTTATTCTTTTATGTTTTGGACTAACAGCAGTATTTGTAATATCTATTGTTACAATCTCTCCATGATTCATTAATTCACAAATTGAGGCTAAAAAATAAGCTCCACCACCAGAAGCTGTTCCAGCCTCAATAATCAAATCAGGTTTTATTTCAAATAAAATCTCTTGATAGATAAACAAATCTAAAGGGCATTTTTGAGCAGGAACACCTAAAAACTTAGTGTTTTTCCAAGTTCCTCCTAAAATATTTGAATCGTAGTAAAGTTTATGAAAATTATTTACAATTTCTTTTTTTAGATTTGGAAACAATAACAAATACAGTGAGTTAAAATAAACCTTTCCTTTATATTTTACTCTATTTAAAATTTCTAACATAATTATTTATTATAATTTACTACAAAATTACTTATAATCAGTAAACCCAGTTTTCCTAGAATCCGTAAATGCTCTATTTATATTATTTTTATAAACATTTAAGCCCTTCATAATACCATGAATCAGTATTAGTCTTGTTAAATATATAAGTTTTAAAAGAATTGTTGGTGTAAATTTTTTTATATATTTAAAAGATAAAATAAAGTACTTATATACCCCATAAAACTCTGAGATTTTTTGCATAGTTTCTTTCGTAGGGTCTTGCTTGTAATAAAATATCCCAAGTTTTTGAGAAAGATATAATAGTAACGAGGTTGGTAACTCTTTAATAGACCATTTAATAAATAATTTATTGTTAAATTTATGCTCAATCGCAAAAACAGATTTGAGAACATCAACTAAAATAAACTTGTAAAAATCCCCATATTTATAACCAACATTTCTATGTAGTATTGGTTTTGCTATTTCATAAAATCTAAACTTATCACTTAAAAGTAATAAACTAATTGTAATCTGCACAAACACGTTATCTTTATAATCTGTATCCTTAATCTTATCAATCGATAATCGTTTTTCTACAACCAAACTTGATAAAAAAGTTGTACGCATTAATGGTTGGTAATTTCTCAATTTATTAATATCTTCGTATACTATATCTTTTTTAGGCCCAGCCATTGATTTTACTCCATAGGGATTTATCCAAGTATAATTGAAAACCGCAACTACTGGTTCATGTAATAACAATGAACTATTTATTTTCTCAATTGAATCCGAAAATACTGTATCATCATCACATAAAAACCAGATATACCTTGTTGTTGATAAATCATAAAGTGTACAGATATTACCACTAAAACCTAAATTCTGTTCATTACGATGATATACAAGATTTGGCATATCTTGCTTATACTCACTTACCATTTTTTCTATAGCACCATCATCAGGTGAAGCATCATCTGATATAAGTAAAGTAAAGTTTTTATCTGTTTGCTCTTTAAACTCTTTTATGATTTTTTCAAGTGTATCCACTCTGTTATAAGCTGGGATTGCTACTGTTAAAATAGGTTTGTTAATCACTTTTTATTTTTGCCTTTATTAAAAATTGATACGCAAGTACACCAGGGAAAAGTTGCTCGAGAGGACGTAATTTTTTAAGAATTCCAAACTGATTATAAGGTTTTACTTTTATTATTTTAAATCCAATATTTTCAATAAACTTAATTGCAGTTTTTATTGTAAAAAACTTTAAATGAGTTTTATCTAATGTCCCAAATTCTTTATATTCCCACTTACCCAACATTAATAAAATTCTATTTAGTAAAAACGCAACATTAGGTAATGATATTATTAGCTCCCCATCTTTTTTTAAGAATTTTTTAAGATTTAAAATTACGTTTTCAGGGTTAATCAGATGTTCCAAAACATCTGCGAAAATAATTTGATCATATTGGTTCCCCTTGAGAACAGAAAAATCTGGGTCACTATTATTTAAATTTATTTGAAAAGTATTTCGATATCCCTTTGACTTAGCTTGTTCTAAAACATCTTTTCTAAAATCTAATCCATCAACAATATTTTGATTATTGTTCATTAAGTACTTTCCCAAATTACCATTCCAGCATCCAACATCTAAGCATACAGCCCCTGTTCGGATTTCTCTACCAACAACCTTATTAAGGGAAGAACTATAGTTTCCTGAAATTAAGTCATTACTCTGAACTTGAGTGGAACTTTTTATACATTTAATACAAACAATCTCAGCATTTTTTTGAAAAAATGAAAGTTTAAGTAATACAGTTTCAAAAATAATTATCTTTAAATAAATTTTATTTGCTATCTTATTTTTTGAAAAAGGAATAAATCTGTCAATCCAGTTAAATAAAAAGAAAAACAAATGCCCATACTCAACATTTTCAATGACAAACCCTGAAGATTTTAGCTGTTTTATTATTTCTTCCACATTAATAACATACTTATCAGGAATTTTACCATCTACTAATAAATCATCTGAAAACCTATTTTTAATAATATTCGGCATAAAACCAAATAAAAATCTACCAATTCTAATTATGGGATTTCTAGAAGTTAAATCATTAATTAAAAACTTTGCTCCTGGTTTTAATTTGGCATTTATTTCAGTAAATATTTTTTCATGATCATGTGAGTGATGTAAAACATGCAACATATACGCACCATCTAAAGAATTGTCTTTTATTTGGGGTATTTTATTCCCTTCAATCTCAAAAAATTTAATCTGAGGATATTTTGTTCTAGCAACTTTTATTGCTTCTTCTGCAATATCTACTCCATAGAAGTTGTAATCTTCAAGTTTGTGATACTGTAAAAACAGATCAACTGAGGTTGCAGTACCACATCCATAGTCTAAAATAGATTTGCAATTAGAAAGCCATTCAAACCCAGCCACTTGCTCTTTGTTTACATAGTTATAAAACTGTTTATTTTTAACTACTTGAACAAACTCAACGCCCGCCATTCGATTAAAAAATTCTTTTTGATCGGTGATTATATTCTTATTCATCTTTTTTTAAAGTTACTACTAATTCTAATGCACCACCAACCCAATAACACCAAATCCGTTCAAAAAAGGTTGGTGATAAACTTATTAGCCAATTTATTGTTCGAACAATTGGTCTGATTGGGTAAAAGCATTGATTCTGATGAATATACTTTTCATAAATCCCTGAATTTGGATACAAACCAAAGTATTTAATTTGTTTTTTTAAAATTTTAAAATTGACTTTTGTATAAAAATGATGATAAGCATCTCTTTCAAAACAATCAAAACTTGAATACCCAAAAGGTCTAATATGTGTTATATCACTAAATGCCCCCATACTAGAAAAATGAGGTGCTCTAATAAAAAGCTTACCTCCCACTTTTAATATTCGATGTAACTCTTCAACCTTTTTTATTGGCTCATTTAAATGTTCTAGAACATGATACAAATGTACTTCATCTGCAAAATTATCTTTAAAGGGGTAAGGTAAAATGTTTAAATCATGAACGACATCAACATAACCATCAATTTGAACTTCATCTACTCCTATTGAATTAGGAATCCTAGTTTTGCCACATCCAATATTTAAAATTATCTTTTTATTGTTTATAGTATCTCCTTATACAACGAAATAAATGTATTTATACGATTTTTATATGTATGATCCTTTAAAACTCTCTGTCTTCCAGCCTCAATGATTTTAATTCTTTTTTCAGGATTTTCAATATAATAACTTATTTTATCAAACCAATCATCTTTATTATGAGCTATTACTATTTCTTCACCTTCTATAAAATACTTTCTAATACAAGCAACATTATCAGTTATCTCAAACCCACCACTTAAAGGTATCTTAAATGTTCTTTCATTACAATCCCCCCCAAATTTACGTTGATACTCTTCATGAACATTAATAGAAACTAAACTAGAGTTATAGATTTTTCTTTCATCTTCAAGCTGAAGTTTAGGTTTTCTAAATGATTTTAAATAAGGAAGATTAAAATATTGCCCCCCTCTTTGCACCCAACCTAACATTCGATCTGTAAAAGTCCAATCTTGTCCATATAATTTTAGATTGTACTTATTTTTTAGTGGAAAAATTCTTTCATTAAAAAAAGGTCTTTTCTCTGGTAAATACGTACCAATAAACGAGATGTCTGCCTTAAATTTATCATCATATTCAGGATAAATAATTGTGTCATCAGCTGCTAATGGTATTGTGTAATGTTTATACCCTGTAACTTTCTCAAAACCTTCCATTCGTGCATCTCCTTGTTCACAAATATTATAATATATATCTCCAATTTTTTCTTTCCTTATTATATCTAGAAGAAAATTATCATTAGATAAGCCTGGAGCTTCATTAATTCTGGATTTTGAAATTGGTGAATTCCAAAAAGGTATACTAACCATAATCTTAGAGCCATTAGCTTTTGCTAATTTTACTATATCAAAATTAAGAAATTTTAAATTATATCTATTTAAACTTAAAAAAATAATATCTGGATTGTAATTGTTAATTAAAATTTTCTGATCCTTTGTGTCTGCCGTCATGTATTTGAATTCATACCCCCTATTTAAAATTGCATTTCTGTAACCATTCATTATAGTCCGCCCAGCATAAATACTGCTTAGATGGGGTATGTGAAACAAAAACTTCAACTTATTCATAATATTTCAAATACATTAATTAATTTTTTACTAACATGACTAAAGCTCAAGATTATTTTATCGAAAAACACTCCCAAACATAAGGAAACGAATAACTAACATTATGTGTTACTAATAGTTTTTTAATAACGTTTTTTCGTCTTTTTTTATATTCAGGGATATTTTGATGAAATTGGATTTGGATAACTTTAATTTTTTGTATTAAATCCCTACTTATAATAGCATCAAGTAAATCATATTCTGCTCCTTCAATATTAATTGAG
>Ga0335396_10006093_pt1 | contig 12119 bp, 14 predicted proteins | sample FRY02_FD_205743 | JGI IMG/M metagenome (GOLD analysis project Ga0335396, IMG submission 205743) | Freshwater microbial communities from Lake Fryxell liftoff mats and glacier meltwater in Antarctica - FRY-02 (spades assembly) (version 2) | ecosystem: Environmental > Aquatic > Freshwater > Ice >... | reverse complement strand
ATCATCGTCGCTAACGGCGCGATTGTCTACGGAATGGGTCCAGTAAAGGACGCAACAATCTCGATGGTAAGCAGGGGCCTTAGGGCGTAACTGTTAGCCACAAGAGAATTTAAGTCAAAAGGCCGTCGGGAAACCGGCGGCCTTTTGCGTTCTCGTGGTTAGGTGAGGAGGCAAGTTTGTTCGACTTGAATGCCGTCCGTAGCCTTTAGTTGATGGAGTCGGCAATCATTCTTTCGCACCGTGAGATAGTCAATGAATTAGGTCAACTAGAGCCGTGGTTTGAACGATCAGAAATGTCGGTCCAGCGAAAGTACCGCGAAGATGCCCCGACGATTGGCGATGCCGACTTGCTTGTTGTGCTCGGATCGCCGAACTCGGTTGCCACTGGTTTTTGCGGTGCACCTGCGGCAGCCGAAATTACGATGGTTGGCGAGTGGGTTCGGCGAGGTCGGCCTTACCTCGGTATTTGTTTCGGCGCGCAGGTCTTAGCGCGTGCAATTGGTGGCAGTGTGCAGCGCATGGACGCGAAGTACCTTTCGTATACAAAGATGAAGTTGGCTAGTGATGCGTCGCCTGAACTCGACGGTGCCTGGGCCGTATGGCACGAAGATGCGATCGCAGAGGCGAATCTGACAACGGTGTTAGCGACCGTCCCGCACGCCTGCACCGTCTTTACTCACGGACGAGCCTGGGGTATTCAGCCGCATATCGAGTTCACGCCCGAAATCGTGCAACGGCTTGGGATCCAACTGAATGTAGAAAGAACGTTATGGGAGCCGTTGTTTTACGCGATGGTCGACGATGAGGTAGGACTAGCCAAGCGCGCAGAGTTACTACTTGACTCGTTTTGGTCGAGCGTTAATTGACGCTGATTGCTAACCGAGGCCGAGGCGCTCGAAGTGGTCGCTGGGGGCCTGCACCGCAACCAACGCCTCGCGCAGCATCTCTACCGCGCCGCTAGCAACCGCCGAGGCGACGTCGTTGCGCGACTCTTCGGGGTCTTCGATCCGATCGTAAAAGAGCGACTCGTACTTTTTTGCGTACGCCCAAAACGGCAGTAGGTCGCCCTGCTGAAATGGCTGGCGGATAACTGGCACCGTCGAGGCGGGCATGAAGTCGAGTGAGGCGCGGTAGTCGGGCATCGGCAGGCTGATGTCGGGGCGTGAGTGAATCGGCATCGTGCTCCAGCGATTCGACCACATCGACAGGGGAACGTTGGCGTTCTGCGGCGCGCGCGCGTAGCGAAACTGCGTCGTCACAAGTTCGACCTCGCGGCCCCACACGCCAGTCAGCAGCCACTCGCGCACGCTCGCCGCCGAGCCGTCAATGAGCGGAATCAAACTTTGGCCGTGCGTGGCGTGTTTCGCGGGCGCACCAAAGATCGCGCCGAGAGTGGCGTGAATGTCGGTGGTGGTGGTGAGCGCATCGCAGGTGCCCGCCGAAACGCCGGGCCAGGCGATGCACATCGGGATGTGGCCCAACGTTTTGTACACCGGAATCGCCGGTTTACCCCACAGGTCGAGCGAACTGGCGTCGCTCTCGCCGAGGTAGTGGCCGTGGTCGGTGCATAAAACTACGGCCGTGTCTTGCCACGCGTTGGTGCGATCGAGCGCGTCGAGAACTTTGCCGAACCAGTGATCGATCATCGATAACTTGGCGCCGTACTGGGCTCGAATCTGTTGGCCTTCGCGCGCCGTGATGGTGCCCTCGGCGATCGCGCCGACCGAATACGGCGGCCAGATCATGTTCGGGCCCTGCCACGAATCGTCGTACATGCTGGCCCACGGCTCTGGCGTGTCGAATGGTTCGTGCGGGTCAAACTCGTCGACGAGCAAGAAGAAGCGTTCGTTGTTGGCGCGGTGGTGCGGCGCAGACTTCTCGAGCCAGTTGGCGGCGGCTGTCATCGTGCGCGGTCCAGGAAAGTCGCTCTCGCCGGTGAACCAGCCGCGCGAGTTGTCATAGTTGGTGTGGCCACGCCCAAAACTTGGCGCGCCGATCCACGAAGAATCGGCCACGGTCTTCCACGGGTCGCCCTCGTGGCCGCGCAAATAATCCCACCCCGAAAATTCGGTGTGATAATTCTCGCCGCCCGTCTCAAATAGGTGCGGATGATCGGTGATTAGTTGCGTCACGACCCCGTTGCGGCGCAGAGATTTCGTGATTGGCTCTTCCCATAACTCAATCGATCCCCACGGCTTCCATAAAAAATCCCACGCGCCGACGAGTAGGTCGTGGCGGGCAGGTATGCATGGCAGCGAGCCAGAATGGTGGTTGGTGAAGCGCACCGACCTTGTGGCGAAGCGATCGATGTTGGGAGTATCGAACTCGCCCGAACCGTAGGCCCCGAGCATGTGGCGATTCAGGCTGTCGAGCAAGATCACGACGACATTTTGTGGTTGTCGCGCGGCCCCAGTCACGGGGCAAATCTATCCGCATTTACAGTTGCGCCAAGCGCTGAATTTGGGCGAATCGTCGAATGAGTGGGGCCTAGGTGGTTCAAGACTGATAGAAAATAGACGATGTTTCCGCACGACGCTTTCGCCGATGTGGTGGCCGCGAATAAAGGCTTTGCCGAGCGGTTCACGGGCTCGCAACTAACGGGCGTCGCCAAGCGCGGCCTTGCAGTGGTCACCTGCATGGATTCGCGGATCATGCCGCTGCCGCTCTTGGGTATGGAGATCGGCGATGTCAAGATCTTGCGCAACGCGGGCGCGCGTGTAACCGATGACGTTTTGCGAACGCTTGTGCTCGCCGCGTACCTGCTCGGCGTCAGGCGAGTGTTGGTGATGCCGCACACCGATTGTCGAATGGCGCGCCAGGACGAGGCCACGATTCACGCCACAATTGAACTCGAGTATAGCGTTGACACGCGCGGCCTCGAGTTTCGTACAGTGGAGGATCAGCGTGTGGCGCTCGCTGATGACGTGGCCAGCATCCGAGCATTCGAGTACTTGCCGCGCGATCTCATAGTCGGCGGCGCGATTTACGACGTCCAAACAGGCGTGCTCGAACCAGTCGACTGTTGAAGCGCTGATGGCCAGCGAAGGTTCCAAGCCGGCCTCGCCGCAGACGCATGCGCTGAACGCGGAGTCTGCCGCTTCTAGAAATTTTGATCCCAAAGATCTCGAGCGAGTTCGCCGCGGGTTTATTGCATCGCGCCAAGATGGGCCGATCGTCGACGGCAAGGGTCGCAAGGTTACTGATTTTGAGGCCTACGAGTTTCTGCGCGATGGTCGCGACACGCCAGACACGGTCAACCCGCATCTGTGGCGTCACGCGACGCTCAACGCTCACCACGGATTGTTCGAAGTCGCCGCTGGCATTTGGCAGGTGCGCGGCTACGACATCTCGAACATCACGTTCATCGAAGGCGCGACTGGCTGGGTGGTGATCGACCCGCTGACGACTGCCGAGACCGCGCGGGCCTCGCTGGCTCTGATCACGCTGCACCTCGGTGAGCGACCTGTCACCGCTGTGATTTACACGCACTCGCACGCCGATCACTTCGGCGGCGTGCTCGGCGTGACTACGCGAGAAAGTGTCGACGCTGGTAAGTGTCGAATAATTGCGCCCGTCGGGTTCCTGCATGAGGCGATCGCTGAGAATGTTATTGCTGGGCCGGCGATGGGTAGGCGCGCGACGTATCAATTTGGCCCGTTGCTGCCTGCCAGCCCGCAGGGTCACGTCGACTGCGGCCTTGGTAACTCGGTGCCGATGGGCGCACCCGGTCTGCTCGCGCCGACCCAAGACATCACCTTCACGGGCGAAGAACTCGTGGTCGACGGCGTGCGCGTGGTTTTTCAACTTACGCCCGAAACAGAAGCGCCGGCCGAGATGAACTTCTTCTTCCCCGATTTCGGGTGGCTGTGCATGGCCGAGAATTGCTCGCACACGATGCACAACCTCGTGCCGATTCGCGGCGCGCAGGTGCGCAACGCTCTCAGTTGGTCGAAGTACATCAACGAGAGCATCGAGATGTTCGGCGCCAAGACCAAAATTTTGTTCACCTCGCACAACTGGCCGCGATGGGGTCTAGATGACGTGCACGAGTTTCTAATTTTGCAGCGCGACTTGTACCGCTGGATGCACGACCAGACGATGCGCTTCGCCAATCACGGCATGACGGCACTCGAGATCGCCGAGCACCTGCGGCTACCCGATGAGTTTTTGGCCCAAGAACACACCCGCGGTTTCTACGGCGATCTGGTGCACAACGTCAAGGCCGTGTATCAGCGTTACCTGAGCTGGTACGACGGTAACCCCGCCAACTTGTACCGCCTGCCGCCAACAGAGGTCGGGGCTCGGTATGTTGCGCTGGCGGGCGGGGCGCAGGCGTTGTTGCAGTCGGCGCGTGCGGCATTCGATGTCGGCGACTATCGCTGGGTTGTCGAACTCGTGAATCACTTAGTTTTTGCAGACCCAAGCAATGAGGCCGCGCGCAATATGCAGGCCGACGCGCTCGAACAACTCGGATATCAGTCGGAGTCTTCGACGTTTCGCAATGCCTATTTGATGGGCGCTCAAGAGTTGCGCGACGGGCCGCCACCGCCCGTCGAGGCAACCGTGCGGGCGCGAGGATTGATTCTGGCGATGACGATAGAGCAGGTCTTCGACGCTCTGGCGGTGCGACTCAATTCTGAGGCGGTCGGCGGCGCCAACAGCACGGTGAACTGGTTGTTCACCGACATGGTTGGCACCGCCGACGAGAAGTGGGTTCTAGGCCTATCGAATCGCACGATGTTCTCGGTGCGCGGTCGTCACGACGATGCCGCCGCCGTAGAGGTTACGATTTCGCGCGCACTGCTGCTCGACGTGATCTCGCAGGTGACTACATTCGTCGACGAAATCGGCAAGGGCACGATCAAACTCGATGGCGACGCCTCGGCGCTACTGGCTATTTTCGGCAATCTCGATAAATTCGCGACAGGATTTGCAATTGTCGAGCCATAGTTAGCACGCTCGTCGGGCACAGTGCAGTCAGCGCGACATGCGCACGTCGAATGTTTGCGACTTGTCGTCCCACTTCTTGGCATCATCGAGAGAGAATCCGTGCTTTTCGTAGAAGGCGATCGCGCGGTGATTGTTCTCAACTACCCACAGCAGCGCTGGGCGGTCTTGCAGCGCCGCTTCGAGTAGTTGGCCGGCCAGCCCCGAGCCGTGGGTGTGGCTGAGCGTATTTAGAACGAACAACTCGAGCGCACGTGGCGCGTCGGCGTCGCCAGCCGGATCCGCGTCGTGCGGTCGACCAGCAGATGCGAAGCCGACGAGTTCGTTGGCTCGGTCGTGGGCAACGAAGGTCGCCTCGTCTGAATCGGTGCGAAAGATTTCGAGCCAGTTGTCGATCCGCTCGGTCTCGTCGATGGCGGCCAGAAAGTCGGCATCCATCAAATCTCGATATGTTTCGCGCCACACGCGTACGTGCAATGAGCCGATCTCTTCGGCGTCGCCAATCACGCCTAGCCTGATCGTGAATATTGACATGATTCAGTTAGCGGGGATTATTAGGGGAGCGGGCGAGTATGTTGCCGCGCGGTCTAGCGGCCACATGCCTTCTGGCAGATTTTTAAACGGCAGGTTGACGAGGTCGTTGCAGGCCACGCCCGGAGCGTCGACATAGATGATCTGGTCGACGAGTGGCTCGAAGGCGGCGCGAAAGTGGTTCTTGACCTTGAGCACGAGCAGGTCGTAATCGGCGACATCGACCCCGAGGTGGGAAAAGAGTTCTGGGTCGTTGGCCGTTATCGGGCGACCCGTAAGCACAAAGTCAAACATCCCGCTGCGCAGGTGCGCGGCACCATTGATGTTGACGACGAGGCCTGTGTTCATCTGCCCGGTATTGGTGAAGACTCCATCGCTCAAGTTGACAACTTCCACCGAGAGTTTGATCGGCTCGCCAAATTGCGGCGATTGCTTGCCGCCCAAGTCGATCACTATCTGTGCGCCACGGCCAGCGATCTGACATTGGTCAAGCGTTGGCCCGTCGCAGATGGCCCCGAACAAAACTCTTAGGCCAGTCGTCTTGAGCACTTGCGAGATGAGCGTTGTCGTGTCCGCGCTACCTCCGCTTTGGGGGTTGTCGGAGATGTCTGCGAGTACTGTCGGCTTGCGCGCGTGGGCGTGCGCTCGTGCGTCGTAAATTCGGGTGACGGCCAAATCTACGGCCGTCTTGGCGTCTGGTAGTTGGACGAGAAATTCGCCGCGCGACGACCACAACTTTTGCGCAAGATCAGCGCAGCATTGCTTTGCCACATCCGTGTCAGTGGCAAGCACGACTACGCTCGCGCCAGCACCAGCGATGTCGGAATAGGGGAAGCCGCCGAACACGCTCGTGGCAACGATATCGCTGTGGGTCTCCCAGCGATCGGCTGCAACGAAGGCATCGTGCATCGGGCCACTCGCAGTGCGCATATTGATGCTGGGCAGGAGAGCCGGAAGTTTCGCAAAACCCTGAAAGTATTTGACACCGTCAATCACCTGGCGCATTAATGCGTTCGCCGCGCGCACGCCCTGAGTATGCATGTCGACATGGGGATAGGTGTGAAAGCCAAAGCACAGCACCCCTTGGCCGATTAACTCGGCGGTGACGTTGGCGTGCAGGTCGAGTGTCGCGGCGATCGGTAAGTCTGCGCCAGTTGCCAAACGGATGGCCTTGATCAGGTCGGTCTGCGGATCTGGGCAGTCGTCTACGACCATCGCCCCGTGCAACGCGATGAGCAGGCCGTCTAGATGACCCGAATTGCTCACAGCGGCGATCATCTCTGACTTGATCTGGCGGTATGTTTCGCTAGTTACCTGACCCGACGGATTTGCCGCCGCGGCAACGAGCGGCACGGCGACGAACGCAGTATTGGTTAGCGCGGCGAGAAATCCGCCGACCTCTGTTTGAGTGCCGCTGTACGCAGAAATGATCTGGTCACCATAATGAAGCGCCTCTTGGCGAAACGATTCGATGTCGGTGCGCAGAGTGCTGAACGAGTGTGACTCGTGATAGAAAAATGCAACCCCGACTCGGTATTTACTATCGCCACTGCGATCGCTGCTCATGAACCAAATGGTAGGCGAGGTACCGCGGCGATGAGTCCGGCTGTGAACGAGAGTGTCGGAGAGCCAAATACGCGACCGATGGGTGCTCAATTGGTTGCGCTACTAGGCTCTCTCGGTGCTAAAGAATCAGCGCTTGGTGGGGGCGTTATGCGTACTGCTGTCGAACCTCACTTTTGCCCTCGCGCCCACCTTTGCTAAATTTGCATACAAGAGCAACGCCAACGCGCTCGGGGTCTTGATCGTACGCTTCACTTTTGCCGCGGCGGTGATGTTGGTGCTGCGCAAGGTGGTGATGCGTGGCGTGGCGTGGCCGACGCGGCGCAACGTGTTTTATTTATTAGGACTTGGCATGTTCGGTTACGCCGCCGCGGCGCTTTCGTACTTCACCGCGATCGACAGCATCGACACGGGCCTGGCGATCGTGATTTTCTATTGCAACCCGCTACTAGTCGTGCTCGCGACCTGGATTATTTACAAGCGCCGACCGACTGGCAATATCGTCTTCGCTCTGGTTTTTACTCTGATGGGCGTGGCGATCACCGCTGGCCAGATAGGCGGCGCCAGCACGACTGCGATCTTGCTCGTACTGCTCTCGTCCGTGGCCTTCGCGCTTTATTCGTTGGGTAGTGCCCATGTGCTCAAGCAGGTCGACGTCTTGACTGGCGTCGCCGTCGTGTTGTGCGGCGCCGCGATCGGGTTCTGGATGTACTGGCTGATCACGCCCTCAAGCCTCGCGCCGCATTTCCCAGACCGAATCGCGGGGTGGGCATACATCGCGGCACTGGCGCTCGTATCAACAATTTTTTCGACGGGCATGTTCTTCGCGGGCCTGCGCCGACTTGGGCCGAGCCTGTCGTCAATCGTCGCCACGATCGAACCGGTGCTGGCAATCATCGCTGGCGTGCTGTTCTTGGGTGAGGCTCTGACGGTGGCGCGCGAGATCGGGGCCGCCCTCGTGATCGGTTCGCTCCTGGCGCTCTCGGTACTAGAGGCGCGCACCGAAACGGTGCCCTTGCCCTGAAGCAATTACACTCGGTTTCTACACGTAAATTTCTACACCTATATATAAGAGGTAAATGATGAATAGCGAACAAATGCACAAGGCCAGAAGCGGCAAGGGTTTTATCGCGGCACTCGACCAGAGCGGCGGCAGTACTCCAAAGGCGCTGAAGTTATACGGCGTTGAGGAAACCTCGTACTCGAGCGAGGCCGAAATGTTCGACCTCGTGCACGCCATGCGTACTCGCATCATTCAGAGCCCGGCGTTCACGGGCGAGCGTATTCTCGGCGCCATCTTGTTTGAAATGACTATGGATCGCACGATCGACGGCAAGGGCACCGCCGAATACCTGTGGCAAGACAAGGGCGTGATCCCGTTCTTGAAGGTCGACAGCGGTCTCGCCGATGATGCCGATGGTGCGCAGATGATGAAGCCGATCCCAGGGTTGGCGGCGCTCCTCGTAAAGGCCAATTCGCATGGCGTGTTTGGCACCAAGATGCGCTCTGTCATCAAACTCGCCGACGCGACTGGCGTGACCAACGTTGTGCGCCAACAATTCGAGGTCGGCAAACAGATCATCGCCGCCGACCTCGTGCCGATCATCGAGCCCGAGGTCGACATCAAGAGCCCGCAGAAAGCCGAGGCCGAGGTGTTGCTAAAGGCGGCGATCTTGAACGAACTCAACGCGTTAAACGCCGACCAGAATGTGATGCTCAAACTGACGCTGCCAAATATTGTGGGCTTTTACACCGAGCTGGTGCAACACCCGCGCGTCGTGCGCGTGGTGGCGCTTTCAGGCGGCTACAGCCGTGCTGATGCCAACATTGCGCTGGCAAAAAATTCTGGTGTGATCGCGAGTTTTTCGCGCGCCTTGACCGAGGGTCTAACTGCGCAACAGACCGAAGATGAATTTAACAATGCGCTCGGCACCGCGATTCAATCGATCTTCGAAGCGTCGAATACGTAAGCGTCGCGCCTGTGACCGAACCAATTGCATGGTCGATCACGGCGCAAAATTTGCCAGAGCATGCGCGTAACCCAATCCATACCGATGCTGGCGCTCAGGCCGCGGGGTTTCCACGCGCACTCGTCGCCGGTGTAACTACGTACGCCTACCTGACGCACCCGCTCGTCGTGGCGTGGGGCGAAGATTGGCTCGCGCGAGGCGGCGGCGAGGTGCGGTTTCGCCGACCCGTGTTCGACCAAGACCGACTCATCTGCGACCCGCACCCGATCGACGGCGATGTCGAGGTGCGCGCGATCACTGGCGAGCCAGAGCAACCGCGGGCGATCTTTCGCGCAGTGCGCGATTCTGGGGTGGCTCAGCCGCTGCGCAGCGGTGAGAATTTGCCCGTCAAAGAGTTCGTGCTCGACGACGAGTGGGGTAGTGGCTATGGCTCGCGCGCGGGTGACGACTACTCGTTCTACGCCGACCGCGGCTTGGTGCACCCAGCTGTGTGGCCCGCTGTCGCCAACGACATTGTCTACAACCACGTAGCGCGCGGCAGTTGGGTGCACATGCGCAGCATCGTTCGTCATCACGCCACCGCGCGGCACGGTGCCGTGGCCGAGGTGCGCGCGGTCGTCGTCAGGCGCTTTCACGGCCACGGAGAGCGTGCCGTTCTCGATGTTCAGATCAGCGTTGCTGGCGAGGTGGTGGCCTCGCTCGAACACGAGGCGATCATCGACCTCACTGTTTAATTAGAGGCAGACAGGAGTACCCACTACGTACTTAGTTGTGCGTGGTGCCGTCTGGCATGGTGGCGTGAGCGAAGTTCGCGCCAGTCGTCGTGGCCCCGGCCAAGTCTGCGCCGGTGAGGTTCGCGCCGCGCAACTGTGCCTTAGACAAATTGGCGTGCGCCAAAAATGCGCCGGTTAGGTCTGCGCCAGTTAAGTTCGCATCCGATAAATCTGCACCCGTTAAATTGGCGTGAGATAAATTTGCGTTAGTCAGGTCGATGTGGTTGAGGTTTTCGTGCGCCAAGTAGGCGCCCATCAAATTCGCGTCAGTCAATTTAGCCTTTGCTTTTACCTTGTAGCCATTTACCTGCATGGGCACAACCTATACCTACGGGCGAGGGTCGTCAAAGAGAAATGCGAGCATTGTCGCCGACCAGGTGGGCTGCCACGCGTGCGGCCATGAGGAGTCAACGACCAATCGAACATCGGCAGCGTTGGGGCACGTAAAGTTGCGTTCGTAGTGTGCTGCGGTCGTGTCGACGCTGGTTTGCGTCGCCACACAATTGTTGGCAGTGGCGAAAGTCTGCACTGAACTAATGGTGGGAGGGAACTGCACAAGGTCGCCCCCGCCCGCAAAGGGCACGGTGGTATCAGCCTTGCCGTGCAGGTGGATCATCGATACGGAGCGAGTCGGCGCGCAGGTCGGCACCATCAGTGCGCCGGCGCCTGAGGCTAACGCCGTGACTGTTGCCGACAAGGCGCATGCCACTCGGTATGCCATCATCGCGCCGTTCGAATGTCCGGCTACCCAAATACGGGTCGGGTCAATATTCGCAGATTTTGAAATCGTCGTGATCAGTTGGGCAATGAACGCAACGTCGTCAATGACATCTGGCCTGAGACCCGAGCAGCATCCTCCAGCATTCCACGACTGCGGCAATCCCGACTCTTTGCCGAGGCCATCTGGGTAGGCGACGATCATCGTGCGCTTTGGTGTCGTCGCTTCGAATTGTGCGCTCGACATAAATTGCGCCGCAGAACCTGTGAATCCGTGCAGCGCGATGAGTAGCGGAACAGGGGTTTGCGAGTTGAGCCCGACGGGGGCGATCAGTATGTACCTGCGCGTATATCCATCGCTGGTGACGAGAGTTTTGTAATTTCCAGATGCAGCAGTCGTCGTAGGTATCTTTGGTGCACTGTTCGCGTCCGGCACGGTTCGACTTGCCACGGCACCGGTGCCAGCCACCGCCGCAAGCAGCACAAACGCAAGAGCGCCCAGTAGATATCGCTTATTCGGTCGATGCGAATGATTATGCATCTCGGCCACGCCCCGATTCTATTGGTGCGCCAACACGACAATCGGTTCAACATGGAAAGCAGCGAGACAGGCGCGGATGCCAGCGATATATAGGTGTAGGTAGTCTTGGGGTAGTGGACGATCTGGATGAATTCATGGAGGGTCGTCGAATAGACCTTGCTGGGCGCACCGCAGACCTTCTCCGTGAACTCGCCAAGACTCTGGACACTGATAAAATTGGGCGCGAACTACACCGCATCGTCGGCACCTGCGGCACATACGGCCTCATGGAAGGATCCCGCTCAGCCGCCGAATTGCTGGACCGCGTTCGTAGCAACAGCGTCGCTGATCTTGCTCTCGAACTGACTGCGCTCGCAGATGTATTCGGACTCTCGGCCCATGGTGGTGAGCACTGATGCCACCTCGCCACATTCTTGTAGTCGACGACGATCCGGATCTCACCGATTTAGTTCGTGAGTTGCTGCGCGGTGAGGGACACAGCATCTCCGTGGCGCCATCGGGTGAGCGTGCTGAGCAAATGGCTCGAGCGCGAAATCCCGATCTCATCACTCTTGATGTCGATCTGCCGGGGATGAAGGGTCCACAAGTCTGTCGTCGATTGCGTGAGTTCAGCACCGCGCCGATCTTGTTTCTCACCGCCGCGTCATCCGATGCCGACCAGATTGTCGGATTCACCGCCGGCGCCGACGATTACGTAATCAAGCCCTTCAGTCCGCATGTGTTGCTGGCAAGGGTGCGGACATTGTTGGCGCGCGGCACACGCACGACATCGGGTCCCAAACTGATCGGCAACGTCGAGATCGACGCCGACGCACAAGTGGTGACGGTTAAGGGACAACTGATCGAACTCACGAAAACCGAATATGGCGTGCTCACAGCCCTCGCCGCGCGCGAGGGTCACATCATCAGCAAGGTGGAGTTGCTACGTCAGGTCTGGGGCGAATGGTTTGGAGATGATCACGTGATCGAAGTCACGATTTCACGTCTGCGATCCAAGCTCGCTCGCGCAGGCGCTACCGAGCAGCTGATCACCACGCATCGTGGGCTCGGCTATCGGATCAGCCCACCACGCTGAGA
>Ga0335396_10006085_pt1 | contig 12129 bp, 6 predicted proteins | sample FRY02_FD_205743 | JGI IMG/M metagenome (GOLD analysis project Ga0335396, IMG submission 205743) | Freshwater microbial communities from Lake Fryxell liftoff mats and glacier meltwater in Antarctica - FRY-02 (spades assembly) (version 2) | ecosystem: Environmental > Aquatic > Freshwater > Ice >... | reverse complement strand
GGCACGATAGCCAGATCTCTCTCGAGGTCTCATGTTCATCTATCTCTCTCACGGTCGAAAAGCGTAATAAAAAATAGAGCCTAATCCAACACCATCTCCATAAACGCTGGTATCCTCCTCAGGCCTTCGTCCCTGTCTTCTACTTCAAGAAACTCACTCATATACCGAGGATCAATCTGCATGTATCCTCCTCTCATCACAGTTCATCGTCCGAATTGTTTATTGAGACCATTGATAACCTTCTCGAGTCTCTGGTCTACAACGAGTGAGGCTATATGTGGAGCATCTTCGAGAGTGTATTGTTTCGGAGTGTTGGGCTTCAGACCAGAAAAGGTGACTCCTGTGGTACGGTAGATGACATCGGGAGAGTATGCCTTCTTGAAGAGCTTTTGTATAGTATCGAGCATTTCCTCTCTCTTTTGAGTATGAGGGAGTCGTATATCGATTCCAAACATCTGAGCTTCTTTATTGCGAAATGTGAGGATAATGTGGTTTGTATCCAGATTCTTGTCGACGAGTCGACCATACGCACGGTCAAAATTCATAAGAAGATGATTCCAGACAAATCACTCTTCAGAGGTTTTGTGATAGTTAAAACTTCTCGTAGCGGAAATACTCTTCTCGACATGGGTATTCACGGGATGTATCATATTGACTCCTCTCAGCTCTAGCCATATATCTGTACCATTTTTTCCTATTATTTCCTTGAGCTTCCAGAATCAGACTTCGATAAATCACTGTATATGTTTCCCTCGCACCGTGTACTCCAGGCGGTCCTGATAGGCACGACCTATAAAAGGAATATCACCGAAAGGGAGAGCTCCTGCATACTTGAGAAAATCTGGAGTATTTGATCAGACACAGACGCCCATAGGTTTATGGATTTCTGAGAGTATCTTTGCTCTTAGCCGAGTATTACTGACACCAATACTCACGGGTATGCCTACCTTTTTGAGGAGCTCAGTCTGGAGAAAGAGAGCAAAGTCGTGCTCACTCTGTCATTTGTATTTGGGTATGCCTGTAATATTTGCCCACACTTCATCGATACTAAATCTCTCTATGCCATTACTCCACTGGCTGAGATACTTGGTCATACGGTCGCTGATATTTCCATAGTAGTGCATATCTGGGGGGAGCATTACAAAGTCCTTCTTGGGTATCATCCTCTCAGCTTCCCATATCGGTGTTCATACCTTCACTCAATACTTGCGAGCATTATAATTACTAGTGATGATGATGTCTCCTCACACGCAGACACACTTATCCCGCAGCTTTGGATCTCGAAGTACTTCACAGCTCGCATAAAAGCAGTCACAATCTATATGAGCGTAGAGCTCTTTTGAGACATTGAAGAACATAAGAAGAGAAAACACAAAACAGACAACACACATGATAATTATTTGGCATATTCTCACGAGTAAACAATGGCTCGTCTCTAACTTTTCTTTCTATATTTTCGGATAACCCCAGTCACCACTCAAAAGATCTTCAGTTCTTCCTGTGGATGAAACTCTGGATACTTGGAATTGCCTGCTACGAGGTAATATCCATTCCTGTCTTTCTTGAGGTATTTGAGGGTATACGCTCCATCGACCTCAGCAACGACTATGTCATCCACCTTGCCATTGAGCCCTTTATCTACTATCACGACATCACCAGCAAATATCCCTGCCTCGATCATACTGTCTCCCTGGACCTTTATCATCACAGTACTATCGGGATGAGGTATGAGGTAAGTATCTATATCTATATTGGTAGCATTTTCCTCGTCTCAGGGCGAGGGGAAACCTGCTTTGACTGACTCATAGACCTTTTGGGTAAAGAACTTGTTTTGAGGGATGAAAGAATATCCCTGCTTTATGAGATAATCCTCTTCTATCAATCGACGAAAAAGATTCGCTACACTTCCTTTGGACCGAAATCCGAGGAGCTTTGCCACCTCATCAAAGGATGGGACATATTTGTGTTCTCGAAAAAACTTCCTGAGAGTTTGAATATGTTGGTTGTCTTTCATAATTGAACAATTGTTCACTTTATGATAGGGAGAAAGAAATATTTGCAAGACATTAACAAATAATTTATAGTTCCAACTAGGCGAGTTTTACTATATAAGATATCTCCTTGCTTTGCTCGAATAGATGCCTTGTTTTCTCTCTCAGTAATTTGACATAAAAGTAAATAATGTTTATCAGGAAACTTTAAATCCAACCTTCTAGATACTGATGGAGACAAAAGTGAAATCCTGAGGCAATTTGTGGAGAGGATGATACTGAGAGAGGGATTACCTCAGATAATTGAGTAGTATCCTGAATCCAATTCTCTAACTTGCAAACCCTGCTTTTCGCATAAGATAGTTGAGGTAACTTTGCGTACAAAAAGACAAGTTTTTTGATATTTAATTAGTATGTTCTTATGTCATCCCATTCCGATCTTACATTTCTTACTAATGAAGCAGGAAATACTCTATCAGACAGGTTTCGCACTCTTATCAAGGATACGAAATATTTTGATGTACTTGTTGGATACTTTTATACTAGTTGATTTTGGCAGATTTATCCCGAGATTGAATCAAGTGAGAAAATCCGTATTTTAATAGGTATTAGTACTAGCCGAGAGGTTTATGAGACAATACAGCAATCCCTTACTTTTTCTCATACAGAGCTAAAAAATATATACTGAGATAAAGTATCACAGGAGATTGAAAATGTGAAGGAATCAGAAAAAGTAGAAAAGGGAATCAATATATTTATTGAATGGTTACGGTCTGGAAAATTGGAGATACGAGCATACCCTACAGAAAAAATTCATGCAAAGCTCTATATTATGACTTTTCATGAAGATGATCGGGATGTTGGTAGAGTTATTACTGGTTCGAGCAATTTTACAGCTTCGGGTCTCCGAGATAATCTCGAATTTAATGTAGAATTAAAAAACCGTTCTGATTATGATTATGCAAAAGCGAAATTTGAGGAATTATGGTTGTCTGGTGTTGATGTAAGTGAAAAATATATAGAAACAATTGAGAAGAAAACTTGGATGAATCAGAATATATCTCCCTATGAACTCTATTTAAAATTTCTTTATGAATATTTCAAAGAAGAAATAAATCAAACAGATGAGCTAGATCTCCGCAGTCGCCCAGAGGGGTTCAAGGAGTTTGAATATCAAAAGGAGGCAGTTATTAATGCGAAAAAAATCATAGAGGAATACGGTTGAGTTTTTATCTCGGATGTCGTTGGTCTCGGTAAAACATACATGGGGACTATGCTGGCTCAGGTGGTAGGAGTACGAACACTCGTGATCGCACCTCCAAAGCTTCTTGGTGAAGAAAATAGGTGAAGTTGGGACAATGCATTTAAGGACTTTTGATTTCGAGCAAAGGATTATTATTGTGCGTCCAGAGGTTCTCTTGAAAAAACAGTTGAACGACATGACCTAGACACTTTTGACACTGTCCTTATTGACGAGTCACATGGATTCCGCAATGAAGACAATGAGACGTATGCGAAAATAGCAGAAATTTGTCGTGGGAAAAAGGTTATCTTGGTCAGTGCCACTCCGTACAATAATAACCCCTCTGATATTCTAGCCCAGATAAAACTCTTCCAAAAACCTAGAAATTCTACCATACCAAATATTTCAAATCTTGAGACTTTTTTCTCAGGACTAGAGAGAAAGCTCAGAGGGCTAGATAGAAAAAAAGATAAAGAAGAATACAGGCGTATAATCAAAGAAAATGCGTATCAAATACGAGAGAAAGTTCTCAAATACATTATGGTGAGACGGACGAGAAGTGATATCAAAAAATATTATGATAAGGATATCAAGTTTCCTGAAGTGGCTGATCCTAAACCAATATTTTACACTTTTGATGAGCACGAATCCGAAGTATTTGATAAGACTATACAATTAGCACTGACAGAATTTAAATATGCACGCTATGCTCCGTTATTGAAACTCAAAAGTGAAATGTGGAAAAGTGAACAGGCTGAAATCATGGGAAAACAAGGTCAGGTTAATATGATGAGTTTTATGCGTATGCTTCTTGTCAAAAGACTTGAGAGTAGTATATTTGCCTTTCGCATGACGCTTGATCGGTTTATAGAGTCTTACGAAAGATTTTTAGAGACATACCTAGATGGTAAAGTCTATGTAAGTGCAAAACACACAAAAAGAATTACTGAAGCCCTTGAAGAAGGGGACTTGGAATATATTGATACTCTTATTAAAGAGGAGAAGGCAGAAGAGTACAAAAGAGAAGATTTTGATCCTTCTCTCCAGACAGAGCTTGAGTCAGATCTTCGAGTTTTGAGAGAGATACATTCTCTCTGGAGTACAGTCGATAGAGATCCGAAAATTGAATCATTTAAACAGTATCTTCAAACAGAAAAAGTTCTTCAAAAAACAAAAATTTTGATATTTACTGAGTCTGAAGAAACCGCCTCTTATATTGGGAAAGAGCTGGCTAAAAATCATGAAAACAAGGTTCTGGTATATAGTGGTAGTTCGGGTATTGATAGAAGTATAGTGCTGGACAATTTTGATAATAATTCCCGCAATAAACGAGATGAATACAATATCCTCGTCACAACCGATGTTCTTTCCGAATGAGTAAATTTACACAGAAGTAATGTCGTAATCAACTATGATATTCCATGGAATCCAACACGAATTATGCAACGAGTAGGTCGTGTGAATCGTGTAGATACTCCCCACGATACTATTCATACCTATACATGTTTCCCAACTGAAAAAGGTAATGACCAACTCAAATTAAGAGAAGCGGCTGAGGCGAAAATTGAGGCATTCATCTCACTTCTAGGAGCTGACTCAAAACTATTAACAAATGATGAGGAAATAGAGAGCCATACGCTTTTCGAGCGGATATTATCCGTCGATATGGTTACTGGAGAAGAGGATATTGAGAGTGAATTGAAATATCTCTCAATCATACGACGTATTCGTGATGAAGATCCAGCCCTTTTTGAGAAAATTAAAAGGCTTCCTAAGCGCTCAAGATCAATTATTCGTAAGGATTCTATAGAGCAATCTCAAGTGCTTACTTACTTTCGAAAAGGTCGCATCGAAAAATTTTGTATTGCTGATGGGGCGAGTGGTCGAGAGATTGATTTTATGGAATCAGCAGGCATTATGGAGTGTTTACCAGATACCCCGAGAGAGAAGGCGTGAACTGATTTTTATCAGCTCAAGGAGCAAAATGAGACTTTTTTTGAGTCTTTGTTGGTAGTCCCATTGGAGGAAAATACCGCTCGAAGATGAGCGAGTAATGCTGACTACATTATAAAAATACTTACCTCGCCATGAGTACGGAGGTGTAATGCCTATACTGAGGAAGATGAGGAATATATCGAACGAGTTATACAGGAGCTGGACCAAGGAGGAATTCCCAGAAATACTCTTTCAGATATTAAACATAGTATCCAGGAAACTCCTGAAATAGTCATGAACCCACTCAAGCTTTTATTACTCCTCAAATCAAATATTTCACCTCGGTTTCTGTCTCTCGAATCAAATATTGTAAGCCAACAATGATCGTGAACCAAAGAAGTCATATTATCGCTCTACCTTCTCAAATAATCTCCTATGAAACATGATGAAGCAAAAAAGTTAATCCAAGACTGTCTTGAAAATACTTATGACTCAACTCATTTTGATAGACTTATTGCTAATATTCTGACAACACCCTATAAAAAAATAAATAGTGTCGTCTGAGAGGCATATGTTCGGGAGGCATTTAAGGAATCAGTGATTTCTTATACAGTCCGATGAATCTATGATGATCCGTCAGGTAAAAAACTTGCCATATTGGAAGTACGACTTCGGTCAGATACTTCACTGCAAAATGCTCGTACAATGCAGAGAAATTTCGTTGCCGATTTTCTCAAATGAGGTAATAGTTATGGGAGACAGGATGGAGCATTGATTGCGTTTGTATGACCGAAAGGAGATGATTGGAGATTCTCTCTCGTAAAAATGGAGTACTCCCTCGAAGTGCAAGCTGGTAAAATCAGAACCCAGGAAAATCTCACTCCAGCAAAAAGATGGTCATTTCTGGTATGAGAGCACGAAAAATCTCACACTGCACAATCTCGATTTCTACCACTTGTTATGGAAGAATCACACTGAACGACATTCGCTGAAATAGAAAATGCTTTTGATGTAGAGAGTGTGACAGATGAGTTTTTTGAGCAATACAAAGAATGTTTCTTCCGTTTCAAAGATGAGATTGACCGAGTGATAGCCGCTAACGATAAAGATCGTGCTCACTTTAAATCTATTGGCTTGGATACCGCCAATTTTGCGAAGAAGACACTGGGACAAATAGCATTTCTCTACTTTCTTCAGAAAAAGTGATGGTTTGGTGTGGCATCAGACAAAAAATGGTGAGATTGACCAAAAGACTTTCTCAGAAAGCTTTTTGAGAGAAAAGATAAGTATGGTAAAAATTTCTTTAATGATGTTCTTGAGCCTCTTTTTTATGAAGCACTCGCAACTGATCGTTGAGAGTTAGCTATTTATACCCGACTCAACAACACTCGAGTACCATTCCTCAACGGTGGACTTTTTGAGCCCATGAAAGGATATGAATGGGAGAAAACTGATCTTATTATAAGTGATGAAGTTTTTTCAAATACACATAAGACAAAGAATGGCGACATAGGAGACGGTATTTTTGATGTTTTTGAACGATATAATTTTACAGTCTCAGAAGATGAACCACTCGAGAAAGAGGTGGCTGTGGATCCTGAAATGCTCTGAAAAATATTTGAGAATCTTCTCGAAATACGAGATAGGAAATCAAAATGAGCCTTTTATACTCCCAGACCAATCGTGCATTATATGTGCGAACAGTCCTTGATAGAATATCTCATCAATACAGACCCTACCCTTCCCCGAGAAGATATTGAGTTCTTTATCCAAGAAAGTGAAGTGACACTGGAAAATGACCGTATCACGAGACAAAAAATAGAAGAAGCTCGTACCAAGTGACGAGAATATAGATCTGATGCTACCTATCAGTACAAGACGCCAAATTCTATTAGAGACAATGCTCAAAAACTCGATCATGCGCTGGCGACTATTCGGATCGTAGATCCTGCGGTGGGATCTGGAGCCTTTCCCCTTGGTATGATCAATGAGATAGTACGAATACGACAGATTCTCGCGGTCCATACCGGATCATCCGTCAGCAATTATCAATTGAAACTGCATGCAATTCAAGAAAATATCTATGGAGTCGATCTGGAACCAGGTGCTGTAGAAATATGTCAGCTCCGCCTCTGGCTCTCTCTCATCGTCGATGAATCTGAGCCTCATCCGCTCCCAAATCTGAACTATCGTATCGTACAAGGTAACTCACTCATCGAAGAATACGAGTGAATTCGTCTCTATGATCCGAAACTTCTCTCTGCTGAAAAAACAAAAAAAATAGAACAATCAGATATATTTTCACTCGAAAGCTCAGAATCAAATAGACTCTACGAGCTCCTGCAGACGAAGCTCAAAAAATTCATCGAGACTTCAGGACGAACAGAAAAAGACAATTTGAAAAGAGAAATCGATAACCTCAAATTTGGTCTCATCGAAGCAACATTGCACGAGCAAAATAAAGACGATAAAATAATAGAAATTCGCCAACTTCGTGAAGCAAATACGACTCCATTTTTTTTATGGAAACTGGAGTTTTCTGAAGTGTTCCAAGAGAAGTGAGGATTTGATATTGTAATTGGTAACCCCCCTTATGTAGGAACAAAAGGTGTAGATGAAGATCAGAAAATATGGCTTGAACGAGAGTTTTGATTTGCCGATGACCTCTATTCTCATTTTTTCTTCCAGTGATTTAAGCTTTGTAAAAAGAACTGAGTGGTAACATATATAACGAGTAAAACATATTGGACAATACAGACCAAAAAGAATGTGCGAGAACTACTTCTGAATAATAATATTTTGTATATTTATGATACTGAAAATCCATTCGACACAGCTATGGTTGATACTTCTGCAATACTCTTTCAAAAAAGAGATATTCAAGATAAAGCAATAAGTTTCTTGAAAGCTAGTTCCGATTATGCGCGACCAATTAAATATACAGTTGAAAAATCAATATATGAAAATGCTGTTAATAAAGTTATTTTCTACCCATCCTGTAGCATTCTTAAAGTGTATCATAAATATAATACCATAGTAGATAACTTGATGCAGAAATGGTGGGAAATGATTAATACAAGTAAGAACATTACAAAATTTGGTACTCAGCTGAATAAGTATCGACAAAATATTAAAGCTTGAGATGTTTCACTTCTCGGCCTGCTAACTGATGGTGGCGTGGGCTTACAAACTGGTAATAATGGGAAGTATGTTGGTTTATTATCTACAACTAAAGAAGGAGAAAAAATAAAAACAAATAGACTTAATAAATTGTTTGATTTTATTACAGGAAAACATATTACTGATTTTTGAATTACCAAAATAGAAATTGCCTCTTATATTAATAGCTTAAGTGAGAGAGAAATACGAGCAGTCTTTGATTCTTTAAAGGAAAAATATGGCCGTGATATTTTTTGACAAGGATTTTTGTTTCGAATTATTGCCGATAATGAGATTAAGAATGTCTCAGAAATGACCCAAGACGAAAAAGAAAATGGGCTTATTTGATTTCAAACATTTGTGCCATATGACAAAGGAGATAAAGATGGTAACCGTTGGTATTTAAGAACTCCTTATTATATTGATTGGAGTAAGGAAAATGTTGCTTTCTTAAAACAAGACCCAAGAGCTAGATACCAAGGTGATCAATTTTATTTTCGTGCAGGATTTTGCTGGAGTGATATACATACAGTGTTAATTAAAACTCGCTTAAAGGAGCAGAGTGTTCATGATGTTAAAAGTATGAGCATGTTTTCTTTTACTCCACTATGTTCTAATAAATATTTAGTGGCTCTATTAAATTCTACTTTTATTAGTAATTATGACTTCAATTTTGTGAATTGAACACAGACATTTCAGATTAATGATGCTCGCCAGATTCCTATAATTATTCCAACTAAAGAACAGCTTGCAGACTTTGAGAATATATTTGATAGAGCTTATCAAATAAAAGTTCAACAATTTGATTATGAGATTTCAAATCAATTTGCTGATCAGGAATTACTCAAAATTCAGAACGAACTTGATCAGAAAGTTTATGAGTTATATGGGCTGAGTGGTGAGGAGATCGGGATTATTGAAGGTAAATAAGTACTATGAAATATTCAAGATCAGATATAACCAAAAAAGTTAAGAAAATATATAATGGAATTTGTATTCTTTGTAATTTTGTACGCAAGTACTGGTGGATAATTTCTTTATTTATCGTAATTATATGATGTATTATAGTAGCGTATGTAAAATCAAATTCAAGGTACAGTTTGGCTGCATCTATAACTAGTCCTTTTGCAAAAGGTCTTCGTGAAGGAATAATAGATACAGAGAATCAACAGATACTTAAAGCAAGCAACCCAATATTTATTGACGCGGGATTAACCAGCGAGCATCAGGGGCCGATATTATTTTGGAATGACAAACCAGAAAAGATGATGTTCTCTATAGAAAATAAGGGTGAAAAGGTTATCTCCTCGACTAAACTTGATTGAAGTTCATATGATGTATTAACGAGATTAAATATATCTTATCTAGATAGTAACGGAAGAGTAGTGAATAATTTTAAGAAAGACTTAAGAGAAGCCATAAATAAAGGCTCGACTAAGTGGCAACCAATTGATTTTCCACTACCAAAAATTATGTTTTGAGAAATTCAAGTAGCTCTTTCATGCCAGGACGAACAAGGATTATGCGATACTACTGGAACAGATTCATGGAAAAGGAATTTTGAATTAAGGTATGATATTAAAAATATACAAACTATAATAATTGATGCAACATTTTGAGTAGGGATAGATGGTATCGAAGTTGAAGCTTTCAGGGAGAAATTTAATAATACCTTTAATCTCAATACAGAAGATAGCGAAAAAATATTAAGAGCAATGTATAGTACTGATGCAGTGCGAGAAAACACCCTAGGTGGTGCGATTATATTAGCTAATCCTAATAAATACCCTACAGAAAATCATATCTTAGTACAAACATTGAAAAATATAATTAAACAATCGTATACACATTTATCAGAGAGAGTGGCATTTATTCCTTACGATAAAGGTAATTATGATAGTAAGACCTATCTCTTCAAAGGATGTACAGTAAGAGTTGATTGCCCTAATAATTTAGGATTCAAAAATTTAGATCCCTATAAAAATCCTTTCTCTAATGCTATATTTGAGGCAAATCCTGACTTAGATTTCTTGATTATTATTCCTGCTGCTTCTGATAAAAAGAAGGAAAATTAATCTATTGTATGATTATCACAAAAACTCTCTACAAAGAATTTCTAGACCTACCAGCGTATGCCTGGTACCATATTCACGATCAAGAAAAATATGATTGGATACAGGCGGATAAGTATGGTGCGCTTGAAGATCCAAATGAAGATGATATTTCTGATATGGGAGATGAGACTGAGATTCTTTTTTTACAAAGATATAAATTCGTACCGGTTAACGATATCTCCCAGACAGCATATGATCAACAAGTAAGTGCTACCCATCAAGCGATTGCAAATAAGGATCCAGTTATTTACCAAGGAAGACTTCAGATCTGAGATGTGTATACGATATTTGATGTTCTTGAATATATTCCAGAATCAGATATGTATAGACACATTGAGATCAAAAGTAAAACCAGTATTCGAAATAAAAATGATGATGGTGTATACACTTCTCTCAAAAAAGATCTCAAACAAGATATATCATTTTCAGCGTACATTTTAGAGAAAAATACTATTCTAATAACCGAGCACTGTTTTGCCTTTTTAAATAAAGAATATCAACTTAATGGGGAACTCGATGTGGAGAGGTTATTTGTTATGGAGTCTGTTCAAGATGAAGTTATAGAATCTGGAAAAATTGAAACAACTCTCTGACAAATTACGGAACTTTTTAAGATGAGTTTTGAGCAGCTCCAGGCAAATTATCCTTATGAAGGCTCAAAGTATAAAAAGTATTTTGCCAGTAAACCTCCAAAAGGAACTATTGAAATCATGTCGTCACTTAGTGGAGATAAATATAGAAAATCGAGAGATGTTGGCATTTTTGACCTCAGCCAAATATCCTCAGAACAGCTTGAGATATTTACACCTATTCAACAATTCTTTATAACTCGATATCAGAAGTGAATACATTGTATTGAGTCAGAGCTTCGTGATCGTTTACAAACATTAGAGTTTCCTCTCTATTTCTATGATTATGAGACATACACAAGCGGTGTCCCAAAATTTCAATGATCGAGACCATGGCAACAGATAGTTTGCCAGTATAGTATCCACAAAATGGATCAAGATGGAGGGGTGCAGCATTTTGAATGAATAATACAGAATGGTGCTCAGAATAACCAGGCATTAGTAACCTCGATGATGAAAGATTTGTGAGAACTGAACTCGGGAACATTTGTATCCTGGAATGCAAGCTTTGAAAATGGTCGAAATCAAGAACTTATCGAAAAGTATCCAGAATTTGCTCCAAATCTTCAGTATATGATCGAGCATACATTTGATCTGATGTATGTATTTCGAGATGGACTCTATTTCGATCCCGATTGCCAGGGTTCCAATAGCCTCAAAGCCGTTCTTCCGGCTCTAACTGACATTACCTATACTGGGATGCCTGTGAGCAATGGTATGGAGGCAATGGGAGTCATTGAGAAGATACTTGTATGACAGGCGACAGAAGAGCAAATTCGGGATTGTCTCATTTATTGCAAACAAGACACATGGGCTATGGTGGCTATATATCAGAAACTTTTACAAACTCTTCACAAAGCGGGGGATTTTTATTCGACGGTGAAAAATATGAGTAGGATGGGGTGGGCTAGGGGGTAGTGAAAGTGGAAAGAAAAGAAACAAAAGAAAGAGTAAAGAGATTCTTTATACAAGAGGTTTTCTACTATTTCACTTATTTCCATAACCATTGTTATGTGAATTGAGATCAAAGATTTACGATATATTGAATTCAAAAATTT
>Ga0335396_10006083_pt1 | contig 12130 bp, 11 predicted proteins | sample FRY02_FD_205743 | JGI IMG/M metagenome (GOLD analysis project Ga0335396, IMG submission 205743) | Freshwater microbial communities from Lake Fryxell liftoff mats and glacier meltwater in Antarctica - FRY-02 (spades assembly) (version 2) | ecosystem: Environmental > Aquatic > Freshwater > Ice >... | reverse complement strand
AGAACAGATCGGACCCGTGGCCTTCGACACCGGACTCAGCAGCGAAGAAGGACTCTGGACCCGAAAAGGATGGGCAGGAAGATCATGACACGCCCAAGCATCGACACCTTTTTTGACCTATAACCCGAAAAACACGTCAAAGGGCGCGAAGCCCTTCCCGTCCGAATACTGCAGTAGCCGCGGAATAAACAGTGTCTGCCGCGATTGATACAAAGTCGCTGTGGGAAGGTAGTCTACCAGAACAAGTGGCACTCCAAATGCTTCTGCGACAGTTGCGGGGCCGGATCCTCTCCCTATGAAGAGACTAGCTCCAGCCATCAAGAAGATGTCCATTCGCGCGGACATCCGAGGGCTCCGAGTGTAATCGATCAGACCCTCCATCCGCGGCATTGGCGGTTCGTTGGCAGCTCCGATGCGCACCACCCACCCACCGGCGCCGATAATCAAACGCGCCGCATCCATGAAGGTGTCGATATCCGAATCTCGGAACTGTTCTGCATGCTTGAATCCTGGGGTGCGAGCGTGGACGGTGGCGAACCACGCATCACCAGGCATACCTAAGCGAACCAATTCCGCTCTACCAAACTCCTCATCATCTGGTTTGAGATCGAACAACGGACCATGACCAGACGACTCCCATCGCTGCTGCACGAAGGCCAAGCCCCCGTGGTTTAGGGGGAAGATCGTGCCATCAAGCACAGTAGGATCCGGCAGGAAGGCACCTCCGGTTCCTAATTCCCTTGGCTCGCAGAACTCAACAAAGTCCGAAAGATACCGCGTCACCAAATGCGAATTTGCAACCGCCGAGTAATCTGAGTTGTAACCAAGGACAAATGTTGCCTCGGGCACCATGTTGAGCATACGTGCCTTAATCAGACGGTCCCAGTGGCAGGTGAAGCCGAGGTTCTCCAAACTTGTAGCGTTGATGAAATACTTTGTATCAACTCCCTGGTAGTAAGAGCCACCCGGGCTACATTTGGCAAGGTGCAGCGTGCTGGAGTACCGAGCCCAATCCGCAACCTTTCCGAGGGAAATCGAACTTAGAGCAAGTAACTTAAGAACCTGCTGAGACTCAGGGTTGCGGTCAAGCATCACAGTAAGCAATCGGTCAAGACGCACCACCAAATTCGTGGCTTCCTTAGCCTCCCTGGGGGTGCAATCGTTGCTCTTCACACTAGACAGGATGAAGTCCACCAATAGAACCGCGGTTCTATCCGGAATTAGCCACGCCACAGGAATAGACCCCCGGCGTTCCAAAAGTCGGAGAGCCAGTGGCTTGTTAAACAGGACCAGGGACCGAACGCCGAAAATTCGAGCTTTCCGCCAAAGAACCCTGGCACCACCCGTGCCGATCTCACTCGTTTGCCGCTTGATCCACGTCCAATTTCCCGAGGATCTCATCACGAATGCGAACGCTACCACGCAAAGAAGATGCGCTAACCTGCAGTTATGGCGCCCCCCCAACCTTTTCTTTCTTTCTACGAACACATAGGTTTCGCACCTACCCGTCAGCAGCAATCTTCTGCGGATACACACACCTCGCGGCGTGCGTACCTCTACCGGACCCTCGGGATTCCCAACATCGCCGTGCGCGGCTCAGACATAATCGAATTCGGTCCAGGAAGTGGTGAGAACTCAGACATTCTTATTTCTTTGGCGCCGAGAAGTTACAAGTTCGTAGATGGCTCTGATGCTGTATTAACGAACATCCAAGGCAGGCTCACCACAAGCGCGTCAAGCAGCACGGTAGTTCCCCAGTTCATGTTTAGCGCTTCGAATATTCTTGAATACTCGGATGACTCTCTGTACGACCTGGTCATCTGCGAGGGAGTTTTGCCTGGGCAGTTCGAGCCACGCGCCATGGCCGCCCATGTCTTGAGTTTCGTGCGGCCGGGAGGGGTTTCGATCCTTACCTGCTTTGACTCTGTCTCAGCTTTATCCGATATCGCTCGGCGCTACGTCGCTAACTCGGTCTTCGGAGACTTGGAATACTCCGAGGAGCTCGTGAATCAGCTAGTCGAGTTCTTCACGCCAGACTTTAACTGCCTTACTGGAATGACGCGACGACCCGAAGACTGGGTGCTCGACTCGATTATTAACCCGTGGTTGGGAGACTTCTTCTCTCTTGAAGACGCGCTGGAGGCCGCAGCCGATGGGCACGCTCTTCTAGGAACATCTCCCAGGATTTTTCAGGATTGGCGTTGGTATAAGGATCCGACGAATCTTGACGAAAATAATACTCTGGCGACTGCAATCTCGAGTTACCGCAGAAATATTCACTCCTTGTTGGATTGTCGGTTCCAGGGTCAGGCACGGTTGGATGATCAAGAAAATTCGAGCCTGATTGATGTCACGTCTACTATTGCAGCTCGTGTTCGTGGCAGACTTAGTGGCGAAGACCCCTACGAGCCGACGGAGTTTGGGAAAGACATTCAATGTATCCTTGATGTGACAGGGAACCTGCACCCGCAGACAGTACAGAGTCTGCAGGGTTTGGTGGATTGGTCCTTGTCACGTGACACGTCAGACCTTGCGCAGTTCCGGAGTTTATGGGGCCGTGGTCAGCAGTACATCAGCCTAGTCCGCTTACCTTAGAACCCACGCAAACCAACCTCGTCCAAGGGTGCCCTAGGACTTAAGCGGTCTCAAGTCCTTTTTATGCCCTTGGTTAACGATTTTTTCCACTATTGGACACCGTGAGGAAAGAGTTTGGTTTGATGTGTGTAGTATTTTGACATGTCACCGAAGACTCGTGAACCCCAGTATGAAGTCCTTCTCGAACTTGATCGCAAGTCTGGCCGCCAGTCCTTCGGCTTAATGTCTTCGGCTACGTGGCACCAAGACCCCAAGCGTCTGACTTTCTTATTGAGCCGCTACAAATTCGTTTCAAGGATGTTTGAAGGCCAGCAGCGAGTACTGGAAGTCGGATGTGCCGATGGCTTTGGCTCCAGAATTGTTCGCCAGACTGTTGGTTCTCTCACGGCACTGGACTTTGATCCAATATTCATCGCCGACGCCAAGAAAACTTCGGATCCTCAGTGGCCAGTTGCCTACGTGCAGCACGACATGCTGGAAGGACCCATGCCACAACTATATACAGGTGCATACGCGTTGGATGTGCTCGAACACATTGCGCCTGGTGAAGACGAGGCCCGTTTCCTATCCAACATCTGTGGCTCCCTTGAAGACTCTGGTGTTGCCGTCATCGGCATGCCTTCGATCGAGAGTCAAGGGTATGCGAGCCCTGCCAGCAAGGAAGGGCACATCAATTGTCAGTCCGGGTCACAACTCCATTCGACCCTTTTGGAGCACTTTACCAATTGTTTTATGTTCTCCATGAACGACGAAGTCGTACACACCGGGTTCCAGCCTATGGCGCACTACCTTCTTGCCCTGTGTGTTGGACCCCGGCGGTAGGAGTCACGTTCTCGTCGATGAAGGACGGCATGAGAGGTGTCACGGAAGAAATATGGTTTGTCTAACAGCGCCTAGTTTGAGGGCGCTGAGTGGGTCGTTGACTGATTAACTTAAGCAGACATCTACGCCACCTGTTGCTTCGGCGATTGCTTTCAATCCACCGAAATCAACGACCATAAACCCGTGTCTACAAAACGGGGGGAACCTCACCTACCGAGCATGGAAAAAAGCATTGCCTTCAACACGAACGATCGCTGACGCGTATGTGACGCATGCGATCCTCGCGACGAAAGACCCCCCGGAAGGCCTATATGGGCGGCGGAAAATGACAGCCCATCTTCAACGCACCGGTCACGCGGTGAGCATTGGAACCGTTGACCGCCTTATGCGTGATGAGGGATTAAGCGGTGTTCTTCGTGGGCGTAATCATCGAACCACGATCGCGGCCAAGGATGGGAAACGTGCTGGAGATCTTTTGAATCGGGACTTCACCGCCCCGTGCCCCAACCGAGTCTGGGTCGCAGACTTCACCTATTGCCGGACCTGGGCTGGTTTCGTTTATGTGTCATTCATCATCGACGTGTTCTCACGCAAGATTATGGGATGGCACTTCATGACGACCAGACCAACCGAGCTGGTGACGGTTCCTTTACGCACGGCGCTATGGAATCGCAGGCATGAAGGTATCGAAATATTCGAGGGATTACTCCACCATTCGGACGCCGGAGCTCAATACGTTTCCCTGAAATTTTCGGAAGAACTCATGCTCGAAGGAATCTTGGCTTCGATTGGAAGTGTCGGCGACGCCTACGATAATGCCCTGGCTGAATCAATAATCGGGCTGTTTAAAACTGAAGCAATCAGGCGAGGAAATCCTTTCCACGCGGGGCCATTTAAGAATATTGATGACATCGAATACGCGACCATGGGCTGGGTCGACTGGTATAACAACCGCCGCTTGCACTCTTCCCTTGACTATGTCCCACCGGTTGAATTCGAAGCCAACTACTACGCTACAAACCTGACATCCCAACCCGAGATGTCACACACATGAAGACGGCAGAAAAACCCAGACGATTCACACCGTTGGTTTCGTCTATTACAAGCGATTCGGAACTAATTACGAGATCCTCGTTTGGTCGGAGACGTCAAGGACGGTGATGTTGTCCTCAAGTTGATCTAGGGTGAATATTACTCCTGCCCGGATAACGGTGGCAGTCAAAATTATGCGTGAAGCTGTACCTGCCACAATTTTCGGCCAACGGTGGTGATTCATGGGGGTCCTCACTCTGTGGGCTGAGATGTGTCATGTTTTCACCGAGCCGACAGTGGTGGTGAACCGGAATAGGTAATGCGTTTCAGTCGTTGTGACGCGTTTGGTCTCAGAGGTTTTTGCCGTTACCGATATCCCAAACGATGGCGCGCTGAGCTTCGAGGGTTCTTAGCCAAATGTAATTATGGTCTTTCGTTTACGAGAGTCTTCTTGCATTCAGCCTATGCAGGACATGCCAAATTGCACTTCGAATTTTACCGCTTAACGAGGAAGGCACCAGGGGTGTTGGTCCAAGAGAATGTCTGTAATCGCTGACCCGGGTGGCTTTCTAGGAACTCGTCAACGGCCTGGCTCTCACCCGGCCAATCTTTCATTCCATACTCGTCAAAAACAAGCACACCGCCCACGGGCACCCGTGACCAAACCTGTTCCAAAACCGACTTGGTTGGACCGTAGAGGTCAACATCAAAATGGACCAATGAGAAGCGCAAGCCAGGCGCATTCCTCAGCATTTCTTCAAGTGCTGGACCCGCATCGCCGTCTACTAACTTGACTCGAGATTTCCAAGGGACGAACCGATCACTATCAAAGAGTTCAATCGCATCTTCGATTTCCTGACGGTATTCACCGGGACTGAAGCCTCCCTCGTGCTTACCCGAGGAGTCCTGAGCCTGTCCGTCTTTTTCGTGGAGCTGCTCAAAGCCTCGCCAGTTTTCCAGGCCCCATACTGTCTTGGTGCGGTCACCCAAGCAATAAATCTCCAAAAGATTCGCCCATGTCATCAACCCCAACCCCCGAAATACTCCAACCTCAAGGATGTCTCCGGGCACATCAAGTGTCATCTTGAACAAATCGGAATGCGCCAAGAACCTTTTCAACCATTGTCGTCGCGCGAGGACTGGAAAGTGAAAAACAGCAGCCATGGGATCGATTGAGTGCTTCTGCAAGTGTGACTGCAAAGCCATCTCGAAGGACTCATCGTGCCCGTAAAGCTTGAAGCCCCTAGCTTTATCTAACTCTCCCTCAGTCATATCTCTCCTCTCGCTCTGAACTCCTATCCCACGTTGGGGAGAAGTTCTCCAGATTTTAAGTCCCACACGGGCTTAGACGAACTTGCTCCATCGGGTAAGAAACGAAATTCCATAGAGAATCTAGTCCTCGTTGACGTATTCGGCATAGACCCGTGTAAAACACCCGACCCAAAGGTCAGAACATCTCCAAGGGCCATGGGGGAGCAATCATGCTTAATCAATCCATCTGTGATCACGCCCTCGTGCCAAGTTCGGACGAGTCCGGAAGATTTGATTCCATCACTCATTTCATCTGTCCGCAAACCAACACCTCCCGCTGCTTCCCAGACAGTTACTCCTCCACACTGATTCGAAATAGGAACAGCCGGCACCCAAACGTTTGCGAATGATGACATATGCGTGTTGTACTGCCAATCGAAGTGAGGAGGCACACCCGCCCCGCGATTACCTGGAAGTACAAACCTAGCCATGGGCGGCATGTGAAGATAACGGAACTGCTGAGAGAAAATGGAAGTTAGGAACCCATTTGAATGTAACTCTCGTGCAAGATCAACCACAGCATGGTGAAGGCGAATCTTGGCAGGAAAATGACCACGAAGGATTGAAATTTCGTTGTCTGCAAGGTTGCGTTGTGGATCTTCTAGTCGGTTTGCAACCCAATCTCCAGCGAGCAGTGGATCGGTCTCCGGGCAGGACAACTCTGCAAGAACTGCTTGCATGCTGCTTGTTAGGTGATTGGCACACTCCTGCACGGAATTCACGTCGAGAACCGAGCGTGAGACTTGCCACGTATTTTCGATGCGCATTCGAGAAGACCAGCGTATCCCTTGATGCCAAAGTTGTGAGAGAAGCGAAGTCAGTCTTTTCATTGCTTCCGGGGGAAAAGCTTGAGACCGCGGGTAGCATTAAAACAAGTGAAAGCGGTGTGTGTTAATTGGGCATGCCTTCAAAGACTCGTTAACCCCAATATGACTTTCTACCCGCCCTCGATATCCATTTTTGGTCGGCAATCTTTCCGAATGAAGGTTTTCTCTACATGGTAACAAGGTTGGAAGCGCTTGTCCTTTTTATTAAGCCGATGTAGCCTGCCATAAATTTGTGTCCAGCATGCTTGAAGGGCAGTACAAGGCGATGGAGGTGGGGTGCGTTCATGGTCTTAGTTCGCAAACAGTGCGCTAGCCCGTTCACTCATTAGCCGCGCTTGAATTTGATCAAATTCATTTCGCGGACGCTCGGACGTTATGGATCCAGACTGGCCAACTCCATTTGTGCAGAGGACATGTTTGATGGTTCCTTGCCAGGCCGAGGCACAAGTGCAAATGCGTTCGGCGTGCTTGAGCACATCGAACCCGGTAGCTCCGACGCTTTGCGTCTATCCAATATCCGCACCGCTTTTGAAGAATCTGGAATAGCCATCATTGGTATGTCTTCTAGCGAGAGCCCAGAGAATTCAGGCCCCGCTAGCAAAGAGAGGTGGGTTAATTGTCAAACCGGACAAAACTTCGGGCAAAAAATTTAGGCCACTTTAAGCATTGCTTTATGTTTTCGATGAATGACGAAGTCGTCACTGCCGGGTTCCTGCCAATGGCGCGCTACCTTTTTGCCCTGTGTGTCGGACCCCGGCGCTAGGAATCACGCACACGTCGAAGGAGATCGGCGTGAAAGGTGTCACGGAAGGAATACTGGTTCGAATCCTAACGAGTGAAGACGAGCGGAGACTGCAGCCGCGACGGCAGGGACCAGGGGAACGAGGACAACGCCTCGGTCTGAAATGTTGACTCGCGAAGGTGGAGAAATCTGAATACCGCGCAGATGCCCTTCTTCGCGCTCCAAATCTTCATCGAGAAACCCATTCACAGGAGTTCCGCCATCCTCTAGGAGGCTCGCCACCCAACTTGCCGCAATTGAAGATCCAAAGACCGTTACTGGAAGACCGCAAGTACTAGTCACTGAGGTCTGCTGCTTCCATTTTCCTAAGAATGCAAACGCGTCTCTGACGAGTCCCTGCACATGGGAGTTGCGCGGGCGAAAGGCAGCGAGAGCAGAAGTTGGTCGGCGCAGAACTAATGTCAGCTCTTTTTTTACCACGTTCGTGGCACATTTAAAGATCTCAAGGGAAGCGGCACGAGCCAGATTCCTAGCGGACTCTTCCGTGAAATGCGAAAGATGATCAGCAATCACTAAGTCAAAAGCATTGGCTGAAAAATCCGGCACTTGTACGACGATCGCCCCCCGCTCAGCCAGTCGTGATCCTAGTTCGGTCAGGACTTCAATCGGATCTGATATGTGTTCGAGAACATGAATAAGTGAGATGACATCAAATTGCTGAACATCGTTGATCGGGAGAGGCAGAACTTGAAAGGAGTTAACGCCAGGGAGAGAAAGGATCTCCCCCTTATGACTCTCACTAATGTCAGCAGCGTGCAACTGCATGTTCGGTAGTAAATTTGCTGCAGCCTTTAGGAAAGAGCCGTTCCCTGTGCCGTAATCAAGTGTAGAACCACTGCTCGGAATCAGATTCTCCTTGAGCAGCCAGGAAAGTACCTGAGAAGAACGACTCAAGAATAACCTTCCGTCCTGAGTAACTGCCTGCTCTGCCCCGTTACCTTGTTTATATCTTCGGATGGTGTGAGTATCTGAGGACGTTGGCCCGTCGGGTCCGGCATGATTATTGCCCCCAGTCGTTGATGATCCGGGGGGTGTTGTCACCGGGCCGGATTGGTATCAGGTAATCGCTAATAGGGGCCGGACTGTTGTTTAGGCCATTCGTAACGTGGATGTGAGACTCGATACCGCGGCGCTGACCAACATAACGGTTCAGAGACGGGAGTACATCATGATGGAGAACTACGAATCCGCGGACGTGTTCGTCGGCGTCGACGTTGGGAAGGGGGAGCACCACGCGGTTGCCTACGATCGGGCCGGGAAAGTGCTCTTCGACAAGGCCTTACCCAACGATGAAACGAAACTTCGAGAGGTCATTAGGAAGCTGAAAAAGCACGGTCAGGTCCTCTTCGTGGTCGACCAGCCGGCCACGATCGGCGCGCTGCCGGTCGCGGTCGCTCAGGCCGAGAACGTCCTCGTCGCCTACCTGCCGGGCTTGGCGATGCGTCGCATCGCCGACCTTCATCCGGGTGAAGCAAAAACCGATGCCCGCGATGCGGCCATCATCGCCCAAGCGGCCCGCACCCTTCCGCACGCGTTGCGGTCCATCCAACTGGCCGATGAACAAGTCGCTGAACTCTCAATGCTGTGCGGGTTCGACGACGATGTCCTCGGACAGATTGTCGCGACGAGCAACCGTATCCGTGGCCTCCTCACCCAGATCCACCCAGCTCTGGAGCGGGTTCTGGGCCCGCACCTTGCCCACCCGGCAGTGCTGGACCTGCTACAGAAATACCCTTCCCCAGCGTCGATGAAAACCGCCGGTACGCTCCGTCTTGGGAATCGATTGATCAAGCGGGCACCCCGGATGGGACGTCGCCTTGCCGCCGAAATCACCCAGGCCCTCAGCGAGCAAACGGTCGTCGTTGTGGGCACGAATGCGGCCAATACGGTTCTGCCCCGTCTTGCCGAACAACTCGCCGCCCTGCGCCAACAACGCGAGGAGATCGCGGTCGAAGTTGAGAAACTCGTCGACGCCCACCCTCTTCAACCCATCCTGATCAGCATGCCCGGAGTCGGGGTCCGGACCGCTGCCAGACTCCTCACCGAAGTCTCGGGGAAGGACTTCGCCACCGCCGGACATCTCGCCTCATACGCCGGCCTTGCCCCAGTGACACGACGTTCCGGATCGTCGATACGCGGCGAACACAGTTCTCGACGAGGCAACAAAGTCCTCAAACGAGCGTTGTTCCTCTCCGCCTTCGCGGCGCTTCACGATCCAGCGTCACGGGCCTACTACGACCGGAAGATCGCCGAGGGCAAGAGGCACAACCAGGCCCTCCTAGCCCTTGCTAGGCGCCGCTGCAACGTCATCTACGCCATGATGCGCGACGGAACACTCTACGAAAACGAACCGAAAAAACACGTCCTAGCTGCTTGACAAAAACATAGGGGCACTCCCCCTTGGTGGAAGGGAGCGTAGGTGCCGTAGCTCACCTCTAAGGCAGCCTTGTACTCCGCATCGCATGCCTTTCCCACATAGCCACAATCACACGCGAACCATGTGGCAGCAGGACCGCACCAAGGAAGGCAGTCAGAAAAGACCAGCGGAAAAGACTCCGCGAAGATTGACCAACCAGGCCTCATGCATACGCGACAATTTAATTCGCCCCTGCTCATACACAAGACCAGTTATCATCGTGCATAAGCAAGCCGAAATTCATGAATCCAAGCCTACTCTTCCAAGGGTGAACATTTGAATAGCAGTCGCACTGGCTTCGGGATGACTGAAATCATTGCGATGCAGGCTTCCGAGGGCTGCCCACCGGTCAGGGAAGATTCCCCTGTTTACGTCACGAGCAGCATGGCGGGATTCCAAAGTCAAGGGTAGGTGCATCTCGTCGGCCATCAAAGTCACGGCATTGGCATAGGTCACTTCATCGGGTGGTGATAGGTGAACAATTCGATTGACAGGGTGCTGAAGGCACCTAAGGATTGCATCAACTACTACTGGGATGCGGAGCGGCGCCAAGTTGACATTCCCAAACGCCTGAACTGGACTACCTTCTCGTATTTCTTCAATCCATTGGCTCCAAGGGCCAGCATTTGGGCTCAGTACTTTCGTGAGACGCAGGATGCTAGTACCCTCGAGATCCATAACGGATTCCTCGATCGCTGCCTTTTGGCGGCCATACTCGGTCTCAGGATCGCAGGCGGAGTCCTCGGTAGGGTTCGGGGCGCGGCCGGAGAAGACGGCCGAACTCGATAAAACCGTCACCTTGACCCCAATGTTGTCAAGGGCATTGATCAGTTCCAGGGTGTCGGTGACATTAGTCTTGTAGGAAGCCTTTGGGTCATTCGCGCAGAAAGTCATCGATGTCTCTCCCAGGGCGACAACCGCACCGGTTATTCCGCGTGCTTGCGCCAATTTGGCGAGAGCCCACTTCGAATCTTCATGTCCCAAATCCAAGTGCCACGTATTTTCAGAGTATGAACCACGCCGACTGGTTCGGCAAATATCTAATCCACGCGCGCGAGCTTCGTGGTAGAGGGACGCACCAATGGTGCTATCACCACCGATGACTAATATTCTTTGACCTGGCTTGGTCTGGGTCTGGGTAATCATTGGTTGCTTTTTTGTGATCTTTTCATCCTTGAGTTCTCGACCGCCAAGACCCATGCGGTGCTCTTAAGCCGCCATGTCAATAACGGCGCGACCAGGCATACCACTGCGAACAAGGTCTATCGCGACATTGACGTCGCTCAGGGGAAACAGGGTGACCGGCAATGCGTCTAGCCGGAAAAGATTTACTTCCGCAAGGGATGCAAGACGCGGTATATCGATTTCAGGCTTGGTGCCACCACCTTTAGATCCTGTTATCACGGTGTTGAAGTGGAGTGGAAGAGTATCGAAACTTGCCGGCTCATCGTGGCGGGGAACTCCCACGAGGATCGCCCGACCTGCGGTAGACACGAGTCGGTATGCGAGTTCGATCATGACTCGGGCTCCGGTTGTTTCGACCACCACGTCGGGTGGGGTACCCCCAAGGGCGCTGATGATGTCATCAAAGACGTCGCCATCTTCAACAAGCACGGTGCTTCGGGCACCGAGTTGGCGCGCATGTTCGAGTCGCCCCTCGACCTTGTCGACTCCGACTATCGGGTAGCCACCAGAGGCACGTGCGGCCTCGATAGTAAGGAGGCCAACACCACCTGTTCCCAGCACAACGACCGATTCGCCCAGTCGCAGTCCAGCGTCGCGGCCAATCACACCTGCTGCTGTTGTCGCGGCGCAGCCGAGCAGCGGAAGGTGTTGCGGTGCCAATGTTGATTCGATCTTGGTGCATCGGTTTCCCGACACGATAGTGAGTTCACTCAGCGTGGTGACCCAGCCGGCATTGAGTCGTTTCCCCCGCCATGAGTAGACCGCTGGATCGGATTGAAACCCTGCACCAGGCATCCAGTGCAGAATGACCTGATCGCCCGGTGCAACGTGGCGGACCAGCGGACCGACCTCAAGGACATCGCCTAATCCTTCATGGCCCAGTAAGTGGGGGAGAAACTTGTCTGGCCCCTTAGCCGCTTCTATTTCATTCAACTGTGCCCCGCAAATACCGCTATACCGCACTTTGACCAGTACTTGCCCCGCCTGGAGTTGCTCTGGGAGAGTAACAGTATCTACGAGCAGGGGTTGTCGACTCTGTTCCAGGATTGCCGCTTGAAATTCACGTGTTTGCACGTTACCGCCTTATTCGAAGTAGATGAACTCGTAGTCTCCGGTATAGCCGAAGTGATCGTAGAGCCA
>Ga0335396_10006079_pt1 | contig 12139 bp, 10 predicted proteins | sample FRY02_FD_205743 | JGI IMG/M metagenome (GOLD analysis project Ga0335396, IMG submission 205743) | Freshwater microbial communities from Lake Fryxell liftoff mats and glacier meltwater in Antarctica - FRY-02 (spades assembly) (version 2) | ecosystem: Environmental > Aquatic > Freshwater > Ice >... | reverse complement strand
CATTGACGGACAATCAGGTGAGCGAAGCGTGGAAGTGGCTGACATGGGCAGTGCACCAACCGCCCCACCTACGGATACCTCCACAGGAACTACAGGACCTAGAGGACGAGGACTGGCTGATGTTAATGCAGGGGCTAGAACAAACGCTCCACGAAGCCAACCGCCATCGGATACACTAAACGCAGAAAGCATAGCTCCGACTAATATATTTGCAGGGAAAACCCTAACATCTGCCCAAACGCAAACCGCTGAGGGGTATGAGAATACCTATGCAACTCTTACAAAAAGTAACCCAAGTGCCGCTTCAGTATCTGCGTTGTCTACACCCAAGAATAAAATACTGGCTACACCCAACCAAAAGTTATTAGAACTAATAGCCGCGGATATTTATAGCAACGAAAATAATAGCCGCCGTAAAGCTAATTCGTTATACAAGAGTTTACCCGCCGAAAGTCAGAGCTATATAGAGAGCGTAGTAGATTCGTTTAAAGCTATGGAAACCCGTGGGGCTGCTTTTGTAAAACTTGAAGAACAAAAGAAACTTGCGGATAGAGAGTTCCAAAGATCTTTAAATATAGATGATATGGATACGCCTAGTGCAGCACGTGCGGGGCCTACTGGGCGAATTACCCCTAAACTATTAACGGCAGTTTACTCTGGCAGAACATTAGACGCGCTTAAAGAAATTGCGAGTAACCCTTTATATAACGTATTAGAGCGTAGCGTTGCCCAGAAATTTGTAAACAGTAAGATTTCTAAGTTGCCTAACCTAGAAGTTGTGGCGGGCGATGTCATGGTGCTTGAGGGCGCGAGTGGGCAGTACCAGCCTTACACAGATACCGTGCAGATAGTATCAGGCGAAGTTGACTCGCATACTGTGTTGCATGAAGTGACACACGCATTTTTACATGCTCTTGTAACGCAGTTTGAAAGAGGGCGGTTATCTACTCCTTCTTTAGTTAACTTACAAAAGATTTACGAGCATATAAAGAACGTTGCGCCCGAGTTAATAGCGAGAAAGGATACCAGTTACGGGCTGTCTAGCCTTACAGAATTTTCTGCTGAGGTTATGTCTAACCCAGAATTTCAAGCTGCGCTGCGTAACATACCTTACGACAACCGAAATGCGTTTGCTAAGTTCGTGCAATACGTTATGGAGTTGTTCGGGGTGCAGTCAAATAAAAATACTGCACTAGCCGAGGCTTTGATTCAAGCGGATAACTTACTTAACGCAGGGCGTAACTTACAGCAAAACGTTTTTACAGGTAGTAAGCGGAACACGTCCCCTACTGCCCCATTAGTACGTAACGACTTAGAAGATATTTCTAAACGTGCGGGTGGCATAGCGGAAACCCCCCCTCCTAAACGTGCCTTTCAAAGTGCTAAGGAAGCGGTTACTAAAGATAATGTATCTAAATTCTTAGATAAGCTTGAGACTAAATATTTCTCGTTTGATGCCGGATTTTCTAATGCCATACGCGATCAACTTGAAACTAACAACCCAGACTGGGCTGCGGTCAAAGACGATCTGCTATCTATAAGCACATCCCAAGCGCTACACGCCGATGGGATAGCAATTAAGTTCTTAGAGAAAGGTAATGTGCGGTACAACAAAGAGTTAAGTAAGTTTGAGGCAATTGACGATAAAGATAACTACATTACTTTAGTTAACGAGCTCAAAAGTATTGCTATTGAAAGCGGGGTTCCGTTTGACACCCTAAAGCAGTACGCTAACCAAGCGTTTATTGCAGATCGTATTTCGGGCATGTCAAAAACAGACAAAGATTTTTACTCTAACTTAACCCCCGCCCAAGTCCAAGCGGGCTTAGAGTTCTTCAAAGCTATACCTCGTTTGCGTGACGTGCAGAATATCTGGAACGGTATCCGTAAAAACGCTATGGCAGTTGCAGTAGATAGCGGGCTGTACTCAGAGAAAGAATCAAAAGACTTACTTAATGTTATGGACTATGTGCCGTTCTTTAGGGAAGATCAAATAGCGGCAGGTGCAGGCCCCCGAGAGTTTGGGCGCGGGTTGTTAGATTTTGCTAAGAGCAAAAAGATTCGTGGTAGTGACCAGAAGATAAACGACATTTTTGACAACATGGAGCGTTGGACTAGCTACACTGTGTCCCGTGCTGTAAAGAACCGCACCGCTAATAACATGCTTAGTATTTCTCAGAAGTTATTTCCTACTGGAGTTAAACAGTTGCGCCAAGACGAGCCTGTTCGTATGGAAGAGCGTAACAATGTTATTGATATTTACGTAAACGGCCAACGCAAGAAGTTTAAGTTTTCAGACCCGTTGTTTGTGCAAGCCTTTGGTGGTATGGAAGGTATTGCGTCACCTCTTTTAAGTGGTATAGCGGGTAAGGGGGCAACTAAGGCGGCTAACTTCTTGCGTAAAAGTATTGTGCTAGTACCCTTATTCTCTATCTCACAGTTGTCTCAAGACTCTGTAAGTGCGATGTTTACTTCTGGGCTTAAGAGCCCGATGAAGTTGCCGTTTGAAGTTGTAAAAGAGTTTATAAATACCCTGCGTGACACAAGCGCTACGCATGACCGTCTGTCTAATTTTGCTGCGGCAGGGGTTAGAGATTACTCCGCAGTGATCGCTAGAAGTGACCTTGAATTAAAAGCTGGTTTACAGTCAGAAACAAAAGGTGCACGAGTAATGAGTGCGCTAGAGAAGTTTGCTATGGCCTCAGACAATGCAGTACGTCAGGCTATATATAACCAGACTTTATTAGAGACAGGTGGGGTACGTGCAGAAGATGGGAGTATTCGTGGTGGGGATGAGGCTACTGCAATAGAACGTGCTTTTGAAGTTATTAATTTTAAGCGTTCTGGCAATAGCGGGGTTGTGCAAGTAGCCAAGCAGGTGATTCCATTTTTCGGCGCTTACTTGCAAGCTATGAACGTAATGTACAAAATAGCCACAGGGCGTGGTATATCCCCGCAACAACGTGCAGAGGCACGGGCTAACTTACTGTCTACCTCTATTAAAGTAGCGGCTCTCGCATTCTTGTATACCGCTTTAGCGTCAGATGATAATGAGTATGTAAAAATGGATAGGGCTACACGTGATCGTAGTCTGATAATCCCCGGCACTTCTTTTAAGTTACCGTTACGCCCAGATTTATTCTTGCTTCCAAAAATGATTGGGGAATACGCTTACTTAGGAGTTACTGACAACGGGTTTACCGACGGTAAAAAAGTGCGTGCAGCTTTCCGTGACGCTATAGTAAATTCAATTCTTAGCCCAACTGCTGTACCTCAAGCAATTAAACCGATTTTAGAAGTTGGCATCAACTACAGCTTTTTTACTGGGCGTCCTATTATTGGTCGAGGTTTAGAACGGTTGCCTACTGACCAGCAGACTAGTATCTACTCGTCAGAACTTGCTAAGATGATGGGTTCTACTGGGCTTATTGCACCTGTAAATGCTGATCATCTGATGCGTGGGTATTTCGGTACAGTTGGTGGGTTACTCAACGCTGTGATAAGTAGCGTAGTACGTACGGTAGATGGTAGATCATTACCTGAAGTGCCCACCGCAGATGCGCTTGGTAGAGTACCCGGGTTAAGCCCATTCTTAGCCAAAGAGTATGGTACAGGTGTTAAGAACGACTTCTACGAATTGCAAAAAGAAGTTGACGTAGCTGTAGCGGGCTTTAACCGTTTGAAGAAATATGGCACTATTGCAGATGCCCAAGAGTTCGCTCAAGAAAACAAAGAGCTAATTGGTTTACGTACTCAAGTGAATCGCATACAGACTCAGTTAGCTAAGTTACGTGTGCAAGAGCGTAAGATAATTGAAGCCCCCGATTCTGTTATGGATGCTGCCCAGAAAGGAGAAGCGGTGGCACGGATTAAAGCGCAGGAGGAACGCATGCGGACTAATGTGTATACCTTACGGGGGCGTGCGGGGTTTTAAGGGCAAAAAAAACCCCACCGAAGTGAGGTCTAACCTTAATGGGATATATTAAGGAGGAGATTGAGTTCAGTATATCACTCAATAACCCACATCCGCAACCCATACTTGTTATTTTCTATAACAGCTTTGCAGATTGTTTTTATTTTCTTACGCCGGGCTTGTGCTTGTAATACCTTTATGTGCTGTTCTCGATCTATGCACGGTATAAAAAACGACATGCCCGGCTTAAGGTCATTCCACGGTATCAGGAATATCGCGTTCAGTATTCTCAACATTTACGATGCTCTCTTCATTAAAGAAATCTAATTTAGAGGTGTCAAACCAAAGTGCATGAATGTTCACATCGGCATCAAAGTTAGTGCCTGAACTCATACGCTTGCGCTTCATACCCATAAACGCACCAAGCTTCTTATACTGATCTAACGACTCATCAAAGTTGACCTTCCACTTATTGCACTCGGTACGATACTCCTTAGAAGAGATATACAGAATTTTTGTATCAGGCTCATACCGTGCCGTTAATGAACCGCGTGGCTCACGAATCGGGCCATGCTCTAACCCTGTACGGCTATCCTTCTTACCATTGATGACTAATATCTCATGGAACCTACGTTGGATTAAGTTACCAAGAAAGTCGCTACCTTCTTCCATAAGCTTTTCGTTTTGCGCACGTGAAGAAATAATGTGGTTAACAATGTACTTAAGCACGGGGCGGTGGTCGATATCGTGCAAGCCTAGTTTACGAGTAATGATACCCGCGGATATTGCCAGAGCTGCCTGTATAGCCCAGAACCGTTCGCTTGTGTGCATGTTAGCTGCGCGTTCAATCTTCTGCTGTATCTGTTCTACGAAGTCGATAACCTGAGGTAAGTTATTTAAAAGGTATTGTAGGAATGGCGTTATAGCATGCCCGTAGTTTGCGTTTAGTTTGGCAAAGTGTTGGCGACTCCATGCAGGGTTGTCTAGCGGGTCTTTGGTAATCTGCAATTCCATTACGCGCATAAGCTCCCCTTCGGGCATAGCCTTCATAGACATAAGTGCGTCAGGCACAGACCTATTAGTCGTAGCAATAATACCTGTAGACCACTTAGTAAGGTTTAAGCGCTCTGCATTTTCTGCGGACTTCATGCGGTTCTTACCACGGCCTTGCGTAATGTCATAGATTAAATTGGACATATCCTCAACACTTAACTGAGTCATCTCGTCAAACAAAACTGGTACGTTACGCAGGGTGCCAGTGCGCTGTATCTTGTGGTTATGGGTGTCTTTAGCCAACATCATCCAACCTTCTTTAGGGTTGCCGTAAATACTGGCAATAGCACTCAGAATAGTTGTCTTACCTGTGCCCGATTTCTGAGACCTAAGGCTTAACATATATCCTTCAAGCGCAGTGAACTTTAGTAACACATTACCAAAACCCATAAAGAACGCAAACGCTCTAGCCTCCATATGCTCTCTGCTGTACGCGTTGACTACATCTTTCCATGTATGAAAGTCCCCCTTAGTGCCGAACATAGGCACCATGGTTAGTGTTGACACAGTTGGTGGGCTGTATAGAACATCAGTAGCTGTGACTTCCTTATCGCCTATGATAAATCCTGTGTCATCATCCGTCCAACCGAATTGCCTACGGGCTTTGTCCGGTGCGGTAGTAGACTGCAAATGCTCCGCCCATTTCGCTATGTATCTCATAAGATTATCCTGTTCTTTGTTAAGCGCTACTACGCCATTCTCGGCGATCTTATCCCTAAACCTATCCTTAGACATTAAAGTTGTGAAAGGCATTAGAAATTCTTTTACCCCACCTTTAGGTAAGTGAAGTCTAATCAATAGTGTGTGCCCTTGGTCAGGGTCTTCGATATGGCTTACTGCGTAAAGGTAGTATGGGTATACTAGTTCGGTAACTTTATTACCTTCTTCATCTTTGAACTGAATATACACACCGCTATTAGCGCCCTTCACATATGGAAATGGGAATACATCTGGCACTTCAAATTGACGTACCGTACCATTAGCATTTTCTTCAACAACTATCTGAGGGATTGCAGGGGCTTCGATTAACTCTGCGCCTAACTGTAACGGTGTACCGATCTTGTGTGGGCATCCTGCACATCCAGACGGGTTTATCTTCTTGTACGTAGAACAAGTGTACGGACCTTTAGTACTATCAGCTTTATTTCTAGCGGTCTGCTCCGAGTAATCTGGGTGCTTGTTAGACATAAAACGAATAGCTTTCTCCTTGTCCTCGCAACGCACAGCAATAGACAAAGCCGCCCGCCATAATGGTTCTTCAATCGTCTCTTGGTTGTTATAGGCATGCAAGATTTGGGCGCAACCTTTTTCTTGTATGGACAACTCTAAAATTGTTTTAAATTTGTATTGATGGTTACTCATTAATAACTTTGTAGTAGGGTCTAACTCACGACGTAAGTGTTCAGGTACTGCGCCCATACTAGCAAACACGTCTTCTACAAAATTAAATTTTGCTTTAAGTACTTCTAATTCAACTGGTGCGCCTTCTAACAACACAACTACATCTAGTGGGTTATCAAAGTTTTTAAAATTCTTAGTGCCGGGCACGCGTAGTATGCGAGCCACGTCAGCAGTGACCACAGGGTCAGCGTATAACTTATGCCTGTCGCATAAAGACTTCAACGACTCAGCTATAGGCTTCCATACCGCGGGGGTAACGGGCTCAGTAAGTGTCCAGTATGCATGAACACCGCGCCCAGAATTAACAATCGTAGGCTTAGGTAGCTCTAACTCTTTAACAAACTTTCTAAGCGCGTCTATGCCTTCTGCTTGGTCAGCGTATGGCTTACCTGTACCACAATCTAAGTCTAGGAAAAAACTGTTTAAGGCGCTAGCGTTGGATACAACACGCCCTGCTTTATTATCTGTGAATGATGCCAACCCAAAGTAAGCATCGTATTGTTGGTCTAGTAACTCTCTCGCACCTGCCTCAAGCTCCTCGATCGTGCTAACAAACTTCTGTCGGGGCTTGGCATTATTTTTTAGACCCATCACGCAGTAGTAACCGTTTGTAGGCAACACTGCGGATAGAAATTTATTCGTTATCAAAATAGCCGCCTTTTGGCCGTCAAAAATAGGAGAGGCAGGGGTGTGACGGCTACACCCTTTTCAGTCAGCTTACCCTAGCCTTCCTTTACAACACTTAACGATTCTGATTTATCAATTTCTGCATAGCTACATGAAACTTCTCAGGGGCATTACTTTTACCACAGAACCAAGAGTAAACAGTAACTTTACTTACCTCGAAGTACTCAGCAATTTCCCTAGCAGGTATGCTTCTAGTAATACAAGCCTTAGCAAATTGCACCCCAATCTTCTTGGGGTTGGCTTGATTTACATTCTTGATAAACCTACGGGTGTACCCTGTAGGCATGACGCCCTCCTCTTAATCGTCCCACTCATCTAAGACAGAAGATAGGTCTTGCTTAGGGGCGGGCTCTTCTTTCTTAGACGCGCGTTTCACAGGCTCTTCAACTTCAACTTCAGGTTGAGCCTTAGGTTTGGCTTTAGGCTTCTCCTCTGCAACTTCTTCTGCGTCCCCAACATCTACTGCAATTGCTATTGGGGCAGACTTAACTACGTTGTCAGCTTGAGCGACTGTCATAGTGATCGCTTTAATTGCGTCAGGTGCTTTACCTTGTTTGATTGCATCTGCATGCTCATCTGTTTCTAAGAAACGTACGGGCTTGAATGTAACCTTAGGTGTTGCACTGGCTGTATCAAAACGCATCTCAGTAACAACCGCAGTGATAGGTACACTTTTAGACCCAATCATTTTGGCGTACATCTCAAGAGGCCACTTACCTGATTCACCTTCACCAAATATTGATGTAGACGGTAAAGTGATTTGGAAAATGTCTCCCTTGATATCGTTATCAAGAACAACTGCTATACGGCGTGAGAAACGACAGGCGCGTGACTCACCTTGACCCGAACCTTTTACGTTTTGTGGGCATGAGAAACATGCTTTAGACTGGGGTTCAGTAGCAGATTTGTCTGGGGCTTCACCGTCAGCAGACCAGCAAGTAGGCGCGGTAACCTCACCCTTCTTATAAACACCTGTGTAGAACGTACGTGACACCTTAGGTGCAGCAGCTACGATAATTACGTTAAGTGTTCTTTCTTCTTTCTGTGCAACTTCTTTGCCGTTGACCATTAAACGCCATACGCCACCTTCGATTGAGATACGTTTGCCACCGCCACTACCGCTACCCATAAGGGCTCTAGTTGTAGCATCAAGCTCAGCTGTACGTAAGTGTGCGGGTAGGCCACCATCAAGAACTGATAAATCGTTACTCATTTCGTCTTCTCCTTAAGATTTACGACGTACAGAAACTGTATATGCTGCGTCCACATTTAAACCCGGTGGATGCAAATCGGGGTTCTCTTCTAAAAAAGTATCCATAGCTGCGTTAGAGATACGGCGTTGTAGTAGTGGAAAGGCATCGTTCTTCTTTATAAACTCGTAAAGCGAGCCCCAATCATTAGTCCAATAATTCTTTGTTGAGCGTCTAGTAACCGTGCCAAATTCGGTGCGTAGGCTTTCTACACCTGTCTCTTTACATATATCAAGTAACCTACCTTGAATAAGTTTTTGTTGCTCTTCAAGTTCCGTAGCCTTCTTTTCTAACTCTGATCTAGCATCGCGTATTTTAATATACGCTCTTACTAAACGATCTACAGGTACGTCTGTCATTTCTCTCTCCTTAGTATTAGATATAAATTTTAGTATTAAAACTTAACTTTGTCAATCCCCTTCTAAAATATTTTGATATAAGTCAATAACTCTAGTGTGTATGTCTACTTTATTTTCTAGCATCTTATACATTTTCTTTTCTACTGGCGATCCCTGTAGCCGTACTACAGTACATGGGTTTCGTTGACCTGCACGGTGCACGCGGGCATTCGCTTGCAGGTATGTTTCAACTGAAGTAATCGGGCCAAACCAAACAATAATATTTGCGGCTGTTAGTGTTACACCATGTGCTGCCGCTTGGGGTTGAATGACTAGTACCTTGGGGTCATCGTTTTCTTGAAACCGTTTAAAAATATCTGTGCGTTTAGTAGCTGATACACTCCCGTTAATAATCTCTGCAGTCACTCCGCTAGCAATTAAAGACTCTGTGATGATCTCAATAGTATGTCTAAACGGTGCAAATACTAACACTTTGTGCGAGGCTTCTTCGATAACTTCTTTTAGCTCTGCTATACGATTAGATGCATCGAACTTTACTACCTCTCCACTATCCGAGTAGACCGCACCACATGATAACTGCAACAACTTATTTAGGTTAGCTGCTGCGTTCACGGTTGTAATTTCTTCGCCCGCAGCTTTCGTAATCATTTCCTTGCGTATGATTTCATAGTACTTATATTGTTGAGCAGTGAGTGGTACTTCTCGAGTTGTATATGTAATCTCAGGTAGATCGAGGCATTCTTCTTTTGTAAAACGTATAGCAGGTTGTAGTACGTTATGCACAATAGTATTTGAATCGGGTTTAGGCGCCCATTTAAATTGAGTTACCTTGTGCATTACCATATCTCTGAATGAGCCAAAGAATTTAGGTACACCTGTTGGGTTAATAATTTTAGCCAGTCCGTACGCGTCTGTTGGGGATTGCGCTGCGGGAGTACCTGTTAGCATCCATACCCAAGTATCAGGTTTAATGACGGAGGCTAATGTTTTCCATCGTGTTGTGGATACCGTTTTGTATGCGTTGGCTTCATCTACAACAATTAGATCAAAATTATTTTCTTTTATTTCATCTTTTATAATGTTAAGCCCATCGTAATTACATATAACAAACTCAGCATCACCATTTACAATTTGTATGCGTTTCTCACGTGAGTGGCTATGGGCTACTGCACTGGTACGGTGTATTGCAAAACTAAACAAATCATTTTGCCATGCAGACTGCATGATAGATAACGGGCACAGCACTAACACCCTGCGTATTACTTTCTTTTTCATTAGGTAGTCAGCTGCCCATATAACGCTACCCGTCTTACCTGTACCTTGCTCACTAAAACAAAACGCTCTACGGTATAACGTCAAGAACGAAGCTGTTGTCTTTTGGTGATCAAACGGAGTGTACATGCCAGACCAACTGTAGTCTTTAAATATGGGGCTTGGCACATCTTTAATTCGTAGGTTCTTAAGTACCTGTGCTTCCTCTAGCCCCCACTTCACTAGCACTTCGTTATCCCCTACTTTCTTGGCTTTAGGTATCACCGTAGTTATTCTATCTGGGTTGCGTACCTTCAGTAACAACGCCTTGTTTTCTATGATTTCCAAACTCTTCTCCAATGGCTTAAAGGGCTAAACCATGATTTTGATTTAGCCTTCCAAGGGTTTTCGCTTTTGTGCGAATTATTTAATAGTATTACTTTTTATAACAAAGCCGTCAAGCTTTTTTCTTTTTGTAGTTACGAGCACGATTCTTAGCAGGTGATTCTAGTTTTACCCCATCTTTATTAGAACCGCCTTTAGACAGAGCTTTTACGTGCGATACATCTTTACCTGTTCTATTTACACCTTCTTTGTCTAGCTTACGCCTAGCACGTTGGCGCTCCATTCTATTCTCATGTTCCCCGCGGGCTACTTGCTTCGCGTATTCGTCTTTGTATGGTCTTGGTTTATTTACGTACGGCATGGTGTACCTCGTTTAAGTTAGTGATTCCTGCCATTATGTTCACAATCCAACACAGGGCAAAAGTTACGGCATGTGAAGTTTGGTTTTTTAATCCAAACATTATTTTTAAGGGCACCTTCTAACTGCTTAGTGCCTGTTATCCAACTGTTCCATAGAACACTTTGTTCTTCTTGGTGGTAGTCATGCTTAACAAACTGTTCTGAAACAACAAATAATAAGCCGCCTTTAACGCGCTTGACTTGCGGGAAGTGCTTAAACACCGCTAAAGACAGAATCTCTAACTGAGCAGTGTCCGCGTACTTTGCACTCTTTCCAGTCTTGTAGTCAACAACATAAGCTGTATCATCTTGCAAAATAATTAAGTCCGCAACCCCCCGCCACCACACCTCAGGGTCATAAAAACCACAAGGGCTTAGGTCATATTTTAACCCTAGCTTACTCTCACACAACTTCTCACCTGCAATTTTATTAAGCCTGTCTAGCGTGGGTACTATGAAGTCATATTTCTTTGGGACTGGGGTGCCTTTGCCTATGTAATCCTCAGCAGCTTTATGCACCTCTAACCCATACATGACAGCCTCAGTCTGTTTCTCCACAATATCTTTTACGATACGTATCTTGTAATACTTATGTGGGCACTGTTTAAACAAACCCAGTGATGAATACGACCAAGTGTAATTACTCATGTGCAGTCCCAATTAAAATATAGCTTGTATTTTACCCGTAAACCCCATTGCTTACCCAATTCCAGTACTGTCTGTTTACTGCGCATTGTTCTTTAAAGGAACGTTTCGGGACAAGCGCTTTTGCTAGTTCTTTCGTATGGGCGATTAATTTTTTTGTCTCTTCGGAATCTTCTAAAATTTTAGGCCGGGCTTTTTTCCCGGGTTTGTCATTAACATCAGGCCCTTCTGCATACACAGTAGCTAACCCCCCATCTTTTGTAGCTACCCGCCCGCTTGCATGTATTAAATTTCTAGTACGTAAGTAAAATAACGCACGTCTAACAGGGTTTACAGTAAGTTTAGTTGTCTCTATTATCGTCGCTATGGTTACCCCGTCTGTAGCCTCCATAATTACTTTGGCTACATCCCCACGGGACTTTGGTTTTTCAGTGCTAATACTTTGTAAAGTTGGAGCTGTGTACGAATCAATAAATTCTTTTTTCATTTTATACCCCCTCCTTTAGCTAGCCCTTGTAAGTACCCAATCTCAAACACACGGCGCATTGTAAGCATTGCAAGTTCCTCTTTGGACATACTTGAAATAAACATAACTGATTGCTTTATAACCTCTATACGCATTTTAGCTAATTGATTGTTTTCATATTGATGCCATACCTCTTCTTCCTCTTCCTCAGAGGTAGGGGGATCAAAATTTAGGTCTAGTTGTGTGGGTGTCATGTCATGTCCATATTTTAGGGTTTTAGGTACACGTCACGATAACGTGTACCTTTTTAGGTGTTTTGTGTACATATTATTTATTTATCTCCTCTAGTCGGCGCATTGTTTCTTCAATG
>Ga0335396_10006073_pt1 | contig 12146 bp, 15 predicted proteins | sample FRY02_FD_205743 | JGI IMG/M metagenome (GOLD analysis project Ga0335396, IMG submission 205743) | Freshwater microbial communities from Lake Fryxell liftoff mats and glacier meltwater in Antarctica - FRY-02 (spades assembly) (version 2) | ecosystem: Environmental > Aquatic > Freshwater > Ice >... | reverse complement strand
GATACCGTTCACCGGATCGTTAAGAATGAAGCGCGTCCCGGCGCTGGCGGCGTCTACTACGCTTGGCGCGAATAATACTTCGAGGGTAGGTAACGCCATTAGACTTGCAGCGCAGTAAGCCCGCGCCGTCTAGCACGCGCTAGGGCGTCAACGACGACCCGCTCGATGGCGGCTGCGTCTCCGGCGACCGTGTTGATGTTGATGACGGTGCTGGCTCCGCCCATTCCGCCCCCTGCGCCTTGTCCCCCGCCCCCTAGTTTATGGTTGGGGATTATGGTTCCGGCGCTGTTGGGCATAAATAGTTCGGGGCCTTTTTCGCCGACGATGTACGGCGTGTTAGCCGAGACGGGACCGCCGTCGGCCCTATAAGTGCCGTCCAGTTGTCGCGTTAATCCTCTCGACCGTGCTATCCCTTCGGCGGTGATTTGACCGAACTGGAATTGCGCTCCGGCGAACCTGCGTATAAGGTCTTCAACCGCAGCGATGGCTTGGCTTGTGTCCACCGTTACCTTTGCGCCCTTGTCCTTTATCCCGCCGAGCTTATCGATCATCGCCTGAATCGCACCGGTGTTGTCGCCGTAGGTACGCTGCAACGCTTGGAGCTGTGCGATGGCGTCTTTTTTCTTTAGCCCGCTTGACTCAAGCGATTGTGCGTATTTGATGACGCCGGCCTCTGCGCCGATAACCGCCATCGTGGCGTTGATTTGAGCAGTGGCAAGATCGCTCTCGGCCTTGATTACTTGGGGCGAGCCTGCCGCATAATTTGCTTGTGCATCCGTGAGCGCGACTTGCTTTTCCGTTACGTTGACGTTGGCGTCGGCGATGCGTTGCGTCGATGCGATTAGTCCAACGGCTCCACCGGTGATTGAGAGCGTAAGTAGTCGTCCTTCGTCGGTGGATTCGTTTACGTCGCGCTGGGAACTAGCTACATCTTTATTAGCCCCGTCGAGGTCTGACTGTGCATCCCGCTGTGCCTTTACTGCGGCCGTATAATCTTGGCTATTGGTCTTTCCTCTACTAAACAAATCTACGACTACGGCCTTAGTCTCGGCTAGTGTTTTTTCTTTGTCTGACAGAGTAGCAACCTCGTCACCGGTTCCCTTGAATATCGACCCTAACGTCCTGACGGCGGCGGCCGCCCCCCCAACGCCCGGGAGCATGTTCACGAACGTGTCTTTCGCTGCGCCCATGACGGTACTGCCGGCGAAGTCGCCAATCGAATCGCTAACGGAATCGAACGTATCCCTCAGTGTTGCTATAACCCGAATACCGTCAGCAACGTTATTGAATAGAGCGGTCAGGGCGGGTGCCGCAACCGTTCCGGCCATCACCTTTACTTCCCGCATAGCGTCGTTCATGTTGTCGATGGCTAGGTCGTATTCGCGCGCCTGAATTAGCGCAGCGTCATCGAGGATCTGTCCTTTAGGTACGTTCTCGAAGAACTTCCTAAGCCCGGCACCGCCCTTCTCTAGGACGTCAACAAGTTCGGTACCGACTCGCTTGCCAAATACAGCGGTGAGCATGGCTGCACCTTCGGCCCCGCCACCGAGTTCTTTATACTTGTCGGCGACGTTGCCGAGTACTTTAGTGAAGCCGAGTTGCTTGTCTTCACTATCCCTCGTCTCAATTCCGAAGGTTTTAAACGCTCCGCCGCCTAAAAGGGCAGCGTCGCTCATTCTCTTAAATCCCTGAGTGGCTTTAGGGGCGCTGATATTAAAGTCGTCAAGAACCGCAACGAGTCGTGAAGAATCCTCTGCCGAAGCGCCCGTAGCGTTCTTAACCAAAATAATTGACAAACCCAAATCACGAAACTCGTCGGCCGCTTTCTTGGCCCCTGCAAATAGGAAAGCGCCAGCGACGGCTCCACCAAATAGTTTGCTAGCCACGCTGGCGTTAGCAATTGAATTCTTTAGCGAGGCGAACATGCCTTGACCGGCAGCGCCGGCGCCGGCGACTTCAGCCGCCGTTCCTTTGGCGACTAGACCAACTTTTTCTAACTCTCTTACTGCACCGGTTCCGTCGCCTCTAATGATAAGGCTAAGGGTATCTGAGAAGCCCATTATCCTACTCCAAATCCGGCGGCGAGTGATGCGCGTAAACTTGCTTCATATGCTTTCTTAACGGCAGGTCGAGAGGCGTTCGCACCTTTGGCGAACGGCTGATTGCCTGAGCGCCCGGGGTGCATGAACGGGCCTCGGCGGACGTTGCCGTCGCTGAAGGCCACGAGTTTCCCTGATTCAGGTGATCCTCGTCGGCTTTTAACGAGACCTATCTGGTGAGCCTTTGCCCCTTTTTCTACGATGGTCCAGAGACCCTTCGGTCGTGCTGACACCTTCGCTACGGGGAAACTCCCGAATCGTCCGGGGAAACTCTTAACGTCGTAACCGACGCCCAGCTTCACCGTGGCACCTTTGCGCCTAACGTTCTTTAGGCTCTTGGGCGCGCCGAACAGAATCGCCCGCTTGGCCGTTAAGGCGGCGGCGTTGGTGGCGGCGAGCTGGGCGCGTGAGTACGTTGTGGCGAACCGATGGGTCTTAGTTGCGAGTTCCGTCACACCAAGTAACTGCATTTTCGGTGCGATCATGAATCATCCCAACTGGCTTGAATTAGCGCCAAATCGCGCAACGTGAATTCCTCTCGCACCTGACGAGGGGTTAAGCAGAACGGCGGTCGACCGAGAATTACGATCCAAGCGTCTAGAGGTCGGCCGCCTGCGGAGGGACTGAATCAGCAAACTCCGTGGGTAGGTCGTCATCGACTAACTGGAATAACGCAATCAACTGCCGTGCGGTGTAGGACTCGGCGACGGTTTCGTCGAGTCCGGAGGCAACCTCTTTGACCAGTGCTTGTGCTACTGGAATTTCGATGAGCGGTCCGTCAAGGACTTGCGCCCACGACACGTCGCTCTTTTTGGCAATCTCGTCAATCTTTGCGATTGGTAGATCGCGCAACTCGAACGGAGGCTTGCCCGGGAAAGTTATCGCCCAGACTTGTCCCACCACTAACCGATCTTGGTGATTACGCTTGCCGCAGCGAAGTTACCGCTGACTTTCGCAGCGTCAGAGACACTGGTGTCGACAGAGAAGTCGAAGCCGGCGGTGCCGAACCAATAAGTTCCGGTGGTGGCAGTGGTCGGGTAGAGGTAGAATTTTCTCGCAACCCCATCAACGGCCGCACTCCACATTTGAGCGGTTTCCGAATCGTAGAATCCCGAGAAGCTGCCCTTGAAGTCTGGCAGCCCGGACACGGTTACTTTTTGTGTGTCACCATAGGCCGTTACGTCGACATCATCCGTAGACGCGTCGAAGCTCCAGCTTGAGAGAAAGGCTACCGGCTCGGCGACGCCTCCACTAGCAATTCCTGCATACAAGCGCCCGGCGCGCCCATGAATTCTGGCCACTTGGCCCTCCTAAGAGTTACGCTAGAGGCGCTCTAGCAAGCGACGAGCAGAATGCTCGAAGGTGCGTTCAGCCACCGCTGCTCTTGCGAGCGTGGCGACTTTGTTTCTTTCGTCATCATGTCCAAGCCACCAACGAAGTTGGTCGCTCGCCTCGGCCGACGACGAGAAACTTGGAAGCACTCCAAGTACCTCGTCGCTTTCCGGACGTGGATCACGAAGGAAGAATGTTCCACAGGCGGCTAGTTCCACTTCGCGCGGCCCCATCGCCCAACCGGTTTCTAGCTCCGGTCGTTCCGATTCTTTTCGGTAGATGTTGATCGACGATTTGGTCGACTGGTAGAACTCGACGGCCTCGGTGTTGTCGATACACCATTCTTTTTTATGAACGAGGCGCTTGGCTATGTCGGAGTCGTCCTCTACGCCTTGCCAGTTTCCGCCGAACTTGGCGTCGATGTCGCCGAAGTCCATTCCGTTAAAGAACTCGATGCGTGACGGGTAGCCGGTGCCGCAGAAGAAGAAGTCGCTACTTAGTTCGGGATTGACTGCGCCGGGTTTGTGGATTTCGGGGTCAAACGCGTGCGGGGCGTAGTGGGTGTTCGGCTGGACTTTGCGGAACCGCTCGATGTTCTGCGGGTCGTTAAGCAGAACCATGTCGTAGAACGGGGCTTTGAGAATCTGCTTATCGTCCTCGTACGGCGATTCAGTGCAAAGTAGAACTAGTTTATGGTTCCGGCTTCTCATCAGTTTTAGGATTTCGGGGTGGATGTAAAACCCGCTTGTAATCCAGACGACATCCGGCCAGTAGGCATAAAGCGCCGTTTGTAGCGATTCAACCGCTAAGCGTATCGCGCTCTCGCTGTCGAAGGCAGGTTTCCACCGCCCGTTTTTCTTTAGTCCTACCGCTGAAAAAAGATTTAAGCGATCGTCTAAATTGAAATCCGCAACAGTTACGCCGAGTTGGCGAAATGCTTTTGTCCACCCCGAGTGTACGTCCGCAACACTAAAATTCGGACCCGGCCTTACCATCAAGATTCTCAAGTTCGGCCCTCTTTTTGGCGTGGCGGGCGATATGCGCCGCTGAGATTTTGGCGCTGTGTTCGGCGGTGCGTGTAGGCTTGGCCTTGCCCTTATTGGCCTTAGAGATTTTTGCCCTAGTCTCGGCGGCGAGGACTTTCCCCATTGCGGCCGCTGACATCTTCGCGCGGGTCTCGGCGGTGTGAATATACCCCTTCGAGTATGTATTACCGATGCCGGCAACCGAGATTTTCGCTCGCGTCTCAACAGTAACGACGTGACCCATTTTAGCCGCCGACATATTCGCCTTGGCCTCGGAGGTATGAACCCTACCTATATTAACCGCCGATAGTTTCGCCCTAGTCTCGTCAGTGGGAATGTTGCCCATACTAGCCGCTGACATTTTAGCCTTGGCCTCGGGAGTATGGACATGGCCCTTATGGCTCGTGTTGCCTATCGCCGACGCCGACATTTTTGCTCTTGACACTGCCGACACGACCTTGCCATCATTCCCGCCCGACTCGTTGTTGTAACCTTTAGCAGGGTCGGTGCAGTCGTACTCCGCAATATATCTACGTTCTAAAAAGTCTAACGAATCCCCGCAGCGTTCGATAATAATTCCCATGGAGAAATTATCTTCTCCGTGTTTATTCCACGAGGATTGAAGATGAGAGTTTTGGTGCTTCCCGTTTCGTAGACTGCTTTTGTGAGCGGCCCACCTGCGTGCGGCCTTCCCAACCGTTTGCCCCACATAGACTTTGCCGTTAGAGCGATTGGTAATCTTGTAGATTTGCATAGTTCACACTACCACATAACCATAACAATTCTCAACCTAGTATTTCGATTAAAAATTCTGCGCCCAAGTATTCGATGCTTGAAAAAGTGTAGACCCCGAACGAGCTGACGCCAGTTACACGGCAATTGTCCGCCGAACTGTTGAGCGTGGTATCCCCGCCGATTGCTTTGCGAATAGAATTCGCTGAGTCCGGTGAGCAGAAATCGTCCAACAGATCCTGCGCCGTTTTTATAGCGGCCCGCCCAGTGATTACCAAAATCTTCATATTTAATGTGTAACTAACGACGCCGGCGGCGGAAAAGGTATCGTCGAATACGATAAATTCGCCGTCACCCACCTGCACGATTGCAGCCGGAGTAGTCACCTGTTCCGGAATCGTGGTATAAACGCGCACGCCAATCGTATTGAGCCGCGTCTCGATGCCCGTCCGAACGGTCGCTATGTTCATTGCGAGTGTTTGCGGTACGGCTCGACCAGCGCACGCGCTGTGGGGTGCAGCGTGCTGGTAATCCGCAGCTCGCCAACGTCCGCCGATCCAGCAACTCCAAACGGCGCGTCGAGCGCCTTGAATACCATGATGCTTTGGATTAGCGTCGCTGTTTCAATGTCCATCGGAACCGCGGCGTAGCCCCATTTGGCGGTTACCTGCACCGATGCTTCGCTGCTGACCGGAAACGAATAGTCTCCGATAGCGCGAATACGGTAGGCCGGTAGCGCCGGGGTGCGGGCTAAGTTGTTGAGCGGTTCTAGCTGGTAGTCGGTAGCGGCGAGAGTATTCTCGAACGTTCCGTCAGCGCCGTCGTCGGTTTTTATGACGAGACTGGTCGTGGTGGAAATGTCGTCAGTAATTATTACGCCGGACGAATTCGCCGCGTAGACGCGGGCCTGCGCTGTTCCTTCTTGCCAAAAGTGACGGGAGCAGTAGCGGTCGATCTGGCGACTAGCGGCTTCTACCGACTTTTCGAGCATCGTGTTCTCTGACGTGTCTGTGATTTGGAGCGCGTCTTTGATATTAACGAGGGTGGTGTACCCGTTACTGATGGCCATTAGGCTCCTAAAGATTGTTGAGTCAGCAGATGCCGCGCACTACGGGCGGGTCGCCGCTAACTGGCGGGGCGTTCTTGGGTAAGAACCCGACCGCGAATGCTCCGGGGAATTCTTTGTCTTCGCGCGAATCTACGACCTTGAATCCCAAGTGGATTAGCCAGTCGCTTAAATCCTGCGGCGTGAACCGGTGGTAGTCGCTGGGGAATTCGTGCAACGGGTAGCCGGGGCCGCGGCAGGTGATGATGACGTGGCCTAGCGGTTTGATTAGTCTACGAATCTCGGCGAAGGTGGCGGCGGGGAATTCGTCGTGTTCTAGCATTTCTGTGCAAACGATTACTTCGTAACTGGCGGCTGGTTCTGGTATGAACCAGCTACTAGTTACCAAGTCAACGTTCGGGCCTTTACGAAAGTCAAGCCCGGTGTATTCGCCGGCGAACCATTTCTTGTTGTTGCCGTTCACGTCGAGCGAGCCTATGTCTAGGGTCTTTTTATTCTCTAGCTTTAGCTTAGTGACCCACTCGCCAACGTATCCGTCCGCTGATCCATGCATTAGGTGGATTCCTCGGCAAGTTTTACGGGTCCACCGAAAGCGATATACATTTCCTCGGTGAGTAGATATTGTTTTCGATGCGCGCACGATATAGCGGTGTTGATAAAGATCGGGAACCCTGCGGCTCGGCAGACGAGAGAAAACGTAAGGTCTTCGGAGACCCATCGTTCACTACCGTCTTTGCCCTCTATCACCTGCTCGTAGAACCACGGGAATTGCTTACCGTTGCGTGTCTTTTCTAGGACGCTACGGTGAACTAACAACATCCCGGTTGGCGCGGCGGCTACCTCGAACATCGTGTTTTGTTGGTACTTCTTCACCGACTCGAAGATGGTGTTTTCGTCGAACTGGAAAATCAAGGGTCTAAGCGAAGGTATTACCGCTTCGGGCGCTGCTTCTTGAGCGAAGTAGAGACCGGAAACTATTGGTCGTTTCTTGGCGTCGGCAGATTCTAATAAACCCGCCACTGCGTCCGGAGCGAATAGGATGTCGGTATCCACCATCCATAGCCACTCGTTGTCGGATTCGTCAAGGAACCGCTCGGCGATGGTGTTACGGGACTTGGATACATTGGCCCCGGAGTTTGCTTGTATGCGGTCACCGAATATGTCCGGCGTAGCGCGAAGCGCGTCCATCATGCAGCCAGCCCATTGGCTGTCCACGTCGCCGTTGCTAATCCAACTGAAAGCGATCACGATTTCTTAGTGCGCTTTACCGCCTTTGGGCGTACTGCTCGTTCCGCTTTTGGTGTGGCGGTGGCGGTTTCGACTTCGTGGACGTAGGGCGCTTCGTCGGTGACGACAATTCCTAACTTGCGAAGCTGCAACGCTACCGCTGCCGCGCGTTCCGGCAGATTACGGTTTATGTAGCCTTCGCGTTCAAGAAGTAGTTCTTTGACAAGACTCATGTAGTCCTTTCGGAGGCGAGCTGGTAGGCGGCCGAGGGCCTAAAAGGAGTTAAAAACCCCCGACCGCGTTTCCAGTTTAGTTATTTATTGACTAGAAGGTAGGAGCTGCGAGGCCCGTTCCAACGATTCGTGCAACTGCTTTCGGGTAACGCCCGGCGGTGAAGGCCGAGTAACCGTAGACGAGAAGCTTGACGGTCAGCGAACCGGCCGTAGTCTCCTCGAAGCGTAATTGCAACGGAGTGTTCGGAGTTTCCCACAAGTGAATGTCACTTGAACGAACCACTAGCACAACGTCTTCGGTCCCGGAAGTGTTGGAAGCGCCGCTCGACCATGTGGTCGGAAGTGACGCATCTGTAATAACGGGAAGTCCGAGCAACGAACCAACAACTTGACCATACGCGTTGCGGTCATTCGCACCTGACGCGTTTGTAGGCGCGTAGGCGTTAGGAACCACTAGCGGACGCTTAGTTGTGTCGACACCTGCGGTGAACCATCCCCAACGAACTGGGTGCATCACGATTAGGTCTGCGGGCAGGTAACGGTTGCTGTTGACTTTCTGGATTGCGTCGGCGAGTTTCGGCACAATTTCCGCAACGGTAGGACTCTCATCCGTGTAAGTCACGGAGTTGATACCCGAAGTCGGAATTACACCGAGGTGCGTTCCGCTGGTTCCGGCGTCGTTGAGAATACCGCGATTCAATTCCGTGTGGTACGAAGACACTAGGTCTGCGAATATAATGGAATCGATCGAGGAAGTTCCTCGTTCTAATAGCTGCCGTGACAAGTCTTGCTGACCGGCAATTGTACGAACATCCACGGTGAGCAGAGTGTCGTCAAAATTGGTCTCTTGTGCACCAGTGTTCTGTGTCTCTTGCACCGCTGTCGCAGTTCCGGTAGTACCCCGTGAAATGTTCAGGGTCATTCCCTCGGCAGGCAATGGCTGGGAGTCAATCGCGTTAGCGAAGGGCCGTCCAGCGCGTGCCAACTCGGCAAACTGTGAAGTGAGGTACTGCGGGACTACGAGTCCTGCAAAAGCAGAAGTACCGATGTCACGGCGCTCAATTGCTTCTTCGGACTGGTGGCGGGCAATTCTCTCACTCGCTTGCGGCGATCCGTTACGGGCAGCGAACGCGTCGGTGAGGAAACTGTTTTCCCCGCCGGCGTTGTAGGTGCGCGCTTCGGATTTTACGACTATCGGGCGGACCGCTGATTCCTGAGGAGCAGTACGCTCTTCGACGGCGATGGCGTCGCGCTTGGCGATGTCTTCGAGGTCGGCGATTTGCTCGTCAAGCGAACGGATTTCCGCGTGACTGGCTTTGATTTTTTCTGATTCCTCATCGGTCAAGTCGATGTCGGCTTCGGCTGCGGCATCGAGTGATGCGCGAACTTCTGCCAGCAAGTCGTTGCTGCGAGAAACCAGTTTGTCTAGGTAATCCATAGTTGGATTCCTTTCTGGTTTGAGTTTTATTGGGTGCGACTTAGGTGAAGGAAACGTGGCGAGGCTTTCGCGTGCCGGGGTTTCTTGCGAGCTAGTCGGGTGGTGCGGTTTTAGCGACTGCGGCTGATTTCCAAGTATTCTTGTTCAGCGGCTAGTCGTTTTGAGATTGAGATCGGTTCCGGTTCCGGCGCTGGTTCTTCGGCCGGCTTCCGGCTGCGGATTGTTGCGAGGGTTTCAGAATATGCGGGATAGGTGACAACGCTTACGTCGAACAACTGAACTTCCTCCAGCGTGCGGAACGAACGATCCTCGTTCCACGAATCCGCAATAGTGCGAAAGGCGAATGACATCTGATCTATGTCGCCCCGCTTGACGGCGGAGATCACGCTACGCGCTATCGGGCTATTCGGGTCTAAGTCGGCTTCGACTTTAAGGCCGACCGAATCTTCTTCAAGGCTAAGCGTTCCCGATTTGCTACGCGCTAGCGGGAGACCTTCGTGGTCGAATAGTAAACGGACATCTGCGCCCATTCCTAGCGTGCGCTTAAACGCGCCCGGAGCGATGCGCTCGGTGAACCCACCGAGGTCTTCGCTGTCGCTGTTAAACATAGCGGCGTAGCCAACGAGAGTGTTGCTCTCGGCGTCTGTCCGTAACTCGACGTTGGTGAAGAACGCTCGACGCGTCTCCGCCTCGATTGGTTCGGTGTCGGCGATCCATGTGGTTGAACGTGGCTCGTCTACGACGATGGTCGTTCCGGCGATACCGGCCTCCGACAATATCGCCGGAACTTCTAATTCTTTAGACATAGTTATCTCCATTGGTCAATATTCCAGTCAAGTAGCGGGGACTCGGTGCGAGTCTCGCGGCGGTACGTCCCGCCCCATTTGCGAATGTAGTTTGCCTCGGCATTCTTAACCATCGCCTTTAGATCCCACTTCATGTCGGCAACCGTTGTGTGGTCGAGATGCGTCATCGGTCCGTCGGCCTCTAGTATTTCGATGCCGGCAAGGAGCGAACGTCTCTCAAAATCTGTATCTTCGTGGTAGGCCGGGACGCCGATGCCTTCGTCGAATAGTCCGACTTTGGAAATGACGTTGGCGCCAATAGTGAAGGCTGCCCATCCCTTGCTGCTGGTGACGATGCGATTCGGCGAAGAATGTTTGACCAAGTTCTTGAGTGCCGTTGGTTGAAATTCGATGTCGTAGTTTGCTATGAGCCACCACGCGGCGCGCGGTGTTGATTTGATGATTAAGTTCCAACTTGCTGCGACGCCGATGTTGTTGGGCATCTGCACTATGTCTACGGTTTTAGCGGATGTCCGAATTTCTTTAACTACTTGGCCGTTGTCAATTATGATTAAGTGGTCGATTGGTTCCGTCACCGAATCGAGCATGTTGTTGAGCAGGTCGGGGCCGGTTAGAACCGGAACACCCAAAACCGGAATCACTCCGGAGGTTTAACGTCGGTCCCCGGAGACTCTGGAATACCGCCTGCATTGATAATAAATTCGTCGCCACCGGGATAAGGTTCCCTGTTTTCGAGAGACCTAATCTCGTTGGGACTCAAAAGACCGTTAGACAAGGCCAACGAATAAGACTGGTAGCGGCTAAGCGTATCGGCTCGTAGGTAGGCGTCGGCATTAAACTTCACCGTCTGCTTGCCCGGCAGGATTGACGAGATTCCTTGCTCGATCTTCTGCATCCACGGAAGGAGCGTGTACCGAACGAAGTTGATGCCGGCCGACTCGACGTTTTGATAAGTCTGTCCGTCGCCTTGCGCCGCGATTAGGTGCGAGGGTACGCGGTAGACGCGCGCGATGTCAAAGACTAACTGGGCGCGGGTTTCAAGCATCTGGGCGTCGGCGGCGGATACGTTCACCGCTCGCCACTTTAGTCCGCCACTTAGTACCGCAGTGCGGCGGCGACGGCCGTTGAAATCTTGCCAACCTTCGCCGAGTTCGTTGCGTTGCTCTACGGTTAGATTATTGTCGGTCTCAAGAACGCTCGATGGGATGCCGCCTTCGCCGTAAAACTGTGCGAGGTAGCGTTGCATCGCTAATTGCAAGCCGATCACGTTCTTATTCACTTGGAGCGGCGACACTCCGAGAATTGCTCCCGGCATCGTCAGCCACGAAAGGTGTAGCAGATTGCTACTGTCGAAAGTTGCGCCGCCTACGCTGAAAATCATTTGTTTGGTCATAGTGTCACGACTAACACTAACGCCCTGCGGGTCTAGGCAACGCAGTTCTACCGGCATGGCGCGATTGTCGCGGGCGTAGGCTATGAAGGCGTTTCCGTGAAGTGCCAACGAGGTCACGACCTCGGTAACGAACTGGTAACGCAGCTGGTCGACGTTGGGTCTAATTAGTACGCTAGGTGTGTCTAGTGGCTCGCGTCGCTCTCCGACTTCGCGGAATGATCCCCACGGCATCCCCGCTATACTGTCTGCGATGATGCTGACGCATGCGAATACAGTGCTGACCCCTAATGCGGATACGTCCGTTACTGCCTCGCCGGAAAAGTTATACCCGCCGCCGCGTTGCCTCGCTAGAAGTTCGCCGAGCGTCGGGTCGGCACCGCTACGTTTTTCGGACCGAAAGCGGTCGAATAATCCCATGAAACTCCTAAATAAATGTGATCGCTGGCTGCGAAGTCGCTCCGGCGAATGTGGCTCGGTCGAACGCGATGATGGCAGCGATTCCGAGGTCGATTTTTCTGTTCGACGTGGTTGATTCTTTGGTGGGCCGCATCCCGCGACGATCATTCTTTAAAACCATGTTTGCTATGTGTCTATTCATCCGAGGGTCATTGTCGTGCGTGACTTGCTCGTCTAAAACTGCATCGTAAAAAGACTGCCACGCCGGAATTATTCGGGCGAGTGAGCCGGTCGGCCATTCAACCACAGGGAGCCCAATATCTTCGAGTGCTTGGAGGGATTTTTGCCAACGGTATGGATCGCAGACCACCTCTACGACTCGATAAGTTCGACACGCTT
>Ga0335396_10006069_pt1 | contig 12150 bp, 8 predicted proteins | sample FRY02_FD_205743 | JGI IMG/M metagenome (GOLD analysis project Ga0335396, IMG submission 205743) | Freshwater microbial communities from Lake Fryxell liftoff mats and glacier meltwater in Antarctica - FRY-02 (spades assembly) (version 2) | ecosystem: Environmental > Aquatic > Freshwater > Ice >... | reverse complement strand
TCCGACAACGGGGACGCCTCCGACAACGGGGACGCCTCCGACAACGGGGACGCCTCCTTCGGGAGATAACTCGCCGACAGGTCTCTTCACCAATAGCTCGGTGCCAGGCAGCACCCGGGCCAGCATGCTGAACGGCAATTGGCTCTGGGCGTTGCTCCGGCCCGGTGCAGAGGGGCCGGCTGCAATCACCGCCAGCTTAAGGGGAGACAAATACACGGTAATGAGACAGCTAGTGACTAACAAATCTTGGCGGGTTGTCGAGCCAGGAGCAGAGGAGATTAGCCTCCTCACTAATCGTGATTGGGCATTAGTCAAGAGGCACGAGAATCTGGGGCAACAATTTCAAAACGGTCCGATGGGCCTCGCCCCCACTGCAATCTCGCTGCTTGAGCTCTACGCCAGCCGGGCGTAAGGGGTAAGGCGCGTGGACTGTTTTGGAGGGGCAGGGTCAAGTCTTGTCCGCAATAACTTGTGCCCGAGGGCACGGCAAGAGCGCCTGATCGGCAGCGTTTCTGGGGCTGGTGACCAAGAAAAACACGCGACCTGCGGCGGTTTTTAATCGTGAGAAAACTCAAAGTTAGCCTCTTAGCTGCGGTTCTTTTCACATTTGTCTTGGGTTTTGTGGCACCGGCGCCCGCTAGTGCTCTACTGGGAGCCCTCGACCCTCTCTTCATCCCAGGCACACCATCTGTGGGTGCTTCTGCAGGTGATAGGAGTGCTGTGGTGACGTGGACGGCACCCTTTGATGGTGGATCCGCGATTCAGGAATACACGGTGAGGTCCACGCCCGGGGATTTCGTCGAGAGTACGGACGGCTCCGCACGTTCCGTGTCGTTCTCCGGGTTGACGAATGGCACTGCTTATACGTTCACTGTCGTGGCGACCAACGCGGTAGGTAACTCGGCTCCTGGTACGTCTAGCCCGGTGACACCGGTGGCGGTTCCTGGTGCTCCGACGAGTGTTTCTGCTGTTCCGGGGAATGGCACTGCTGCGGTGTCGTGGACGGCCCCGAGTGATGATGGTGGGGCTGTAATCACCGGTTACACGGTGACGTCTGCTCCTGGCGGGATTACGGCCGAGACGGCGGGTGCGACATCTGTGACGGTGTCTGGGTTGGCGAATGGCACTGCTTATACGTTTACCGTTGTGGCGACGAACTCGGTGGGTAACTCGCCGTCGTCTGCCGCGTCTAGCTCAGTGACACCGGTGGAGGTTCCTGTTGCTCCGACGAGTGTTTCAGCTGTTGAGGGTAATGCCAGTGCCACAGTGTCGTGGACGGCCCCGAGTGATGATGGTGGCTCTTCGATCACCGGTTATACGGTGACGTCTGCTCCTGGCGGGATTACTGCCGAGACGGCGGGTGCAACATCTGTGACGGTGTCTGGGTTGACGAATGGCACTGCTTATGCATTTACCGTTGTGGCGACGAACTCGGTGGGTAACTCGCCGTCGTCTGCCGCGTCTAGCTCAGTGACACCGGTGTCGGTTCCTGGCGCACCGACGAGTGTTTCAGTTGTTGAGGGTAATGCCAGTGTCACGGTGTCGTGGACGGCCCCGAGTGATGATGGTGGCTCTCCGATCACCGGTTATACGGTGACGTCGAATCATCCTGGCGCCACTGCCTCGATTTCGACCGGCACCACAGCGACATTATTCGTATTTCCTGGTTTGACGAATGGCACTGCTTATACGTTCACTGTCGTGGCGACGAACTCGGTGGGTAACTCGCCGTCGTCTGCCGCGTCTAGCTCAGTGACACCGGTGTCGCTTCCTGGTGCTCCGACGAGTGTTTCTGCTGTTCCAGGGAATGGCACTGCTGCGGTGTCGTGGACGGCACCGAGTGATGATGGTGGGGCTGTAATCACCGGTTACACGGTGACGTCTGCTCCTGGCGGGATTACGGCCGAGACGGCGGAGGCAACATCTGTGACGGTGTCTGGGTTGGCGAATGGCACTGCTTATACGTTCACCGTTGTGGCGACGAACTCGGTGGGTAACTCGGCTACGGGTGCCTCTAGTGCAGTAACACCGGTGGTATCTGTAGCACCGACGACGACAACTCCGGTGAATCCCACACCTCCGTCATCGCCAATTCCGACAGCGGCTCCAATCGGCCTTTGTACACCCTTCGATGTACCTACCTCGGAAGATAGTTGGCTTTCAGGTCTCTTCACCGGTGGCCCAAGATCTAGCAGCGCCGAGGCGAACACGCCAGACAGCAATTGGCTGGTGGGTCTCCTCGCCGATGTCTTAAAGTGGGGCAGCGCCACGGCTAGCACGCCGGAGGGCAACTGGCTCTGGCCAATCCTCCGACCTGGTGCCGAGGGGCCGGCGGTAGCCCCTGACATCTCGGGTAGCGAATATACGGGGGGGTGACAGCTGACAGCTGAACGATCCTGGCAGCTATCCGAGCCAGGAGCAGTGGGTACTGGCCTGCTCAGAACTCAGCTTGGGGCCTTGCCCAGGACGCAAGGGAATCTGGGGCAAATACGTCATGGCGTGGCGGGGAGACTCACCTCCACCTCTTTTTGGAGCCCAGAAAGGCCCATCATCGCCGAGGGGTGGGTTTGGAACGGGTTCTTTATCGGGGAGTCCCGTTTTTTTGACCAAGCCGTGGGCGACGTCAACGCGGAAGCCGTCGACCCCTCGATCTAGCCAGAAGCGCAACACCCCTCGAAAGAGTTGCCACACGTCTGGGTTGTCCCAGTTGAAATCGGGCTGGGATTCATCAAAGAGGTGGAGGTACCATTCGCCCGGTGAACTGTCGGCTTCTGTGACCCTCGTCCACGCGGAGCCACCGAACACTGACTCCCAGTTGTTGGGCGTGAGTTCATGGCCCTCACTGTGCCCTTCACGAAACATGTAGCGCGCACGCTCCGGAGATTCCGGAGGAAAAGAGACAAGGCTCCATCATTTCCTCACAGCCGTCAAGAACCAACTCCACTGGTTTCACAAATTGGGAGAAAGCACGAGGAATTGGAGCGTTCGCGGAATCTGAGGGTCTCACGCCTTGACGAGTAAAAGGGCGTCATGCCCCTATCGAGTAAGTGTTGATCATTCGAATTTCAAAAAATCCTCAGGTATCATACATGTGCTGGAAACAACCTGCCTGTTGCCAAAACGCCAAAGCTCCTGTACTTTACACAGGTGAACAAATTCAGCGTTGGCTTCTTAATTGCCGTTCTTGTCGCCTCTGTTTTGGGCTTTGTGACACCATCACCAGCGTCCGCTGCGCTTTCGCCAGGAGCCATCGACTTGGGAAGCGCAGGCTCCTTCGGAGTGGTGGCCGGGATTTATGTCACCTTGGCTAACAGCTCGATTACCGGCGACGTCGGAGCGGTCAGCTACATTACTCTTACTAATTCCAGCGTCACAGGATCCGTCCATCCCAACAACGACCCGACGGCCCAGCAGGCAAGACTTGACGTTTCTACGGCTTACGCCAACGCTGATAGCAGCGGTCCATCGACCAACCATTCGGGAACGTTGGACGGGCAGGTACTGGGCGCGGGCATCTATAACTCAGTCGCGGCCTACAGCACTGCGGCGGGTGCGGTACTCACCTTGGACGGAGGAGGCGACCCGGACTCGGTGTTCATCTTCAAGACGGATGGGGCAATCGTCTTTGGAGCGGGGACCCAAATGGTCCTGACCAACGAAGCTAAGGCTTACAACGTTTTCTGGCAGACCCCCAGTTACGCGTCGTTTGGTGCGACTTCCCAGATCAGTGGGACGGTGTTAGCGCAGGATTACATTACTTTCGGCGCGGGCGCCACACTTAGCGGCCGGGCGTTTTCGAAGTCGGGCTACGTGACCATGTCTAACGCGGTCGTTGACAACCGGAACGCGCTGGTGCCGGTGGCGACTGTCCCGGCTGCACCGCCTGTTGCTGCTACCGCGGGTGATGGGACGGCTACGGTGACCTGGACGGCTCCGGCTGATGGTGGATCCGCAATTCTTGATTACACGGTGACGGCGACTCCTGGAGGGACCCCCGGAACCCCGATCTCCGTCCACAGCTCAACACGTTCGGCCGTGTTCCCTGGTTTGACTAATGGCACCGCGTATACGTTCAGCGTTGTGGCGAGAAACGCTATTGGTACTTCGCCTCCTGGTTCGGCTGCTGCGGTCACACCCACGGCGTCGGCGACCGTCCCGGCTGCACCACCTGTTGCCGCTATCGCGGGTGATGGGACGGCTACGGTGACGTGGACGGCACCATCTAATGGTGGATCGACAATTCTTGATTACACGGTGACGGCGTCTCCTGGAGGGACCACCGTCACCAAGAGCGCCTCAACATTTTCGGCCGTGTTCACCGGTTTGACTAATGGCACCGCGTATACGTTCACCGTTGTGGCGAGAAACGCTATTGGTACTTCGCTTCCTGGTTCCTCTGCTGCGGTCACACCCACGGCGTCGGCGACCGTCCCTGCTGCACCACCCGTTGGTGCTACCGCGGGTGATGGGACGGCTACGGTGACGTGGACGGCACCATCTAATGGTGGGTCGACAATTCTTGATTACACGGTGACGGCGTCTCCTGGAGGGACCACCATCACCAAGACCGGCTCAACATTTTCGGCCGTGTTCACTGGTTTGACTAATGGCACCGTGTATACGTTCACCGTTGTGGCGAGAAACGCTATTGGTCCTTCGCTTCCTGGTTCGTCTGCTGCGGTCACACCCACGGCGTCGGCGACCGTCCCTGCTGCACCACCCGTTGCCGCTATCGGGGGTAATGGGACGGCTACGGTGACGTGGACGGCACCATCTAATGGTGGGTCGACAATTCTTGATTACACGGTGACGGCGTCTCCTGGAGGAACCAGCGTCACCCACACAAGCTCAACATTTTCGGCCGTCTTCACCGGTTTGACTAATGCCACCCCTTATACGTTCACCGTTGTGGCGAGAAACGCTATTGGTACTTCGCCTCCTGGTCTGGCCGCGGTAGCACCAACGGCAGCGTCGTCTGGGGCCACAGGGGCCACAGGGGCCACAGGGGCCACTGGGGCGACTGGGGCGACCGGGGGCACCGGAATCTCAGGGGCCACAGGCGCGACCGGGGGCACCGGAATCTCAGGGGCCACAGGCGCGACCGGGGGCACCGGTACTGCCGGGGGCACCGGTACTGCCGGGGCTGCGGGGACCGCGGGAATTGCGGGGGCCGTAGGGTCTGCTGGGACGGCTGGAATCGCCCGGGCCGTAGGGTCTGCCGGGACCGCCGGGACCGCTGGGACGGCTGGGACCGCTGGGACGGCTGGGACCGCGGGAACACGAGGTGGCGGATCTACTTCGGGGAATAACTGGCTGTTGAATCTCTTCAACGGTGGCTCGAGGCTGGGCAGCGGCGGGGGGAGCACGCCAAACGGTAACTGGCTCTGGTCGTTTGTTCAGCCTGATGGAGCGGCTCCAGGAGCGGGGCCAGCGGCAGTTTCTGAAAACTCACGGGGGGAAAAACATACCGTGATCAGACAGCTGGTGAATAATCGATCTTGGCAGGTTACCGAGCCGGGTTCCGAGGAGATTGCCCCGCTCAGTAATCGGCGTTGGGCAGTGGCCAAGCGCCACGAGAACCCGGGGCATCCGTATCAAAATGCACCCCACAGTCCCACCCCCACCGCAATCTCGCAGCTTGACCTCTATGCCAACCGGGCTTAGAGGGTAGGCGCCGCGGTTCTTTTTCAGAAGTAGTGTCGAACGCTGTCCTCAGTCAACGGTGCTCCAAAGTGTGGGAAGAACTCAACCGCTCACTCGCACAAGACGTGATTGACAGTTAATTCTTGGCGTGCTGGCCGGAACCTGCGGAAAGCTCCAAAAATGTCGCAAACGCATAACCGAGTTTGCTACCCGAGCGAATCCCCCAGTGTGCCACTACAAGTGTGTATTTTAACAATGCGACGACCCTCGTGGCCGAACACTAAGGCCCAGGGCCCTCCTGAGGACTCCCGACGGAGCAGCACCTCCCCACCCCCGCGCACCTAGCCTGCGGTAGTGCGGGGTTAGGTCGCGCCCCAGCAACGCCGTCCTTTTTCGCCAGCAGGATGAAGAGGTGAGTGCCGGGGCACCGTGAGGCCATCGAGCACTCCCTTGAACAGCGGCGCCGGGCGAGATTCCTGCGCACCCTTCGTCGCCCCACGATCGAAGGCCAGGCGCAGTTCGGAGCCACAAACGTGACGCTTTAAGCCGACCTACTTGCCGCTGCCGCGCAACGGGCCAGGGTTTCCTCGGGACCAGCGGACCCGGCTCGGCTTAGCGGAGAAGATCCGGAGGGCGAGGGTCACGGAGCACTCCTGGCCCTGCCCCGCTGACTGCGGCTCGCCGCCTCTGGTCCTAATCGGGTAACAAAGCCGCCGATCAGTGGACAAAGGAACAAAGCGGGGCTATGTTCGTATATAACTTTATTTAGAAATGAAATAAGCCTATGGAAAAGTCGCGTTTCACCAAGTCCGATGTAAACCGCTCAGCGATCCTTGCTCAGTTGGGGATTTCCGGTGCGGCGAACAGAACTCAGTTGGCGAAGGCCTTGCAGCTGTCACCCGCTCTTGTCACCCAGCTAACAAAGACGCTCATCCAAGACGGGTTAATCCACGAGTCCCGAATCCAGATAGCTTCGGGGGGCCGACCCGCAACACTGTTGGATCTCTCCACCGATGCAGGACATGCAATTGGAATCAAAGTGGTGGCCGATCATCTTACGTTCGTGGAGATGAAGGTTGACGGCACTGTAGAACGAACCAAGACGGTGAATTTTGATCCTTCGGCGGCATCCATTTTGGAAAACCTGGCGGAAGAAACCCGGACGTTCATTGGTGAAATGGGAAAGTCCGACATCTTGGGTGTAGGCGTTGCGGTTCCAGGTGCCGTTTTTGACTCTGAAGTGGGAGAGGTAAATTCCATCACTCTTGGGTGGCAGGGGATGCCCATTGGCAGCACCTTAAGCCAGAGCCTGGGCCTGCCAGTGATTGTGGAAAACAACGTGAATGCTGTCGCGATAGCGGAACACCTGTATGGCTCTGCCAAGAAATACTCGAACTTCTTGCTGGTGACGCTTGGTACGGGAATCGGATTGTCCATCGTCTTAGACGGAACGCTCTTTCGCGGTTCCCGTGGGGCAGCGGGAGAACTTGGCCACGTTCAAATAGTCGACGACGGACCAACCTGCACCTGCGGAAAGACCGGTTGCCTAGAAGCGGTAATTGGGCAACATGCCCTGGAGGCGAGAGCGGTGAACGAGGGACTTATTGGCCCCGGAGGGTCGATTTCCGATTTGGCTACAAAGGCCCGCCAGGGGGATGCTCAGGCGTTAGAAATTTTTGGTAGCGCAGCAACGAAGCTGGCAACCGCAGTCTCCCACCTGGCAAACATCTTTGACCCCGATGCGTTTGTGATCCTTGGTGAGGGAATCCAGGACTGGGATCTTTGGTCCGAGGCGTTTCTGGGGACCTTGAGAAGCAAGTCGCTGCCGGGGGTGAGGGCTGTCCCCGTGGTGATCGAGAACTGGACTGATATCAGCTGGGCCCAGGGGGCGGCCTCTCTGGTTCTTTCCACATCGTTGTCAGCCCACTCGAATTTTGGAAAACAAGCAACAAGGATTAGGCGACGCTTAGTCTCAACCGGAGGTCAGGATTGAGCGCTAAAAATTCTGTGAGCCGCAGACCAAGAAGCGACGCTTGGGTCGCTGTTGCGTTTCTGGCGCCAAGCGCCATCCCCATGCTGCTGTTCGTTTTTGTGCCCATGTTTGGAGCATTGCTGGTGAGTGCCAGCAGCTGGAATTTGATTGGGGATTTTGAGTTCATTGGAATCGACAACTACATAAAGCTGCTCACCTCAGAAAAGACGCTGCTCGTCTTTGGAAACTCCTTCTACTACGTGGCGGGCTACCTGCCAACGGTGTTCCTGATTGGGTTGCTGTTCGCATTGGCGCTAAACACGAAGGTGAAAGGCAGGTTCGCTTTTAGGGCCGCGTTTTTCTTGCCCGTGGTGACCAGTTGGATCGCGGTGAGCATTGTGTGGCGGTGGTTACTAAATCCGAGCAATGGAGTTGTCAACACGATTCTGGAATCCGTGGGAATTGATGGCCCAGGGTGGTGGACAGACCCGGTGTGGGCGATGCCTGCGATTATCATCGCTTCTTCCTGGAAAGACATTGGTTTTGTGACCATAATCCTTCTGGCCGGGTTACAAAACATTAATCAAGATCACATTGAGGCAGCGATGCTGGATGGAGCTAACTGGTTCAAGCGTCTGTTCTCTGTGGTGTTGCCCATGCTGAGTCCCAGCATCTTCTTCGTTTTTGTAATTTCGATGATCAACGGCATCCAGGTGTTCGATCAGGTCTACGCAATGACCGGTGGTGGCCCAGGGGACTCAACACGAGTTGTCATGCAGCAGATTTATGATCTCAGCTTTAGATACGGAAAGGCCGGCGAGGCTGCCGCATTGAGCTGGTTACTGTTCATCGTCATCATGCTGGTTACCGCGTTCCAGAACTACGGGCAGAGAAAGTGGGTGCATTATGCGGATTAAGCGCCTCGCTCTCTTTATTGTCTTGTTGGTTTCCGCACTGGCGATGCTCTTTCCCTTTTACTGGTCCTTTCTCACCTCCGTTACCCCCGGGGCAAGTGTTGGCAAAGCGCCGAATTGGTTGCCGGAAGCGTTAGATTTCTCTGCCTATGCGCAGCTTTTTGAGCAGCTAGATTTCTGGAGAATCATCGGCAACAGCGTCTTCATTGCGGCACTAACCACTGTTTTCCAAATCTCTACGGGCTCCCTCGCTGCTTATGCTTTCAGCCGGTTGACCTTTAGATTTAAGAACACAATCTTCCTGGTGTACCTGGCCACACTCATGATTCCTTTTCAGGTCCTGATTGTGCCGCTCTTCATTGAACTTCGCTTCTTAGGTTTGATAAACACCTACTGGGCAGTGTTGTTACCAACCATTGCGAGTGCATTTGGAATCTTTCTCATGCGTCAGGCCATGAACCAGATACCTCTGCAACTCGATGAGGCCGCTCGCATCGACGGAGCTGGCCACCTGAGAATCTTCTCGTCGGTGTTAATGCCGAACATGGGTCCAGCCATTGCAACGTTCGCAGTCTTTTCGTTCATGGGTAGTTGGAATAGTTTTCTCTGGCCACTTGTGGTGTTGCGCAGCGCTGAAATGCAGACGCTGCCCGTTGCACTGGCTCGGCTCCAGGGCCAGTACACCACAGCATGGGATGTGTTGATGGCGGGGTCTGTCGTCAGCATTATCCCCATGCTGATTATTTACATTTTTGCCCAGCGCTACGTGGTGCAGGGCATAGCAAACTCGGGCATCAAATGATGTCCGGAGGAAAAGAAAGGAAAAGAACATGAGAAGAAACAGGAAGGTCCTAATTGGGGCCTTGGCATCGATTGCGATGCTGGCTGGTTGCTCTGCAACCCCGACTCCGCCAGAGACCACAAGCGCAGTATCGCCAGAGGAGACCGTTGAGGAAGCTGTAACTATCAGCTACACCAACTTTATTTCAAACGGTGGAAACGAGGAAAACCTGGACAAGATAGTCCAGGCTTTCCAAGCAGAAAACCCAAATATCACCGTTGAGGTAACAACACTTCCTTATGGAGACTACGGCACAGCTTTGCAGACTGATGTTGCCGCAGGAACCTTGGCAGATGTGTTTGACATTGAGTACTCGAACTACCAGGAGCTACAAGCAAATGGCGTCCTTGCACCCGTTGAGGTTTCCAACCCCAGTGTATACAAGCAGGGATTGTTGGACGCCTACTCAACGGATCGGGTCTCATACGCACTACCTTCAGGGTTCTCAACTGTTGTTCTTTTTTACAACAAGGACCTGTTTGATGCAGCAGGACTGGACTACCCAACGTCAGATTGGACCTGGGAAGACGAGAAGGCAGCGGGACTTGCCCTCACGGACAGGGCCAACGGTGTGTGGGGAAACCATCAGCCCGTTTCGTTCTACGAGTTCTACAAGGTACTTGCTCAGGCTGGCGGTGACTTCCTCAATGCTGACCGCACCGCGGTTGCATTCAACTCTCCTCAGGGAATAGAAGCGGCAACCTGGCTGGTGGAAAAGTCGGGAACGACTATGCCAACAATTGAAGAAGGTCAGGGCACACCTGACTTCGATACAAACTTGTTCACAGAGGGCAAGCTTGGAATGATGCACACCGGTATCTGGATGTTCGGCGCCTTTGCTGACGTCCCCTTCGCCTGGGATGTAGCTGTTGAGCCTGGCAATGAGACCAATGCCCATGCGGCATTCTCGAATGCTGTGGGTATCAACTCAGATTCAGTAAACAAGGTGGCCGCGGCTAAGTGGGCTGAATACCTGACGTCATCAGACATCATGGTCGAAATTCGCCTGGCTGCTGGCTGGGAGTTGCCTCCCATCGCTGATGAAGACAAGTTGGCGCCCTACCTGACGGTGGGATCACCTGCCAACCGTAAAGCTGTTTTCGACGCGATGAATGAGGTCGCAATGGTACCCGTTGTGGCCAGCGGCCAGTCGGAAATGCAAGACATCATGGGGCGTGAACTAGTCGAGGCGCAAGCCGGACGAAAGACGGTCCAGGAAGCCCTTGCAACAGCCGAGGAAGAAATCAACGCTCTAATAGGCGGCTAAGTAACGACACGTAGTTGCCAGGCCTTCGAGTCCGCCTCGGAGGCCTGGCAACCCTACCTATAGGCATTGGTTATGAGACAAACAACTACTATTTCCCCAGAGACATGGCGCGAGATTGAGCAACTCGCTTCTTACTCGAAGAACCTCATCAATAATCTCCAGCATGAAACCGGCGCGTATCCGGCGTGCCCGACGTTCTCGGCATATAGGGGCTTTTCTTGGTTGCGAGACGGAGCTTTTATTGCGGATGCCATGTCCGCTAGCGGGGTTCCGGACTCAGCGGAAAGATTCTTTGATTGGTGCTCGCTCGTTATGTTGCACCTCAGCAGCGCGATAAATACACACCATGAGAGTTTCGTGAATCACACCGGCTTTGACTTGGCATCCGCTTTGCCGACCCGATTTGAATTCGAACGAGCCCCCGCACCCGACGAACCGTGGCCAGACCATCAGATTGATGGCTACGGGACCTGGCTTTGGGCACTTCAGCAACACATGCTTAGATTTCCAACGGTAAAAAATCGCTGGCAAGAATCTATCGAACTAAGCAGCAAGTACCTGGTGGCAAGCTGGGACAGCGCTTGCTATGACTGGTGGGAAGAGCACCCCGACCGAGTTCACACGTCGACTTTGGGGGCGGTGCAGGCCGGGCTAAAGGCCGCATTGGCGATGGGCGAACTGCGCTCCGAAATTCACCGCCAGGTGCTGAACGCAGTCGATCGCATAGACCATGAACTTCTGAAGTACTCCGTAGCGGGCTTCCTCCCGAAGTGGCAGGGCAGCGAGCAGGTAGACAGTTCAGCCCTGTCACTTCTGGCACCCTTTGGTCTCATCGATCCAAGTAATCCCGTTTTCTTGGAGACGGTCTCGAAGGTCAAGAATGAACTCCTGCACGGTTTTGGCCTGCACAGGTATGGCTCAGACTCGTTTTTTGGTGGTGGCCTGTGGCCATTGCTTTCTTGTTACCTCGCATTAGCGGAACTGAAAGCCGGCAGCCGTCAGTTTGCCGAAGGCGTCCTCACATGGGTGGCGTCATTGGCTGATGATGCGGGAAACCTACCGGAGCAAGTTGATGACCATCTGCTCGAGCCAACCCGACAGGTGTACTGGGTAAAACGCTGGGGGCCGTCCGCTCGACCATTGTTGTGGACCCATGCGATGTTTTTGAAGCTCAAGACTGAGATAGAAAGAGATAAATGATCCGCCATAGACCACGAGGAACTGGCCATCCGTACTCAGTCGACACAGATCAGAGGCACCCGGTGGATCCGGTCGCTGGCGCCGCGCTTACCTTAGGCGTTCGTGCCACCGAGGAGGTTAGTGCTGTGCTGTTGGAATACCAGGTGGATGGCCTTCAGCAGACCTCGTTGCCTCTGGAGCGGACTGCCCGCAAATCTCGCGGGGAGTCTGTTGATGGAGGTCACCTAGCTTCAGCACAGGCAAAGCTTGCCAATGCAGCCTCGGGTTGGACTACTCAACTCACAGCCTTGGTGGCGGGAAACACAGTGAAGTA
>Ga0335396_10006061_pt1 | contig 12158 bp, 8 predicted proteins | sample FRY02_FD_205743 | JGI IMG/M metagenome (GOLD analysis project Ga0335396, IMG submission 205743) | Freshwater microbial communities from Lake Fryxell liftoff mats and glacier meltwater in Antarctica - FRY-02 (spades assembly) (version 2) | ecosystem: Environmental > Aquatic > Freshwater > Ice >... | reverse complement strand
AGGCACACCCAACTTGGCATCTTCCTCATCCAGCCAGCAACGGATACCTTTGCCCTGCAATGTGTCGTGCAGCCGGGTGGCGAAAGCCGCATCCGCGTGGCCGTAGCTGATAAAGCAGGAATAGAATTCAAAGGGCTTGCTGGTGAGTGCGCTCATATATTCGATGAAAATATCGGGGACGCCGCAGCCGCGCAGAAAGATGTCGGGAATTCTGCCCTGTGATTTGTAAATTGTGTCAATACCGATGCTGGAGGGGCCGTTGTGCCGGACTGTTTCAAGCCCTTTGACTTCGCTCAAATCAACGTCTGCGAAGACCGTACCGTTGAGGTCCGCACTGCGGAGATTCGCATCGCTGAGGTCCGGTCTAACGTCTGGATTCTCCTTTCGCCAACGATTCCACCCGTCCACACCCTCTCTCAAAATCGCTATCTGTTCCTCGTTTGCCATACCGACGCACCCTTGCCACTGCACAGATTTTCTTCTATCCGTAGGCGATTCTGTGTCGGTTTCGCTTTGGAAACAACCGGCCCCGGAGAGACCGAAATTAACAATACCCGAAAACGACTTTTTGTGCCATTCAGAAATGGGGGTGCTGCCCACAACTTTCCCGCGCTGTCGTCTGCTGGTATACTGGCACCAGCGCGCCAACCTTTCAGCGGACTCTTCCCCTATGGCCTACACTTTTATCGATCACTACCGCCCCATCCGCACGATTTTGCGCGTCGATGGCCTGGTCATCGGCCTGGGGCTGGGGCTGCTGCTGCTCCTCCATCCGGCGGATATGTTCGCTGCCCTGGGCGTGGATGCGGGCACGCCTCTCTTCTCCCGGCTGGCTGGCTCCGCGCTGATCGGTCTGGGCGTGGAGCTGCTGCTGGCCGCTGCCGAAGCCGACCTGCGCGCCGGCACGCTCATCGCCGCGATTCTCGGCAATGGATTGCTGGCCGCCTCCCTCTTTATCGCCTATCTCAGCGGCGATCTCGCCCATCTGACCGCCTGGGGCTTTCTGTTTCTACTCCTGCTCTTTGCGGTCTGCCTGTTGACAGCGGTGCTGCCCATTCCCTATTTGCGCCAAGGAATTGGATTGTGACGGTCTCTGTTTTCCCCGCGTCTACGTGTCTTTGCCTATTGCGAAGCAGGTCCGAGTACGCCAGAGTAGTAACCAATGATGGTTGTGGTCCGTTGGCTCTGGACTGCCACCCAAGAATCGTTTCCTTTTCCTTTGTGTAGAGAGCGGCGCTCCAACTTCGGTTCGAGCGCCGTTCTCTATTGGTCTTTAACCGATGCGCGCCCGGCTGGTCTGTTGTACGCCGCTCCCCATCTGTGCTAGAATCCGCCTCAGACAGCCCATTTATTCCTGTAGGCGCTTCAGCTTTTTTCTATCCACAGATGAGACGGATTTTCACAGACGAAGAGGGCGAAAACCTGCCTCATCTGTGGATGATTGTTTTTCTGAAACAGCCTTATCAACGAGACAACCACAGATGAGTTTTCTAAAGAATCTTTTTGGTCGCAGCAAATTGGATGGCGATGGATTGGCCCAATCGCTTGATGTGAGCGAATACGCCCAGATCGAACTGCTCGGCCATTTCGAGACGCCTCGCAAACTGCACGAGGACCGGGAGCAGCGCCAGTGGGAGCGGGTTCTGCCCAGAGCCTATGTGGAGCAGATCGACCTGCTGACCCGCCAGGGCTGGCTCAGTTTCAGCGGCAATGTCTATCGCTTGACCGACGCGGGCAAGCCCTTTTTGGCCGTCTATCGGGCGCAGCAAGCGCGCAAGAAGGCGGAGGCCATCACCGCAGTCCACCGCGTGCTGGTCAAAAAGGAGAGCGGCGAGGCACTCGCCATCCGCCGGGCCTATGAGGACAGCCAGCCTTTGGGCAAGGCGGAGTGGACCGGGCCGGACCCCCAGATGAGCCACAGCTCCCTCACCCGACGGATTCTCTTTTTGGAGCACTGGCTGGTGGAAGGGTTGAGCGCAGAGACGCTGGACTGGCTCAAACTCTACGCCGCGGATCAGCATCTGTGGGGCGCACATTGGCGACTGCCCGCGGAGGAGATCCCCCCGGCGGTGTTGGCCGAGCTGGCAACCGATACACTGGACGGCGCGGAAGCGGCCTATTGGCGGGCCTATAGTTTGGGGCTGTACGTGGATAATCAGGAGACGTGGCAGCGCTGCAAAGGCGGGGATCACGTGCGACGCATTGAGATTGGCGGGGCGAACGACGAACACACTTGTATGCCCTGCAAAGTCCACATCGGCCAGCAATACCTCGTGACCCGTGTGCCGGAACTCCCCCACAAGAATTGTAAATCGTCACGGGGCTGCCGCTGCGAGTATCTGCCTGTGCTGGACAGTTATACGGAATTAGCGGAATAGAGGTTTGTAGAACCTTTTGTTTTTTGTGCAAGAATTGCGAACTTTTTGGTTCCGGCTTTGCTGGGATAGGATGAATGACAATGAAAACAGTCAAAATTGTCCACTGGCGAGAAGCAGATGGAAAGTGGTTAGGATACCTGGAAAGCCATCCTGATTATATGACGCAAGCTGATACGCTTGAAGAGTTGAAAGAGAATCTGCGTGATATTTTCGATGATATTCACGCCGGCCTCATTCCCCAGGTGAGAACTGTAGAAGAGATGGTGATTGCGTGAAGCAGCGTGATTTGATCAAAAGACTGGAAGCAATGGGGTGTGTGCTGATTCGTCATGGCGGCAAACACGACTGGTATCAAAACCCAAACACGGGAGCCAGTCAACCTGTGCCTCGTCATCGCGAAATTAATGAGCGATTGGCGCAGCACATTCTCAAGTTTCTCTCGAATCCGGCATCTTCGTAGAAAAAATAGAACATCGCTGTTGATCAATAAAAGAGGGCCGGGCGACAATCGCCCGGCCCTCTTACTTGCCACTTTCCACCTGCAACTTGTCACTCCCCCTCGCCCTACTTCGCCATATCCCGCAGCGCATTGTAGGCGGGCAACGGTGACCAGTTGTTGGAAACGATGCCCCACTGGGCTTTCTCTGTGCCGTCGGCCACCACCCGGAAGTTGAGATTCCAGAGGAAAGCCGGACCCACCCAGCCCCAGTTGCGCATCATCTGATACGCTTCCACTGTCCAGGCGGCCTGCTCTTCGTAGCTGTTGTCGTTGGCATAGGCATAGGCCGGATTGAAGGCCCCGCCCGCGGCCCAGCCAAATTCTGTGGGCCAAATACGTTTGTTGCCTCCGCCCGCGTTGATAGCCCGCTGGCGGTAGCCCTCCATTGTGCTGCGGAAGCTCCACGAATGGTGGGGGCTGTCGCAGGCGCCGTTGAAGCTGTTGCCGCTCTGCTGGATGGCGGCACAGGCCGTCTCCCACGCCTGGGACGGGGGCACATTGTAGCCGCTGGGGTGGGCGCCGAAGCCGTCTGCATAGTTGTTCACACCAGCCGCAAACATCCCGTCCAGATAGGTGAAATCGTCCATCGCCAGACCGCCATTGTTGCCCGCGGGGGTCAGCGCACCGCTGATCACCAGCATAGACGGGCAGGCGGCTTTGATACTGGCGTAGGACGGGGCCAGCAGGGCCACATATTCGCCCGGATTCAGGGGTTTGTTGCCCCATTCGTAGTGCAGATTCTGCTCGTTCCAGACTTCAATGGCCTTCAGGGCCGAGCCACAATACTTGCCAGCCAGCGCGCCGTTGAAATTGGCAAACGTTTGCGGGTCCTGGGGCGGGCCACCCACACTGCCGTCAAAGCCCGGCTCTCGTGCCCAGGGCGGCGAGTTTACTGTGCTAAAGAGCAGGCTAACGCCCGAATTATTGGCTGCGTTGATAATCCCATCCAACGCGCCCCACTGGAAGTCGCCGGGGCTTGGCTCGAAGACTTTCCATTCTATCTGCTGCTTGACCCAGCCAAAACCCATGCCTTGGGTCACATTCATGACCTGACCGGCCTGGTCGTTGTGAACCATATGGGCCTGGACGCCATAGCCAAAGCTGCCGCCACCCGAAGGGGCTGGCGCACTGACAGCGGGCGCAGACGGGGCTGGCGCAGCCGGCGCCGCCGCGGCCACAGCCACCTGTTCCGGCGGCGCAGGGATGTCGGTAATCACCGCAACGCCGTTTGCCAGACTGTTGGCGCTGGTTAGCAGCCCAATCACCCACCCGGTGACACCGTTGCCCAACTCGATCTGCCACCAGTCCTGGGCCTGATTTTTGCCAGCTATTCGATAGGTCACGCCTGGCTCAACTGTGCCCACAATCGGGTAAGGGGTATTCGGTCCCTGGCGTACATTGACGATCTGATTGCTGTTCAGGCTGGCAAACTCTGGCTCCGCTGCGGGTTTGACTTCTGCTTCCACATTGCGGCTGGCGGCAGCGCCAAGCTGCACAGAAAGGGTAGTGATGCCGCTGACGGGACGGTTGTTCTCGACGACCTGTGCTTCCACCCGCAGCGCGCCCTGTCCATCCGGCGCAGTAAAGGCATAGGCGGCATTCTCCAGAGGACGGGTCTCTTGGGCCAGGATAGAGCCGTCCGGGTTGATAACCGTATAGGCTACAGCCAGCGTAGCGCCACCGCTGCTCACCGGGCCAAGCTGGAACTGGCGTACCATATCCCACAGGTTCGGGTCCACATCGTTGGACTCGGCGTCGCGCAAAATGGCCTGGGTGACGTTGTAGCGCCGAATCAGATTCAACTTGTGGGCAAGGCTGCCCGCGGTTTCCAGATAGACGGTACGCTCGAAGCCCTGATCGTCCACATAACTGTAGGAGTATGTGCCCGTGGCTTCGTCGTACTTCAGTTGACTGAGTATACGGGGATTGTCCATACTGATATTGACAACTTCGCCCGGGCTGGCGTTGTCGGTGCTGCTCTTCATTTGGGCGACGAGCGGTTGCAGCGCCGCTTCATAGCCTTTGAGCAGCAGGTAATTGCCGCTGCGTTCCACCGATTGGCTGGGCAATTCTATCTGCAATTTGTGACGATCCACCTGGTCCGTTGCCCAGGAGAGCAGGGCGTCCATATCGCCGCCGGACTGAAAGGCTCGGGGGTCTACGGGTGCGGGGATGATCAGCTGATCGACCACCGCGGCCAGACCGGTCCAGTCATAGCCAAACGTTTCCCACTCTTCGGCAGAGATTTGCCGGGGTGCTTCGACCCGCACAGCAAGGGTTTTGTTGATCTCCGGCGCGTGCAGACGGTCGGCCAATTGGGAAACAAAAGCCACAAAGTCGGCCCTGGCCCCGGGTTCCGCATCCACCCCCCGGTAGTCGATGATCACGCCGGGCAAGCCATTGGCCTGCAAACGGTCAACGATTGCGTTGAACTGATTCTCCTGCAAACCCGCATCCACCAGCATATTGTTGAGCAGATCGATGCGGGGCATTTCGCCCGCCACCCAATTGCGCAGCACAGGCAGAATTTGGTAGTTGCCGGGCGGCACGCCCCGGGTCTCCCCGTCCAGCGCGCCGTCGCCACGCAGATAAAGACCAGCCACAGCCACCGAAGCCACAGCCGTGTCGGCAAAAGCGGGAAGCTGGCCCGACAGACCCACATTGACCCCCACTTCGGGGAGCCGGGCCGCGCTCTGGGCAAGCATAAAGTTGCTGGGCAGCGGGTTCAGCAGGTCGGCCACCACCCGGTCATCAGCGCGGAGTACAGAACTGGCTACATAGGACCAACGCTCACCAGTCCACGTGTAGAGATCGAGCGTTTCGTAGGGTTCGCTTTCGTTGGGAATGGGGATGCGCAGCACGGCTTTCTGTGGCTGGTCGCCCCGAATATCCAGCGTATAAACAGGACTTTTGGGTTGCAGCGAATCGGGCATAGCCGCAGCCGCAGCGCGCCAATCGTCCCCCGCGCTGCCGCCGACAAAATCGGCTCGCGGGATGCTCTGAAAGGAAGCCCGGAAGGATTTCTCCACAGCTTCGGCGGGGAAGATGAGGGCCGTCCCGTCTGGGTCCATCAGCGTAGCCCCTGCGTCACCCACACTTGTCAGAGTCAAGCCCTGGATACGCTCCAGGAGGCTGACCGGGGGCAGCAGCAGGGCTACCGCCAACAGGGCGGGAATCAGAATCAGACTGGCTACTGTGGCCGCTGAGCCTTCCAAAAGAGAAGCTAAATTGCGCCCAAAGCCGGGACGCCTGTCATAGTTCATCTGTTGCATAATTGTTGGTATTCCTCCAGGTTCCTGTTGTAATATCCTGTGAATTCGCGGCTACTGACAGGAGTATAGGCGCGCCATATCATAGCATAGGCAAAGAGCGATTCAAAAACCATCCACTTTCATTGCCGAACTATATTGTCGTACTGTACCGGTAAATCCTGCCTGGCCTGCCCCATTCGCTCCCCCGTTCTCTCCGTTTGCGCGCGCCGTGCTATACTATAACCGTTGTCAAGAACTGTCATCAAATGCGTGTACAGATGCGTGTACAATTGCCGTGTACAATTGTATTGTCGGGAAAGAACGGGTTTCTCCCGGTCCGTTTGGCAACGTTTCTTCCACGTTTATCCTACGTAGCGGTTTCATCGAATGACTTTTCGCATTTCTACTTCACAATCTCCCCACCGGCCCGGTCGTCTATGGCTGCAACTGCTCCTGTTTGGGGGCTTTTTTCTCAGCTTGCTGATTGGTTTGGGCGCGTTGCTGGGCCTCTATTTTCTGCCCAGCCTGGAGCAGGAGACCGCGCTGGTGGCCTCCGATCCCCTTCTGCTGGTAGAGCCAGCACGCATCCCGCCCCATCTGGCCTTGCTGCAACTGGCCGGGGCCGATGGGGACGGTCTTGTGCGCCAGGCGGCCACAGCCGGTGAAAGCGCCCTGGCCTACAGTATATTAATATACGACGGCGCGCTCTCGCCTTCCCGCCAGGCCAACGAACTGCTGCGGGTGGGTCGCCAATTCCTGGCTGCGGAAGATTCCCTGCGAGCCGTCGCTGCTTTTGATCGGGCACGGGCCGCCGCACTCTTTGCCCTGCCTATGCCCCCCTTGGAACGGGGTCAGCTTCTTGCCCGCAGCGGAGAGGGGCTGTTGCAAGCGGGCGATGTGGGCGGCGCGCTGCAAAGCGCGTTGCAGGCCCAACACGTGGCTGCCCAGGCCGCGGGTCTGCTTCCGGCCCAGCGGGTACAGCTTCTGCAAGCCGCGGAGCCGATTATTCGTGGTCACGGCAACAGCGAAGAAATGCAGCGTTTGAACGAACTTCTGCGTGCGCCGGGGCAGACGCCCCTTCGGGTGGCGCTAATCAGCCGTCTGCCCGAATTGAGGGTCGGCTATCTCCCGCCCGCTCCATTGGTTGCTCTGCGGGAAGAGCGCATAGCGGCGGCTCAAGCGCTGATCGACCGCATCCTCCTGACCGGGGGGCAGGACATCGAACCGGAACGGGCTGGACTGGTGCAGGCGCTGTTGGCGGAAGATGCCCTGCATACGGAAATCTATGCAGGCTGGAACAGCCCGGCCCTGCCGTTGGCCGAGCGCCACGGATTGCTTTTTGGCTATCGCGAATGGCTGCTGGTGAAGTTGCAGGCCGCAGAAGGTGGCTTTGGTCTGCGGCTTGTGGAAAACTGGGAAACCGACAAAGACGCGATTCGGATCGGATTGGGTCTGGTGATGGGGGAGATGAACGCGTTGATGAACGCGCAGATCGACGAAGACCCGGACCCGGCCAGCCGGGCAATTTTGCGCTTGGAAGCGTTGCAATGGCTGGCATTCCAGGCCGAGATGGGTTTCTATCCCAACGCGCCGCTGGGCGACATCAGCAGCCGCATGGAGACAACCCAGGCCGAGCTGGAGACGCTGGGCTTGCCGCCAGACCTGCCCCTTTTCTACGATGCCGGGGCTGCTCCGCCGGGCTTCCGCATTGCCCGACGGTATGAGTGACGGCATTTCCCTGTTTTTGCAGTGGACTCATTTTCTGTGAATGACAGAACTTTATTCTCCCCACGTACTTTTCAATTTGACCCACGCCTGACGTGTGTGCTACAATCGATCTTCGTGGGCCTGTGCGGTGCTAGGCGTATTTTTTTGTCCAGAAGTGGGCAATAGGCATCAACCAGCGCAACACATAGAATTGGAACTACTTTCGAGCCAATGCGGCTCTGAAATTTTGAACGAAACTTAATCAGTTGGCCGCACGCTCAAAGATGGAGGATTCCTTTGCCGACAATTAATCAATTGGTCCGTAAGGGCCGCAAGCCCAAGCCCAAGAAAGAAACAGCCCCTGCCCTGCGCTTTACGCAGAACACGCTGACGGGCCGCACGCGACGCATGAAAACGGGCAACCCCCAGAAGCGTGGCGTCTGCACCCAAGTGCGTACCACTACCCCCAAGAAGCCGAACTCGGCTCTGCGCAAGGTGGCTCGTGTGCGTCTGACCAACGGGATTGAGGTGACTGCCTATATCCCCGGCGAGGGTCACAATCTCCAGGAACATAGCGTTGTTTTGGTGCGCGGTGGTCGTGTCAAGGACTTGCCCGGTGTACGCTATCACATTGTGCGCGGCGCGTTGGACAGCACGGGTGTCAGCAACCGCAAGCGAGGCCGCAGCAAATATGGAACCAAACGTCCCAAGGCGAAGAAGTAATTATTTTCAGGGCGTAGTTCGCTAGTTTATATCTACGGAGAGTGTACGAGATGTCTCGAAGAAATAGGCCCGTACGACGCGTTGTCCTGCCGGACCCGCGTTTCAATAGCAAAGTGGTATCAAAATTTGTCAACAATCTGATGGAGCGGGGCAAAAAAAGCCTGGCTACCGGGATTGTTTACGATGCGATGGACCTGATCGCCGAGCGCACCAACCGTCCTCCTTTGGAGGTCTTTGAGGAAGCATTGAAGAATGCGACCCCGATGGTTGAGGTAAAGCCGCGGCGGGTGGGTGGTGCAACTTATCAGGTTCCCATTGAGATTCGTTCGGATCGTCGCCTGGCTCTGGCCATGCGCTGGTTGATCGCCCATTCCCGCGCCCGCAGTGGCCGCACAATGGCGATCCGTCTGGCGAACGAACTGATGGATACATCCCGGGGCGAGGGTACAACTGTGCGTCGCCGGGAAGAAGTGCATCGGATGGCCGAAGCCAACCAGGCTTTTGCCCATTTCGGTCGATAGGCTTCAGGTGTTATTTTTGTAGCCGCCTTACCGCGGTGTGGGTCTTGTTTTGACCCGTAGAAAAGTAAATATAGTTTTGCGGCGCATTCTAGCCACAGATAGATGTCGCTCTGCACTCGGATTGTCCTGAGTTGCACTCGACACCGCCAGAGATGATTCGTTGTGTCTGGCGTCTGTGGGGCGGTTGTGCCGCCTGTTCATGTCCGACGTCGACACCGCGAGCGTGTCAGAATGTATCGGTTGGACACACGATAAAACAGAGCGTTGCGGCTGGGCTATCGTTGCCCACCCAGAACAGGAATAAGGTGTTTTTGATGAGTATGCCTTTGGAAAGAATTCGCAATATTGGCATCATTGCCCATATTGATGCAGGCAAAACAACCACGACCGAGCGCATTCTCTTCTATTCCGGTCGTATCCATCGCATGGGCGAAGTGCATGATGGCACAGCCGTGACCGACTGGATGGAGCAAGAGCGCGAGCGCGGTATCACTATCACCGCGGCGGCGATTACCACCGGATGGAAAGATACCGTCACTGGCGAAGAGGTGCAGATTAACATCATCGACACGCCGGGACATATTGACTTCACCGCCGAGGTGCAGCGCAGTCTGCGTGTGTTGGATGGCGGTGTGGTGGTCTTTGATGCGGTGGCCGGTGTGGAACCCCAATCCGAAACTGTGTGGCGGCAAGCCGACGAATACAAGGTTCCGCGCATCTGCTTTGTCAATAAGATGGATCGCCTCGGTGCCAATTTTCAGCGCACGATTGATATGATCGTCGAGCGATTGAAGGCCGTTCCTGTGCCTATTCAATTGCCCTGGGGTGCAGAGGATAAGTTCGAGGGGATTCTTGATCTCTTCAATATGCGTGCCCTGCGTTACTCGGATGAATTGGGGGCCAAGCCAGAGGTTGTTGATATTCCTGCCGATCTCCTGGCCGGCGCTAAAGAAGCTCGTCAGAAAATGATTGAACGCATCGCCGAGACGGACGATGAATTGACCCTTCTCTATCTGGAGGGCGAAGAGATCACAAACGAGCAGTTGAGCATCGCTCTGCGACGGGCGACCATCGCCAACAAACTGGTTCCTGTTTTGTGTGGCACGGCCCTGCGTAATAAGGGCGTGCAGCCTCTGCTGGATGCTACAATTCGTTATCTTCCCAGCCCGCTGGATGTGCCACCGGTTGTGGGTGTTGACCCCATCACTGGCGAAGAGGTGATTCGCCACGCTGATCCGGATGAACCCTTTAGCGCGCTGGTTTTTAAGATTGTGACCGATCCCTATGTGGGTCGCTTGGCCTACGTGCGTGTCTATTCTGGCACTTTGGATGCGGGCACACAGGTCTATAACGCCAACCGCAACAGCAAAGAGCGCATTGGGCGTCTGCTGCAAATGCACGCTGACAAACGGGAAGAGATCAAGCAGTGTCGGGCCGGTGATATTACGGCTGTGGTCGGTCTGAAGCAGAGCTTTACTGGCGAAACACTCTGCGATCCCGATGATGACGTTCTGCTGGAAACCATCACCTTCCCGGAACCGGTCATCAAAGTGGCTGTCGAGCCAAAATCCAAGGCTGACCAGGACAAGATGACCGACGGCTTGATCAAGCTGGCCGAAGAAGACCCGACTTTCCGTGTCCAATACGATGATCAGACCGGCCAGACCGTCATTAGCGGGATGGGCGAGTTGCACCTGGACATTATTGTGGACCGGCTGAAACGAGAGTTTCGGGTGCAGTGCAGCGTGGGTCGTCCCCAGGTGGCCTACCGGGAGACGATTACCCGGCACGTGCGGGTGGAAGGTCGTTTCGTGCGCCAGTCAGGTGGTCGCGGTCAGTTCGGTCACGTTTGGCTGGAACTGGAACCCAACGAGCCGGGCGCTGGCTTCCTCTACGAGGACAAGATTGTGGGCGGTTCTGTGCCCAAGGAATTTATCCCCGCGGTCGGCAAGGGTATTGCGGAGGCGTTGGACAGCGGTATCCTGGCCGGTTATCCGGTTGTGGACATCAAAGCAGCGCTGGTGGATGGCAGTTACCACGACGTGGACTCCAGCGAAATGGCCTTCAAGATTGCCGGTAGTATGGCCTTCAAAGAGGGTATGGCGAAAGCTGGCCCGGTCCTGTTGGAGCCGATGATGGCTGTCGAGGCTGTTGCTCCCGACGAGTATGTGGGCGATGTGGTCGGCAACTTCTCCAGTCGGCGCGGTCAGATCGAGGGAATGGATTCCCGTTCCAACGGTGTGACGGCTGTCAAGGCGATGGTTCCCCTGTCCGAGATGTTCGGTTATGCCACCGAAATACGCTCTATGACCAGTGGACGTGGCACTTTTACGATGCAGTTCCACAGCTACCAGCAGGTGAGCCAGTCCATAGCGGAAAAGATTCTCAAGCGCGATACTGCATAAGCTCTTCTGGCCGTGCAGGCCAAAAGGTTATCTGTTTCGAGCCGATCGAAAACTTGTCAAAATAGATGTTCTGACGTATACTTGCAAGGTTTGCAGGATGACGTGTACACAGAATGGTTTCTGTGTCATGGGTGAGTCTACATCCATATTGCCAGGTTGAACGAAGTTTACAAATTGGCGTATGGTTATCGAACCGCAGAGAGAACCGGGGGCGCAATCCGTTTGGAGGATTGTTCTCCCGATTCGTGTGAGATGAAATAGAATTGGTTTGTCCATTTGTCCCTTGGCATACCCCGCCAAATCACAAATGGTCGTCTTGTTGAGTAAGGGAGAAACTTCAATGGCAAAGGCAGTATTTAAGAGAGACAAGCCCCATATCAATGTGGGGACAATCGGCCACGTGGATCACGGGAAGACGACACTGACCGCGGCGATCACGAAGGTGTTGAGCCTGAAGGGCTTGGCGGATTTTTCGGCGTTTGATCAGATTGACAATGCGCCGGAAGAGAAAGCGCGTGGGATTACGATTGCGATTTCCCACGTGGAATACCAGACCGAGGTGCGCCACTACGCCCATGTGGACTGCCCAGGACATGCGGACTACATCAAGAACATGATCACCGGAGCGGCCCAGATGGACGGGGCGATTCTGGTGGTGGCAGCGCCCGACGGCC
>Ga0335396_10006015_pt1 | contig 12231 bp, 7 predicted proteins | sample FRY02_FD_205743 | JGI IMG/M metagenome (GOLD analysis project Ga0335396, IMG submission 205743) | Freshwater microbial communities from Lake Fryxell liftoff mats and glacier meltwater in Antarctica - FRY-02 (spades assembly) (version 2) | ecosystem: Environmental > Aquatic > Freshwater > Ice >... | reverse complement strand
AGACGTCGAAGCCTGGGCGGTTGAAGGCCCAGAGGGCGGGGATTCAGATTTCATGCGACAAGCGTAAATGTTTCTTGGCCGGTTGCCCAGCCGAACCTGATCCGGTGAAAAAGGTTCAGATAAAGCGGTTTGAACCAAATTTTTCGTTAAAATCTGTTCAATCCAAAAAGATTTCCAATCTGGCGACAAACTCAATTTGCCGATCTACTCTGTAGTGATCAAGCTTAATCGTTTAATTTTGTCCTTACATTGTCACGCCTGCCATGTTGCTAACCAGCGAAAAGCACAACGCCACACGCACTGATCTCGCGTTCCAACGCTGCATTAACCCGTCATGTGCGGCGACTTACGACGCTCAGAGCGTGCGGACGAGCTGCGATCGTTGCGGTGACCTGCTCGACATCGGCTACGATTGGGACCGGGCGGCCGTTCCCAGCCGCATGAGCGATTTTGAGGCGATGTGGTCGCAACGAACCAATCCCATCCGGTTCAGCGGTGTTTGGCGGTTCCACGAGCTTCTGCCCTTCGCGCCGCACGAGCGGATTGTCACCGTCGGCGAGGGCCAAACGCTGCTTCAGCAGTCTGATTCGGTGGGCAGCTACGTCGGCATGAATCCCGGCACGCTACACCTTCAATACGAAGGCATGAATCCGTCGGGCAGCTTTAAAGACAACGGGATGTGTGCCGCGTTTACGCATGCGCACATGATGGGGGCGAAACGAGCCGCCTGCGCGAGTACCGGAAACACCAGCGCTTCGCTGGCGTTGTACTGCAGCGCCACGCGATTGATGAAAGCGGTCATCTTCATCGGTAGCGGTAAGATTTCCTACGGCAAGCTGTCACAGGCACTCGATTATGGTGCCCTCACCATCCAGATCGCCGGCGACTTTGACGACGCGATGTTCCGCGTTCAACAAGTCTCACAGCAGTTGGGTATCTATCTGGTCAATAGCGTCAATCCATTCCGGCTCGAAGGCCAAAAGACCGTCATGTATCGAGTCCTGGAAGCGCTCCGCTGGGAAGTGCCCGACTGGATTGTGGTGCCCGGTGGAAACCTTGGAAACAGCAGCGCGTTTGGCAAAGCGTTTATGGAGCTAAAGCATCATGGTTTGATCGACCGAGTCCCGCGACTTGCCGTCATCAATGCTTCCGGTGCCGATACGCTTTATGAATTGTTCGAGCGTCGCGGTGTCCGTTGGAACGGCGGCAACGTGAACATGGATCCGATCCGCGCGTACAACGACCAGATGGATCGCGAGAAACTGAAGGCTGACACGATCGCCAGCGCCATTGAAATCAATCGTCCCGTGAATCTCAAGAAGTGCCTTCGGGCGCTCGACTTTATGGACGGCGTGGTTCGCCAAGTCAACGACCAGGAGATCTTGGACGCGAAAGCCAAAGTCGGAGCCGGCGGATTCGGCTGCGAACCGGCGTCAGCGGCCAGCGTTGCCGGGGCCAAGATGCTTCGCCGAGACGGGGTGATTGCGCCAAGCGATCGCGTCGTTTGCATCCTCACCGGCCATGAATTGAAAGATCCGACTGCAACGGTGGCCTATCACACGACGGATCAGGAACTGTTCAACAAGGTCCTGGGAAGTCGCGGTGTTCAAAAGGCAAGCTTCGCCAATCGTGCCGTCGCGGTACCAAACGATTTGGACGATATCATCAAAGCGATCCAGCTTTATTCTTAGAGCTGCATCTTTCCCGCATCGCGCGGGCACCGCTTCAGTCACACTTCCTGCTCGCGGGAAAGATCGGGCCATCAGGCCCTGGAGAAATTTCTCGCTTTACCGAAAACTGCCCCCCCCATGACCTCATCACCACTCTCGCTTGTCGTTCACGGAGCCGCGGGTCGCATGGGCCGCCGCGTGGTAGCCCTTGCCGCTGAAGACAGCGGTATCAAACTCATCGGTGGCATCGATTCTGGTTCGCATCCTTTGTGCGGCAATGATATCGGCACCATCGCCGGCATCTTGCCGGTGGGTGTGAAGCTGGGAACGGCTTGGCCGACCGGCGTCGGCGCCGTGATCGATTTTTCACTCCCGACCGCCGTCGCCGGTTGCGTCCATGCTTGTCTTTCCAGTCGCACGCCGTTAGTGGTGGCCACGACGGGGCTCGAAGATGAGCAGAAACAACTGCTTGCTGAGGCCGCCAAGACGATCCCGGTTTGCTGGGCGCCGAGCATGTCGTTGGCCGTGAATCTTACGATGAAATTGACTCAGCAAGTCACCGCTGCGCTCAAGAATCTTGCCAGCGGAATCGATGTCGAAATCATCGAACGTCATCATCGATTCAAAGAAGATGCACCCAGCGGAACGGCGCTCAAGTTTGGTCAGATCGTTGCTGAGGAACTTGAGAAAGATCGAGACATCACAATCGCCCATGTCCATGGACGTGAAGGAAAGGCGGGCGCACGCACTCGCGATGAAATCGGTTATCACGCGGTAAGAGTCGGCGACAATCCCGGTGAGCACACGATCGTCTTTGGCATGCTTGGCGAGAAGATCGAGCTCAATGTTGCCGCGAGTAATCGCGACTGCTACGCAACCGGAGCCCTCGCGGCTGCGAAATGGTTGCAAGCCAAACCGCCAGGCATGTATGACATGTTTGATGTTTTAGGTTTGACGAAATAGCCGAATATTCCCAAGATCTTAAACAGACGGGGTGGAATTTTTTACTGACTTCTGCCCGCAAAAAGATCGCGGGCGAAATAGGTGACTTCCCTGCGAAACATAAGTCTCACTGCACTGAAACCACGTTACATTCGATGCGATGAACCGATGGTATCATGCTGCTGAACGACGTTGCCATCCATGTCGCGACGAGCGCTAGAGACTAGATTTCTTGCTTCGTTGCTTTCACGTCGGTCATAGTCATAGGCGTTTGCCGAATCCATGATTCGGCTAGCCTTGTCTGCATCCGCGCCACTGGCTTTGACGGTAAAGATCGTACGCCCCCGTTCAAATTCACCGCGATAGTATTCCGCTTCCTCTTCGGGGATGCCTAGTCCGATCATCGCGCCGACGATACCACCAGTCGCCGCAGTACCCGCAGCGCTTGCCGCAATGGCTGCCAACGCTCCGCCGGCAATCACCGGGCCAATCGCCGGCAATACGCCCGCGACGATCCCTAGCCCCCAGAGTGCCCCCGCACCGAAGCCTGCCGTCGCACCGACCGCGGCCCCAGCTCCGGATTTATTCCCGTCGGTTTGATCCTGAAAAGTTCCCTCCCGATCCTGCGCAGCGATGCCGAGTCGATCTTCGGAAAATCCCGCAGATTTGAGATCTCGAATCGCCGCTTGGGCATCCGCATGTGAATGATAAACGGCCACCACTGTATTGCGATTTGCCGTACTTTGTTTTTGAACCGCCATTTTTTGAACCGCACAATGAGTGAATAGATTGAAATCGCCGAAATGGCGTTTTGCGATCTCTAGTCACAGCAGCCCTTGTGCCGGCCAAACTGGAAAAAAACTGGTTCTTCTCGGATTTTAGTGGCATCTGTCCAGCATGGGGGATTTTTTGAGGCATCTACTCCTGCGTCCAATGGGAGTCCAAAAAGCTACCTCGGCGGAGCAACGTTCGTTGAGACTGCCCGCACCATTGGCGCGCTATCGACCGGAACAACCCTTCCCAAGTTGCGTCCCCGCAGAGCTTGAGTCCGTTTTTCCCGGCACTTACGAGAGTACCACGTTTCAACGTCTGCTGCCAAATCATTGGACGCAGGTGCTGATGCCTTCAAAAATCCACCGCCCTGTTCCGAAGTCGAAAGACCGAAATCGAACCTCACCCTTGCCACTAAAATCCAAGAAGAACCAAAAAACTAAAGACGAATTGTTCAAGAGACGAACAATTTAGTGCCGCAAGTAAAATCTAACGATCGCCATGAACGATCGTTCTATCAAATCCTGAGCTGGCGGTTGGTGGAGCGATGGCTTTTGGCGAAACCGATTTCGCGTCACGTGAGGAGGTTGTGGGATTCGGTGACAAGCTTTTTCCCTGTGCAGCGTTTGTTTCCTGACCCTGACCGCTGTGCGTCGCACCGTTCGCACCGTTCGCACCGGTTGCTTTCGCTGCTTCGCGGTCATGGCGTCCCCACCAAGCTTCGGCTGAATCTTGATCCCAGTCATGGCCACTAGCAACAGACTCCAGCAGTTTGGCTAACTCGCGAGCGGTTTGGGGTCGCTTGGCACGGCTCTTCTCCAAACATGCGAGGATCGCATTTTCAAGACCCGCCGAAACGGGGCCGCCCCGTCGTTTTGACGGCGGTTCGGGAATCCCCAAAACATGCTGTTGGCACAATTCATTCAGCGACAAGGAATTGAAGACCGGCTGGCCGGTAATCAAAAAGTAGCCGACCGCACCCACCGCGTAGAGATCACTTCTCCCATCGACGACATCCGGTGTTTGGATCGATTCCGGAGACATGTAAAGCGGCGTCCCTGACAATCCACCCGATTCCGAAGCTTGACTGCGATCGTCCAGTGCTTTCACCAATCCAAAGTCCAAAACCTTCACCACATCGGCTTCACCGCCGCGACGATTCAACATGATGTTCGCCGGCTTGATATCGCGGTGCACCATCCCGAGAGAATGCGCCTCGTACAATGAGCCACACACTTGCTGAAGGATGTCGATCACGCGTCCTTCCGGCTGAGGGCCGTAGCGGTCAACAAGCGTCTGTAAGTCGATTCCGTCGAGGTACTCCATCGCATAGTAAAAGACGCCTTCGGGAGTGCGTCCGAAATCATAAATCGCGATAGTGTTGGGATGATTCAGTTTGCAAGTGATTTGAACTTCGCGTTCAAAACGGCTGATCGCGGATTCATTGACATTGTCAATCTGCAACATCTTGATGGCTGTCGGCCTGCGGAGCATCGCGTGGTGCCCTTTATAAACAATACCCATCGCACCAGAACCAAGACAAACATCAAGTTGGTACTGACCGAGTTGTTTAGCTTCAATCGCTGCTTTTTGTGCTTCGTGCTGGAGCCGAGCAACCACAACGGTGAAAACGAAGATCGCGATTGCGCTGAGTACAAGCAACGCGTAAAGTGAATAAAAAGACCAGTTGAGAATCGTTAACGGCCGGAACGCTTCGGCCTTATCGATCTCCGTGATGATCGCCAGCTCATAGTTGGGCAACCAAGTCCAAGCGCCGACGACAGGGACGCCGCGGTAATCGCGATGGCCATCGACCATCACACCGGACGTCCCGCCAATGGCCGTTGCGGAGATCTCCGTCAGCGGCAATTCCGCTCTTCGCACGGAGGGGCGAAAGCCTTCCCGTAAATTTCCGCCTGGATCTCTCGCTTGGACGGTGAGCAGGGAGCTTGCTCCGTCTTCGTCAACCAGTAACCCGAGCAGAATCAACTGTTCATCGAACCGACTTTGGGAAACCATCAACCCGTTCTTATCAATCGCATAAGTCTCGCCGGTATCTCCGAGCCTTCCGAGCTGCAGGATTTCCGTGAACTCTTTTTCTGGTCGAATTCGCATTGCGAGCGCCGCAATCACTTGAAAATTTTCATCTCGAACCGGTACGCTGACAAACATCGTTGGCGTGCCGGTTCGCATGCGTCCCACCGCATCTTTAAGAACGGTAACGCCTGCAAAGGGAGCACTGACCGTCGGTTGTCCATCCAACGCTCGATTGAGAAAATCGCTGTACTCTGGGACGACTTGATTCAATAACTCACCTGAGTTCGCGGCAAGAATGCGATGGGACTTATCGGCGATCACAAAACCGGCAAAGTCGTGCGCTGACGTATTGGATTCAATCGCTTTGGTAAGCCGTAACTGCAAGTCGGCAATGGCGAGACGACCGTCCGTGGATGAAGGCGTTCCTTCCGCTGAGTTCATGTTTTCTTTGGCATCGAGTAGTTCCGCTACCGTTCGTCGAATCTGTTGATCATTCGCCACGGCCAGGGTACGCGACTCCTGAACTTCAAACCACTTCTCTAGCATGGAACGTTCAACCTGAACCAACGTTGAAAGCTCTGATTCCAGGCCCCTCCTCATTGTTTGATTGATCGAACTACTGACCGCATAGCCGGCGACTGAAAGCAACAGGACCGCAATGATCGGCCAAACCCAAAGCTGTTTTGTCAGGAACTTACGCGTGCGGACGACGGTTCGGGAAACCGAGGCGTGAGCAAACGTCATATGGGCCTGCACACGATTCGCTTTCGATCCGGTGGAAGAACGCTGCGGCAGTAAACGTTCAAACATCGAATTCGTCCGTAGGTAGCCAAAAAAATAAAACGTTTGCGAGAGAGCGTACGATGAGTTTGAACTTTTCGGACGCCGCTTCCTTGGTTTTGAACGCCTGAAAGCCCGTTGCCGATAAGCGATCGTTGATTACGCTAATCACACGACCAGCGTCTCGATAGCCTCACCATCCGCGAGAACCTGGCATTGCTGGCTAAAAGCGGTCGGACGAATCGCCAAATCTGCTTTTGACATCCCGATGTCGACTCTGCACGGTTGCGTGCAAAAACGTGATGCCACCCTCGCCGCATCGACGGGCTAAGCTTATCGCGACTCATCGCAATTGCGAACGCTTCACTGCGGCGGATCGCGAACGCGATCTTAGACGAGGATCTCGTTTACGACGCGCGCGGGATTCACGCCGGTGAGCCGGTAATCGAGTCCTTGAAATCGCACACTTAACCGTTCGTGATCCAAGCCAAGTTGATGCAGTAGCGTCGCGTGAATGTCTCGCACGTGGACAGGATTTTCTGCCGCGTTGAAGCCCAACTCATCCGTTTCGCCGAAGGTAATGCCTGGCTTGAAGCCGCCACCGGCAAACCACATCGTAAACGCGTCGATATGGTGATTGCGTCCCGTCTTTTCTCGATTCTCGCCCATCGGTGTCCGGCCGAATTCACCGCCCCAGATCACAATCGTATCATCCAAGAGCCCATGCTCTTTTAGGTCGCGAATCAACGCTGCACAGGGTTGATCGACTTGCTGGACGACCTTGGGAAAGTCCGTTTCCAGTGTTTCGCCCGGACCACCGTGGCTGTCCCAATTGGTGTGATAAAGTTGAATGAATCTTACGCCTCGCTCCACTAATCTCCGCGAGAGCAAGCAATTGCGAGCAAAGCTAGATTCCTTGGGATCTTTAATCCCATAAAGCTCCAGCGTCTTCGCGCTTTCAGAACTCGTGTCCATCAACTCCGGCGCGCTCGTCTGCATCCGATAGGCCATCTCATAAGCATTGATTCTCGTTGCAATTTCATCATCACCGGTTTCAACAAGTCGCTTCAGATTCAAATCGCGAACGGTGTCGATCACTTTGCGCTGTTCCGAGGCGCTGACGCCCACCGGATTGTTGAGACTCAGGATCGGCTCACCTCGATTGCGAAGCGGCACGCCCTGATAGGTACTTGGCAACATCCCGCTGCTCCAAAGTGCAGCACCACCGCGAGGCCCACGGGGCCCGCTCTGCAAGACAACAAAACCGGGCAATTCGTTGCTTTCGCTTCCCAATCCGTATGTTAACCACGCACCCATACTGGGGCGACCGAATTGGCCGGTGCCGGTGTTCATGAACAGCTTCGCCGGAGCATGATTAAAAAGTTCCGCCTTGCATGTTTTGACAATGCATAGGTCGTCCGCAACGCCAGCGGTATAAGGCAGCATCTCACTGACCCAAGCCCCGCTATTGCCGTGCTGCTGGAACGATTTACGAGTGCCCAGCAGGTTCATTCCATGACTCGAATTCATGAATGCAAATCGTTTGCCCTCCACAAAACTTTGAGGAATCGGTTTGCCGTTAAGCTCCTGCAGTTTCGGCTTGTAATCAAAAAGTTCAAGCTGTGAGGGGCCGCCCGCCATAAATAAGAAAATGACGTTCTTTGCTTTCGCGGGAAAATGCGACTGCTTCGGCTCTAAAGGATTGCGTCCGATGGCGGCGGCATCAAGCTTGCCTTCGTCGAGCAGCGATGCCAACGCCAGAGAGCCAACGCCCATGGAGCATTGACTGAAAAAGTGACGGCGGGTTTGGTTAAGTAATGGATTCATAGGATTAGTCACGGGTTACCGTTTCATCTAAATTCAAAAGCACGCGAGCGGCACTGAGCGTATCAAGTTTGGCCAAAATCTCCCGCTCCTCATCCGTGGGCTTGCGTGACGTGCAACGGCGGAAGGCCGCATCGATCCCTTCCGTTTCGACGATCTTTTTCATCGCCGTCGCGAATTCAAAAAACGCGGGATCATTGAGTAAAGTAAGTGCTTGAAGCGGCGTGTTGCTGCGAAGGCGGCGTGTGCAGCTGCTCTGTCCGTCGGGGGCATCAAATACGGCCAATGACGGCGGCGGCGAAGCTCGATAAACAAACGTATAAATGCCGCGTCGATAACGATCAGGGCCTTCGCTCACCATCCAATTCTTTTTGACTTGTCCGAGATCCATGACGCCGTCCGGGATCGGTGGGAAAACCGGCGGTCCGCCTAAAGTGGGAGCCAACAAGTCGCTGGCGGCCAACGCAGAGTCGCGAACGATTTCAGCGTCAAGGCGTATTCGCTGCTGGCGTCCTAGTAAATAGTTATAAGGATCTTTTTCTTTCAACTCCGAGCGATCGAGCGAGGATTGCTGATACGTCTTCGACATGACAATAACGCGGTGCAGTTCCTTCATGCTCCAGTCGCGAGCCATGAATTCCGTCGCAAGCCAATCGAGAAGCTCAGGATGCGAAGGCAATGAGCCCTGGGAGCCGAAGTCATTCTCGGTCTCGACTAAGCCGCGACCAAAGTATTGTTGCCAGACACGATTCGCAATCACTCTTGAAGTCAAAGGATTCTTGGGGCTGACGATCCACTGGGCAAGGTCAAGCCGATTGTTGCGTTCGGCAACGCCCTCGTAGGGATGCAGTACCGATGGCGTTCCGGGAGCCACTTCATCCGCAGGGCGTGTGAAGTCGCCTTTGATGAAGACCGTCGTTTTGCGAGGTTGCTCACGCTCCTTCATGATCATCGTGGTCGTACTGCCGGATATCTTTGCGGTAAATTCCTCGTGCCGTCGACGGAGAGAATCGAAGTCTTTGTCCCCATCGCCAAACGCCGCCTTAAATATCTCCGTGTTTTCGTGGAGTGTTCGCTCAGCAAATGGTTTGGCTAACTGCGCCTTCAGAGATTTATACTCATCAGCACTTTCTGATTCGGTTCGTTCATTCTGCCACGCATCGAGTTCCTTCTCACGTTCCTTCAGATAACTGCTAAGTTTTTTCTCGATCGCTTTCAACTCCGACTCCACCGGCGTTAAATCTTGATTGTCGTCATCAAGGCGAATCGTCGGCTCATCCTGATTATTCAGGAAGGCAAAGAATCGATAGTACTCCTTCTGTTCAATCGGGTCGAACTTATGGTCATGGCATTGCGCACAACCAACGGACAAACCTAGCCACACCGTCCCGGTCGTTGCCACACGATCAAAGATGCTGTCGATGCGGAACTGTTCCACATCGATTCCGCCTTCTTGATTGATTGCCGTATTGCGATGAAATCCGGTGGCAATCTTTTGGCTCGCCGTCGAATTCGGAAGCAGGTCTCCGGCAATCTGCTCGATTGTAAATTGATCAAACGGCATATCCGAATTGAGCGAGCGAATCACCCAATCACGGTACTTCCAGATCGAACGCGGACTATCGTGCGAATAACCATTGCTGTCGGCATACCTTGCTTGGTCAAGCCACCAGCGACCCCAACGTTCACCATAATGCGGACTGGCAAGGAGGCGATTCACAAGTTCCCCATAGGCTCGGTCGGGCGACTCTTCGTAGGCTTGCTTGAACGCATCAAGTTCACTAACCGTCGGTGGCAAGCCAATCAGATCAAGTGAGACGCGTCGAAGTAGTGTTTCACCATTGGCAGGTTTGGACCTCACCAAGCCTGCTTGTTTTAGCTGCTGGTCGATGAAGTAATCAATCAACTCACTCCCTTGCGAGTCGACCTCTGACCTGATCGCAGCGATGAACGACCAATGAGGTGCATACTGGGCACCCTGTTCGATCCACCGTTTGACCAGCGATTTCTGTGCATCGGTTAACGCTGGCTTGTGAGACGACGGAGGTGGCATCACGGAATCGGGATCGTCGCTGATGATTCGGTTCCACAACTCGGAACCCTCCACGTCACCCGGAACAATCACCGTTGGTCCGTCTAGCTCACCTGTTGCTCCTTCAAATGTGTCTAACCGCAGATCCGCCTGACGATGCCCCGGATCAAATCCATGGCAGGAAAAACAGTTTTCCGAAAGGATCGGTCGAATATGGCGGTTGAAGGAAATGTCATTGTTTGCAGGCGATTCGTCTGCAAGCAAGTCAACCGCGGGCCTAGTGAGCACGCAAAACGCGCAGATCCCAAAAATGAATAGTCGCTGCATAAGTCGAATATTACGCGAGAACGTAAGGAACTGAGGGAGGGATAAAGAGACTTCTCTTCCGGAGCGTCCAGGGTCTAAACGAGACCCTCCAGGATCGGATTATACATCATTCCTCCTTCTTTTTCGTCAAATTGTCACTCTTCCGAACCGGATTTGGCCGGCAAAATTCACACCCGCTGAGGAGAAAGTCTGAATGAGTGTTGTCCTGGAAATGGGGCTCCGATGCTCATGGTTCACTTCGTCGTTGACCGTTGCTGCAGATCACGGCCATTTTGACGATGGGGGGGAATTTGTCTTTTCTGCCAAGAGGTTTGTCCCGGTGCGTTGGATTCGTATTCCAAGGTTGGGTGGTCGATCTAAACCAGAATGCGTTCCTGCTCGGGATTACGCGGCTGAGGCGGATAGCGAAGGCAAGGATGCTCCGATGAAACGGTTTTTTATGAACGGTTGTTTATCAAGATTCCTTCGATCGGTGAAACTTGGAATCGCAATCAGCCTGGGAAGCGGCGTTGCCGGCGCGGGCGAAAGTATCGAGCCCGAAGCGGTCAGTGTCGCTGAGCCCGCTTCGCAATCCGATATTTACGGAAACTTTGACTCGAGTGACGCGAGTGACTCGGGTTTGTGCGATCGCATTGGCTGCGACGAGATGGGCTGTGAAGATTTCGGCGGCGATAGCTTTATGTGCCGTCGCACGGCGCCGTTTCCGGACAAGCTTGGCGGCGATTGGCATGGGTGGCGCACTCACTTCGCCGAATCTGGTATCACGTACGCCGGCGACCATGTGGGCATCGGTTATGGTGTTGCCAACGGCGGCGTCGATCGAGATGCGAGATTCGGTGGACACGCGGACAGTATCCTTAACTTTGACTTTGGTAAGCTTGGATTTCAAGAAGGACTTTTCTTAAAGATTCGTTCGGAGTATCGCTATGGTGAATCGCTCTCCGGCGCGACAGGAACGTTGCTGCCTTCTTATGTCATTACTGATTTGCCCGTCGTCGATAATCGCGATCTCTATATTACGAATTTTCTGTTCACACAGATGTTCTCACCACGTTTTGGTGTCTTCGCAGGAAAGCTTGACACGCTTGATGGTGACAAGAACGCATTTGCCCACGCACGTGGCAAAGACCAATTCTCAAACATCGCATTCGTGAGCGCCCCGATCGCGTTTCGAGCCGTTCCCTACAGCACTTTGGGAACAGGCCTCTTCTATCTTGACGAAGATGGGGAACCGCTTTTTGCACTGAACATCCTCAATCCTACTGACACGACGAAGACGACGGGGTTCAGCGAACTGTTTTCTCAGGGCGTGACATTTGCAAGTGAAGTGCGAGTGCCAACGCGGTTTGCAGGATTGCCAGGACATCAGTTGCTCGGCGGCACCTATAGCACTCGCGATTATGTTTCGCTAGGTCAAGACCCTCGAATCATTCTGCCCAGCGTCCCCGTTGAGCGTCAGTCAGGTTCGTGGTCGCTCTATTATAACTTCGACCAGCATTTGATCATGCAACCGGGTTCAACGAAAAAGGGCTGGGGCACTTTCGGACGCGCCGGTATCGCCGATCGTGAGTCAAACCCGATCGAGTGGTTCTTAAGCTACGGTATCGGTGGCTGCAGCCCACTGGCCAATCGTTGCAATGACCAATTCGGCGCAGGTTGGTACATCGCAGGTACAAGCTCCGCACTGGATCCGGCCATCCCGGCGATCATCGGTCCCCTGGGGGATGGTCAGGGAATCGAGACGTTCTACAACTACGAAGTCCGACCCTGGATGCATGTGACGGCCGACATGCAGTACATCGTCCCTTCCCGTGCCGAGATCGATGATGCATTGGTGCTCGGTCTAAG
>Ga0335396_10006007_pt1 | contig 12247 bp, 14 predicted proteins | sample FRY02_FD_205743 | JGI IMG/M metagenome (GOLD analysis project Ga0335396, IMG submission 205743) | Freshwater microbial communities from Lake Fryxell liftoff mats and glacier meltwater in Antarctica - FRY-02 (spades assembly) (version 2) | ecosystem: Environmental > Aquatic > Freshwater > Ice >... | reverse complement strand
ACTTGCCAGGCATGCCTAGCCAAGACAGTGTTTTGAACAACGGGCAAGATGTGGGCGAATTGCAAAAGCTGCAACAACAAAAAATTGAAGAACTCACGCTGTATAGCATTGCACAAGACGAAAAACTGAAAGCCCAAGAGGCGAAGTTGCATGAGTTGGAGCAAAAGTTAAATGCAATTTTAAACAAATAATTTTATGAAAAAAATATTAATAATTACTTGCCTAGTGGCGAGTTGCGTTCTCTTTTTTGAAGGATGCAAAAAGAAATGCTGCGACCCCAACAACCCCGATTGCGAGAATTTTGATCCTTGTAATGGAAAAAAAAGAATAAACGCTAATTTTAGAGTGCGCGCAGGAGATAATGGTTTTCCTCCACCAGAGGAATGGTGTGATTTGGTGCCCTGTGACACCTTGAGGGCAGGTAGTTTGCGCTGCGACATACCAATAAACAACCCTAGCAATAGCAGCTATTCTTGGCAGGTAGGCGCAGAACCCACCCCAAGAACGGGCAAAGCCTTTGAAGTAGATTTTGGAGATTACTTGGAGGCAGGTAAATGGGAAAGCCATATACCCGTAACTTTAACCATCCGTACGCCATTAAATAGTTGCATGACGCATCCAGAGGATACTTTAATAAAAGTAACAAGAGAAATTTTCTTTACAAAAAAATCTCATCATCCTTTTGCAGGTTTCGGATTTAAAAAATTTGAAGGTTATTTATTGGATAGGCCGAATGAAATTTTTACTTTGAAAGCTGAAGGCGATAACGGAGAATGGTATAAAAAGCTAAGAACTTTTGGTAGGAGAGGGTTCTTAATTGGTTTTCCGTTTGCAGATACTATTTTAATGCCTTGGGATATTTTTGTAAATAATGAATGTGGCAATTTCAAACATTGGAGAGTAATTACTATCAGTTATCAAAATCCGCAAATGTTTCAATTGTTAAACGAATACTCTCATGGACTCATGCAACAAGATTACTATTATTTGGGGGAAAATAATTACTTATTCCGATTAGAGTTTCATAACCAAGGCAAGGTAACTGTTAGGAATTTTAGGTGCAAAAAAATACAATAAATACAATATGAAAAAGATGCGTTTATTAATATTAAGCCTGTGCTTAATAGTGGGTTTAAGCACTTGCAAGAAAGAAAAATGTCCTTGCCAATGGTATTTATTTTGTGAGCATCCGTTGTGGAGCTAAAAACAAGGTGGAAAAACCCATTATCCAAAGCCAATATTAAAACAGGATTTATAAAGCCTTTATAGTTTTTTTGTTAGCTGCCGCCCTATGGGCGGCAGCTTTTTATTGTAAGTATTGCAATCTTCAATTTATTGCAAAAACCCATAAAGTGAATGAGATTTGGCATAATTGAATCTCATTTCAAGCCCCTTTTTAAACCCAAAGCTTGCATTAAACATAAAAAACTTGAATATATTTTGTTTTTTATTAAAAACACATTATATTTGCACTCCCAAAATTAAAAAATCATGGCAGTAACTAGATTAAAAAGAAAAGATAGAAGAAACAAAGAGTTTACTAGAATTAGAAAGACTAATTTAAAAAATGTAGGCCAAATGGTTTACATCCAATCTCCATATAAAGGGGTTTCTGGTATTGTTTTAGAAGACCAAGTAGCCCAAGCTTAACTTATTTTTTAAATAAAAATATTAAAAAATCCTTTGCCCCAGTCAAAGGATTTTTCTTTTTGTCAAAAATTCGCAAATATTGGAAATAAAAAGAAATCACTGTTTGCGTTAAAACAAAAAATGTATTAATATTGTTGTTTATTTTAAATACCTATGAACCAAGACAATGAATTTAAGAAATATGCCACTAAACATTTGGGCATCAATAGCTTAACGCTAGACAGATATATCAATAACGCCACGCCAAGCGTTATTACAAACCTAACCCCAAACATTATTGAAGAACGAACCATGAACATTGGAGTTATGGATATTTTCTCAAGATTGATGATGGATAGAATCATTTTTTTGGGCGTAGGCATTAATGATGAGGTTGCGAATATTGTAATGGGACAATTGCTTTTTTTAGAAAGCACCAACCCTAACAGAGATATTCAAATATACATAAACAGCCCTGGAGGCAGTGTTTATGCAGGTTTAGGTATTTATGATACCATGCAATATATTTCTAGCGATGTTGCAACAATATGCACCGGCATGGCAGCAAGCATGGGCGCTGTTTTGATGTGTGCAGGTGCACATGGAAAAAGAACGGCACTAAAACACAGCAGAGTGATGATACACCAACCTTTGGGCGGTGTACAAGGGCAGGCAACAGAAATTGAAATAACCTATAAAGAAATCAACAAACTGAAAAAAGAATTGTATGATATTATTTCAATTCACAGCGGCCAACCTTACGAAAAGGTTGAAAAAGACAGCGACAGAGATTATTGGATGACATCAACCGAAGCAAAAGAATACGGCATGGTTGATGAAGTTTTGACAAATCATAAAGACAAGAAATAAGAAATTATGGCAGGAAAAAAAGCATCTAGTTTTTGTTCGTTTTGTGGTAAACCTAAGGATGAAACCAATATGCTCATTTCTGGCATTGAGGCCAATATTTGTGATGCCTGTGTTGAGCAAGCTTCAAAAATATTAGAGGTAGAACTTGGAACTGTTAATACATCAAAAAAATCAAAAACTGATTTTAAACTTTCGTTAACCAAACCAGTTGACATTAAAAAACACCTTGATGAGTATGTTATTGGACAAGACGAAGCAAAAAAAGTTTTAGCGGTGGCAATATACAATCACTACAAAAGACTTAGCGGCAAAGCCAATGATGATGAAACAGAGATTGAAAAATCAAATGTTTTGTTGGTGGGCGAAACGGGCACAGGCAAAACCCTTTTGGTGCGTACTTTAGCAAAAATATTGAATGTTCCTTTCTGTATTGCCGATGCAACAGTTTTGACAGAGGCCGGCTATGTGGGCGAGGATGTAGAAAGTGTCATTTCTCGTTTGTATCAGGCAAGCAACTACGACCTAGAAGCCACCCAAAGAGGCATTGTTTATATTGATGAAATAGACAAAATAGCAAGAAAAGGAGACAATCCATCCATTAGCAGAGATGTTAGCGGAGAAGGTGTTCAGCAAGGTTTATTGAAACTATTGGAAGGCACAATTGCGAATATTGCGCCCGAAGGTGGAAGAAAACATCCCGACCAGAAATTTGTAAAAATAGATACTAAAAACATCTTGTTTATTTGTGGAGGCGCTTTTAGTGGTATTGATAAAATCATTTCTAAAAGAATGAACACCAATTCAATTGGTTTTAGCAGCAATCCAAACCAACACAACGACCTCAATCTTATTGAGAAAATTACCCCATCAGACTTGCGTTCGTTTGGCTTAATTCCAGAAATTATTGGCAGAATGCCAATGATTACTTTCCTTACTCCATTGGATAAAGAAGCGTTAAGAAACATTTTATTGAAACCTAAAAATGCTTTAATAAAACAGTATGTTAAATTGATGGAAATTGAAGGCATAAAACTAAGTTTCGACTTAAAAGCAATAGATTTAATTATTGACAAAGCGGTAGAATTCAAATTAGGCGCAAGAGGACTAAGAACCATTTGCGAAAAATTGATGCTTGATGTTATGTTTGATGCCCCTTCTAATAATGTAAAAGAAATTGTTATTACAGCCGATATGGTGGACAGAAAACTAGCAGACATAGATAGCAAAGCTGCCTAAACATTGAATTTTTCTTCAAAAATAGTAGAACATGCCGTAACGGCACTCTCTGGTTTTCCGGGCATAGGCAAAAGAAGTGCGCTCAGGATGGTAATGTTTTTAATCAAACGCCCAAAAGAGGAGATAGACCAAATGGCGGAGGCTTTAAAAAAACTAAAAACAGATTTAAAGAAATGTAAAATCTGCTGCAATGTGAGCGACACAGAAGTATGTGAAATTTGCAATAACAAAAGCCGAAACGAAAATTTGCTTTGTATCGTAGAAGATATGCAAGATGTTATTGCAATAGAAAGTACCGCACAATTTAATGGCTACTACCATGTTTTGGGTGGATTAATTTCTCCCATAGACGGCATTGGCCCTAATAGCTTATCTATTCAACATTTGATTGAAAGAGTTACAGAAAAACCTGTTCAAGAAATTATTATTGCGCTAAATGCAACCATCGAAGGAGACACTACAACTTTTTATATTGGCAGAAAAATAAAGCCTTTGAATATTGCAATAACCACAATAAGTAAAGGCATTTCTGTAGGTAGCGAGCTGGAATACACTGATGAAATAACCCTAGGAAGGTCTTTCATGGGAAGAATTCCTTATGAAGTATAGATTGCTGATTTAAACGAAGCTTAATGCTTGTTCTAAATCGGCTAAAAGATCCTCTATATCCTCTACACCAACACTCAAACGCAACAATCCATCAACAACACCCGTTTTTTCTCTTTCTTCTTTCGGAATACTTGCATGCGTCATTGTTGCCGGATGGTTCAATAAACTCTCTACACCTCCCAAAGATTCGGCTAGTGTGAAAATTTTTACACTGGTTGCCATTCGCATAGCGGCTTCAAAATCATCTCCTTTAAGAGTGAAAGAAAGCATGCCACCAAAATCCCGCATTTGTTTTTTTGCTATTTCGTGTCCTGCTGCATCTTCAAAACCTGGCCAATATACTTTCCCAATTTTAGGATGATTTCTTAAGAAATGTGCAACTTGTTTGCCGTTTTCGCAATGCGCTTTCATACGCAAGTGCAATGTTTTGATACCTCTAATTACTAAAAAGCAGTCCATTGGACCCGGGTTTGCACCACAGCTATTTAGAATAAAAGCCAATCTTTCGTGGAGTGCTTGGTCTTTGGTAATTAAAGCTCCCATTACAACATCGCTGTGTCCATTCAAATATTTTGTAGCGCTGTGCATCACAATATCTGCACCCATATCCAAAGGATTTTGAAGATAAGGCGAAGCAAATGTATTGTCTATCGCTAACAGTAAATTGTGTTTTTTCGCAAGGGTTGAAACGGCTTCAATATCTACAATTTTTAGGGTAGGATTGGTTGGGGTTTCTGCCCAAATAAGTTTTGTGTTTGCATTAATATATTTCTCAATATTTTGCGCATCATACAAATTGATGTAATGAAATTTTATACCAAAAGCTTCGTATATTTTAGAAAACATACGGTATGATCCGCCATAAATATCATCACCCGTAATTACTTCATCACCAGGTTTTAATAATTTTACAACCGCATCAATTGCTCCCATTCCACTGCTAAAACAAAGCGCATTTGTTCCGTTTTCTAAGGCTGCTAAATTGTTTTCAAGTTGTGTTCTTGTCGGATTTTTCCCTCTTGCATACGCATAACCTTTATGTTTGCCTGGATACTCTTGCACATAAGTGCTTGTTTGAAAAATAGGCGTCATAATAGCGCCCGTTGTTGGATCAGGCACTATGCCAGCGTGTAATGCTTTGGTTGCAAATTTCATAGGGCAAATTTAAACCTAAATTAAATGATAAGCAATGCACAAAATCATTAATTTATATTAAAAAAAGTTTAATTAACTCGTTATAATATCTACTTTTTTGAAGAGTTAAAATATGTTAAAAAATCGTCAATGTGTTTTTTTAGTTCTTCAACTTTTTCTATTGTTAAATTAAATGTATCAATTCCAATTACGGTACAATTTGAAAAATTTTCATTATGTTGATTTGTATAATTACTGTTTGGCAATAATTTGTTTAAAGGTGTTTTAATAGTTTCAGAAATCGTAATGACTTGTTCTAAAGTAGGAATACTTATTCCTTTTTCTAATTTATTGTATGCACTTTGTCCAATATTTAGAGCATCAGCCATTTTCAACTGACTTATGCTTTTCTGCTATCTGATAGCTTTAACTTTACTGAAAAAATAAATTGAATTATCCATATACAAAAGTATGAATTAAAATCATAATAAATTTAATTTATGATAAATACTCATAAATTGAAAAATAGACAAAATATTAAACATAATATTGCATAATGAAAATATTAAAACTTTATTTTACTTTTGTAGTAATTATGATAGCCATTAACCCTATTAATCTTTTTGGACAAAAATTAGAATTAAAAGGAGATAGTATTCTCTCGTCCCATCTTGGAGATTGACAAAAGTTCAACAAATTATATTTAAAAACAAACTAAGACTCTTTAATTTATTATAAATTTATTGTTTCAATGTATAACAATGAAAACAAATTAGTGTTAATGACAGATACAATCGAAGCATTTGATAGTTTAAATGTTGGAGACACATTATTTTCAGAATTATTATTTAATTATCACATTACTGGATTTTATGATGCTTGGGGAGATGAGTTTATTGAAAATTTAAGATTACCGCAAGGAGCTTATAATATTGTTGTTAAATTTTACGACACTCTATACAATTACATAGGAGATTCTGCTACAAAGAGCATTTCTGTTAAAAATGAATATTTGCCAGCATTATTGTACCCTTCAGACAATTCACAATTATTCGACAGTACAATTAATGGGACTATATTTAAGTGGATTGCCCCAAAAAACTATTTATCAACAGTTTATTATAAATTCAGATTATTTCAAATTGATTCAAGCCAATTAGAAACTCTCGAAAATGGATTTGAAAATAACCTAACACTATATGAAGAGATAACTACTTCAACCAATATAGTGCTACCAATAGACTTAAATACAATGTTAGATTCAAATAAGTGGTATGCTTGGAGTATTAAAGCATATAAAAACAGTTCAATGTCTGAAACATTCATAGACAACAAAGGCATAGCGTTTCCATTTGTATTCTCAAAATCTCGTTCAAAAAGAGCAGACAATAATATGTGTTGCGATGGAAATATTGAGGGTTATGAGGATGGTACTATGAACAATTGGATAGGAACTGCTGGCAAAAAAAAGATGGTATCAAGTTTATTTAAAATACGATATCCTTATGGAAGGTATTCTTGGTCAAATTCAAATAGTTTACGCAATCACTTTAGTTTAGTTTCTACTCCAAGCGTAGATCCGTTGGTGAATATCCCTAAAGTTCCAGATGGAGGAGGAAAAAATGCATTGTTTTTAGGCAGTTCAAGTTCAGGTGGTGATGCTGATAAAATCACAAGAACTTTTACTGTAACCGAATGTAACAAATTTATAAAAATGAGATATTCATTTATTTTAGACGATGGAGGACATAATAATTCAAATTCTGCAACATTCTTAGTAAGAGTATTTAAAGGCAGGAATAATAGACTTTTAGATAATTTAGATGAGCCTTTTGTTAAATTTGCCGATGTTCATGATCCCGTATTTAAAAGCATAGGTAATATTACATTTAGAGTTTGGGATTGTAAACAAATTGATTTGTCAAAATTTATTGGAGAAACTGTTACAATAGAAATAATAGTAACAGATTGTAGTTTTGATTTGCATTTTGGATATGCATATTTAGATTTTTGTGGAAATACGGCCCCAGTTGTTGACTTTAATATAGATGAAATATTTTGTTCAACTCAAATTAATGATATAACAGCTGATGGAACAATTAGTAAAAACCTAATTCATTGGGTTTGGTCAATACAATCAACAGATAATTTGGGAAATAGCAGAGGTCAAGAAATTAGTACAGATTGGCAACATGGAAAAGGTGCAGAAACAATTAATCTTGGAAATCTAATAAAATCTACAGGCTTTACTTGTGGGAAATTTAGAATAAAATTAGCTGGTAACAATGAGTGTAGTAGCTGGACAGAAAAAGTTAAAATAATTACAATAGTTTGTCCAGCAAATGATTTAGCTGGACCAGAGAAATGTTGTCCAAACTCATCTTGCAATATCTTATTAGGAAAAACTGCTATACCAGGAGTAACTTATGAATGGTTACCAAATAATTGTTTGTTTTATACAAATACTATCGCTAGACCATCATTTATCCCTAATATGTGTGGTTATATTAATTACCCTGTTATGTATGTTTTAAAAGTAACAGATCAAAACAATTGTTTTTCATATGATACAACATACATATATAACTCTGTGCCAAACATTCAATCTATTATTCAAGATTCTAGTAATGGTTGTGACCTAAATTTACACTTTTTAGGTCAAAATTTTGCTAGTGTTGAATGGTCGTGGAAAGCACCAGGTTCAAATTTTACAATAAAGGAAACTGGCAAAAGCATTACATTTCCTAGTTACACTGAAGATGTAATTGTAACTTTTAAACTAAAAAATGCCTGTGGAACTGTCTTTCAAAATTTTACAGTTAAAAAGAGAAGTAGTAAATCAAGTTATAATAATTTAAAACTAATATTTCCAAGTATAATGAATTTAAATAGTACTGTTGAAGAAAATAGATTGTTAAGAATTACTGAATTTGGTTTTAATTTTGGTACGCCAAATGCATATTGGGGGGCTACTGATGCAAAACTAGAAATATTAAATAGTAATGGAGGAATAGTTAAAGTTTGGGAATATAATAATACTTCTTTTGATAATGGTCAATTATATTGGGATGGTAAAGTCAATGGAGTAAATTTACCTCAAGGGGTTTATCAATGGAGAATAAGTTTAAAAAACACTTGCAATAATAAATGGAATTATAACTTTATGGTTTGGAGGAATTACGAATGTCGTAAATACAAAAGATATTGGTTCAAAAACGGAGCAATAACTTATAAAAAGTGTATTGATGGTGACAATATTTATACAGTAACACAATGGAATGAAATAACTATAGATTAATAATCATGAAGTATTTATTATTTACACTAGTCTTTATAACAACATACAACTTAAATGCTAAATTTAAAGACAGCATTATTAACCTTAGTTTTATTTCGGGTATTTATATATATGAATTCAATAATGATGTCACTTCATTAAATAACCAAAATGGTGGTTTTCGCTTCAGTTCTATAAGATATTATGATAATTATTGTTTAGGGTTAAAGTTACAAAAAAACATTACTCGCAGAAAACAAATTGCAATTTCTGCAATATACTCAAAAGCAGAAACAGAATTTTTAAGATACACCAATTTAAGTGCTAATGACGGCACTTTTACAAAACTAAAACTTAAAGGATTGGTTTTAAATACGATGATTCAATATCAAGCATTGAAAATAATTAAAATAAACTATGGTTTTAGTCATTATTTCAACTTTGAAAATAGATTTAATAATGAAGAGATTGCAAAAGAAGTTTCTTGGTATAATGAGGCAGGCAAAAGCAAAATGAAAAAATATTCAATTGCTTTATGTGCAGGTTTTGAGGTCAAAATTTACAAAAAAATAAGCTTTGAATTAAATACAATGATAGGCCTAAATGACTTGATTGGGTTAAAAATTAAAAACGAACCAGATAAATATTTTGTTCAACAAAAAATAAGATATACTGGGTTAACTTTGAATTACAAATTATGAAAAAAATTATATTGATAATCTCAGCTTTTCTGCATCTTAACATAAATGCACAACTAATCACAACTTTTAAAGACAGTGGGATAGTATTCTCTAATGACCTAACTTCAAACGAAGAAAATATTTATATTATAGGAAACTATAAAGGTCAAGTGCATTTAAACAATGAAACATTAAAAGAAAATGAGTTTAATACGCCTTTCTTAATTAAATATTCTATTCAAACAAACCAAAGTTTAAACATTTCACCTATTCAAAATATTAATGGTTTTGCTGAATTCAAATCAATCAAAATAATTTCCGACAAAATTATAATTTCTTGTATTTTTTCAAATTTAGCTTTAATAAATGGAGATACCGTAGGAAAAAATAATGAATGGAATAATGTAATTATTGCTTTAAATTTAACTGACTCGGTACTTTGGCATTATCATTCAATTATTCCAATCAATAAATCAAATAATATTTATATAAGTAATGGGAATATACTAGGAGTTGAAACAACAAATTTCGAACAATTAGTGTTTTACAAATTAAATTCAGAAACAGGAGAAAAGGATTGGAATACATTTATTTGTCAAAACGAAACTTACTTAAATTATGATTTCGATGAAGATAACTATTATTTAATCACAAAGAACTCTAATTTTAAAAAATACACTATTAACAAAAACAATGGTCAAATAATTTCAACTGTGACATTTAAAGTTTCTCATCAAAATATAATGTCTTTTTTCTCAACAAATAATTATATTTATATATAGAATAGTGGGTCAACTAACTTAAAATATGGTTCAATAAAAAATGAGACTACTAAAAATTTAATGAATTCCAATTTTATTTATCATCTAAATTTATGTAAACATAAAGATAGTATTTATACTTTTGTTGGATATTTTAACACCCAAATAATCTTTAATGATAGTATTTATATAGAAACAGAAAACTCAAATAGTTTTTTATTCAATTTTAATTCTAATAATAATGAAATTGTTTATTTTGAACAATTGCCATATAAAAACATCTTTTATGCCCACTTTGTTAATGATTCATCATTATATTTTATAAGTAATTATGTTGATGAAGTTGATTATAACAAAAGGTCCTTAAGTATAAATAAATTAAATAATGAAAGTAAGTTACATACTTTTAAATTAAAGACCATTTCAAAGAATAATAAACAAAGTGAAAGTACTTCTAATTTCAATAGTATTTTTGTTTATCCAAATATAAATCAAGGTGATGTCATTAAAGTTTGTTGCTTTAATAAAATAGATGAAAAAATAGACTTTGAACTTTTTACAATTGACAATAAAAACATCTCTGTAAATTCATATAAAAACAACTCTGTTTTTGATATTGTTCCAATCTCTCAAATAAAGTCAGGTGTTTATTATTTAAAGGTCTTTATTCAAAATAAAGAGATTAGAAATATTAAAATCATAATTTCTAATTAAATTATTTTCAATAATAAGCCTAATTTAATCTACCTTAATAAACTTGAACGATTGTTTTTGCAAACCACTTTCAACATGGATGAAATAAACACCTGAAGGCAATGATTTAATATTAATTTCTGTATTGTTGTTGCTTTCTCCTTTCAACACCAAAACCCCGATGCTGTTCATAATCTCGAATGATAGTTTTTGGTTTTCTTTGGTGTTATAACAATTTTAATTTTAAATGCCAGCCAGCTCCGCCTTAAAAATTGTTTTTTATTAAATAAAAAAGTACAATTTATTGAACGGAGATATAGCTTGAAAATAGGACAATCAAGGGAAGTGGTCATTGGACTATATTGAAAGCATATTCGGTATAATTGCATTTCTAAAGATAAGTTTTGCTGACAGAACCCCAAGATCGCCTTGCACTTTTAAAATGGTGTTTAAACCAAAATCTAAATTTAAAGTGCTTTTCTCAAACATGTTGCCTGTGTTTATCAAAGTGCTAACACGGGGGTTTATGCTCATGCCAAAGAAATTAATATTATTGTGTTTTAAAGGGACACAAAAAAGCGGTGTTTCCAACTCTCCCGTAAAATTACCAATGCCATTAAAAAGACTATGAATGGCCAAAAAAGTGTCCTTTCTGGAAGCAATAATTGCTGTGCTGATACTCAAACGGGTGTTTCCCACATAGTCAGTGGCTAAACTATTGCTAATGCCCGCAGTTTGCCCTTGTGTTGGCATACTCACCTGTGTCATTCTGCTTTTTAAACTATCTTGCTTGAAATCGAAAAAATGGTGTTTTAGGGGTTGGGCAGATATTGTTAGTGAAGCAAACAAAAATAGAATGATTGGACGCACAACAATAATATTTTACATACTAATTTACTCAATTATAATTATTTTTCGATGATATTACAAAGTAATCCGTTTTTTGGGTTGGTTTTTAAAATTTCAAATTTCAAATCGCTACAAATGCCATTTATTTCATTATTGAAACTTGAATAAGAAAATATGTATTCATCATCAATGTAAATGTTAAAATCTTTAGAATAGGTTTTTCGTATATACTTTTGTAAAATATTGTCCTTAAAATAAAATTCGGTATCTTCATTATAAAACAAGCAAGTGTCATTCCTATAAAATTTCTTATTTACTTTCACTAATGTCCGATAAAACTTTAAAAAACGATTTTTTGAAAATTTAGTAATTAATAATCAGCTAGTTATGTTTTTTATTATATGTTTTCTAAAAACACGCTAACCAAAAAGCATTAATTGGTCTTTATAATTTGTTTGTGTATCCCAGTTTTTTTCGGGATTTTCAAAAAAATTCAGTAGTTGTATAAA
>Ga0335396_10006001_pt1 | contig 12253 bp, 8 predicted proteins | sample FRY02_FD_205743 | JGI IMG/M metagenome (GOLD analysis project Ga0335396, IMG submission 205743) | Freshwater microbial communities from Lake Fryxell liftoff mats and glacier meltwater in Antarctica - FRY-02 (spades assembly) (version 2) | ecosystem: Environmental > Aquatic > Freshwater > Ice >... | reverse complement strand
ATGATAAAAAATTATATAATATTACTTTTAAATGTTTAGATTCTTCAAATTATGATGTACCTCAAAAGAGAGAGAGGGTGTTTATTATAGGTGTATTAAAAACTATAAATGGAAACTTTGAATTTCCGAAAGAAAGTTCTACAAAAAAATTACTAAAAGATGTTTTATATAATGTACCAGAATCTATGTGTTCTAAATACAATGATTATAAAATATCTTTATTTAAAATGATACCGCAAGGTGGTTGTTGGATTAATTTACCAGAAGATATTCAAAAAGAATATTTAGGAAATAGTTATTATTCCGGAGGTGGAAAAAGAGGTATTTTATATCGTCTTTCTATGGAAAAAACATCCTTAACATTACTATGCACTCCTTCTCAAAAACAAACTGAACGATGTCACCCATTAGAGGAAAGACCTTTGGCAATTAGAGAATATGCAAGAATTCAAACATTTGACGATAATTATGAATTTATCGGAAGTTTAAACTCGCAATATAAACAAATTGGAAATGCTGTTCCTGTTGAACTCGCGAAACATATGGGATTATCTATTATGAAGCTATTATAATTTATGTATATTTATCAATGGTTTTTTTTACGAAATCTATTATACTAATATAATTTTGCTCTAAAATATATTTAATAAATTCGTATCCGGTATGAATCTCTATTTCACTTTTATTATGTAAGATTTTTTTAATAGAGCCTTTGATAGTTTTTTCTTCTGTATCACAATTAATATTAGCATAAATACATATATATTCTGGATTACTTTTTTTAAAAATCGCTAATTTATCTAAATTACTTTTTTTAGAAGAAGAATTATCTGTATTAGTTCTATTTTTTAATTCTATAGCTACTTTTTTTGTATGAGATAATATGTCTAAACCAGAAGGATGTCCTGTTTTTAAATTTAAATAATCTTTATAACTTCCTAAAACTTCTTGCCAAATTTCACCAATTTTCATTTGATATTGTTTTTGTTTCAAACAAATTAATTTATTTTTTTTAGACTTTTCAGTGTCTAAAATATCATATGTTAATATTTCTTTTTCTTTACGTAATAATATTATTTTAATAGAATTATCTAATTTTTCAAAATAGTTATCTATACTAAATACTAATTCAATAGTATTCATATGATACTAAATAATTATTTTATTAATTAGAAAAAAATAATCAATTTTTATAAAATTTATATTTATTACGAATTTTTAATATCGTTATAGATATTATTATAACATTTTAAATTATTTTCTTTACAAGATGGACCCCTGTCATATAACCATTCCCCCAACTGTTCTCTATTATTTGGTATAGTAGTAGAAGCAACAGTATAGAACTGTCTTTCAGATGATGATTTGTCATATATATCATTTGTATCCCTGAAAACCGTATCGTTAAAATAAGAATTCATTGAATTATTAATTCTATCTGTATTAATCGAACATGCTTCGTAATTTTCATTACCTTCTTTTATACTTAATATATTAGGATTCATAAAAGGGTTTGATTTGGTTGGTTTTATACATTTTTTATTATTTACAATATCTAAATCATTTGAATCAAGATATTTTTCTATTCTTCTATTTTTTTCAGATTGATAATTATATACAAATATTGACAAAATCATAATAATAATAACAAATAATACATATCGTGTATCATTTAGTAATAATGTTGCAATAATACCAATGAATAAAATAAACCTTATTATCGCATTTAATTTATCATCTAATGTCATAGTAGCATCGGGAATTAATATAGGTTTAATTAATTCATTCAAATTATCTAACCAAAACATAAGTTTTTATATCCTTATTATAATATCTATATTATAATTCTAATCGGTAGTTTCTTCTCTTCGTCTATCTAATTTAGACTTTAATTTATTCGCGGCTATACTTTTTTTATAAGCGTTTTTATCATATGTTTGTTTTGAGTTTTTCTTAGGTTTTCCCATTCCACCCATCATATTTTTCATAGCATCCATACCTTCTTTATTATTCATCATTGTACTCATCATACTCATCATATTAGCCATATCAGGTTGTTTATTAGCAGATGAGGAAGAAGAACCATTTTCAGTTGAATTACCAAAAAGACCAGGAATATTTGCTGCAAACTTCATTGCATCTTGTAAAATATTTTCTTGTTTTAGTTCGCCATTTGAAATTTTAGTTGCCATTTTACGGCTTACATTTGTTATAAGTTCGCTAAATCCACTATCAGGGTCTCCAATTGCTTTAAGAATATCTCCATTATCAGCAATTGACTTTTGTAATTTATCAATATCGACATCTTCTAAAATCTCTTTTGCTAACTTTCCTAAAGTTGTATCTTCTAAAGATGACATATCAATACCACTCTTGCTTTTTAAGTGTTTTGTCTTTAGTTCATTTAGACGTTTAATAATCTTTTTATGCGTTTCATTCTCAATATCTTCTATTAATTCTTTATTAAAAGAACCTTGGAAAATTGTAACATATTTTTTAACAGTTTCATCATCCATTGTATCCTTGAATAAATAGAATACTGTTAAAAAATGATGACATAGATAATCATCATCTATTAATTTCCTTATGCTTTCAATTGATATATTTTCATATAATTCTACATCTTTAACATGTTCTTCTATAAACCATGATTCAGGCAGGCTATCATCTAATTCGGCATAAGAACTCCAAAACTCTTTTGGTAAAGAGTTAACATATAAAATATATTCATCAGAAGATTTATTAAGTGTAATATAATTAGATTTAATTGACTTCATAATTTTTTTTGAAAAAATATAAGAAGAATCGTCGGTAGTAGATTTATCATCCATTTCTCCTTTCATTTTTTTAGCAACTTGTTTAAGCCTTTTTATAAAATCAATATAATACTGATTGAATACAAATTGATTTGTCATTTTCTATATAATAAAAATATATATGGTATTCCTTATATATATATATTTCAATATTTAAAATTATCTCGCATTTTTTGTATTTCTTCTAAACTTGGTAATTTATCCTTTTTTTCATCAAATGAACTATTTGATGTAATACTTGCATTTTTTACTCCATCGGTAATATTTTTATCATTTGAAATAAAGTCCCAATTGTAATTTTTATCTTTCAATTCTGTTTCGCAATCATCTATTGGTGAAAAATTATCAGAAAAATTAAAACTTTTAAGAGTAAATGGTAAAGGTTCGCCTTCTTCTGTTTTTGGAACAGGTATAGTAGCATTTGTGGTATTAATATTATTATCTGTTTTTTCAACATTTGTTATAGGTTTGTTATCCAATCTTGTATTTTGTGCTTGATATAACAATCCTCTTCCTGGTAATAATAAATAATCAAAAACCTCTTTTCCAAATAATAATTCCTTACTTGGTAAAATCATAAAAGCAGGAACCGAATGAATTTTATCTTCAATATTAATATTTTTTGCTAATAATTCGTCAATAGATACTAGTTTTATTTTTTTATCTACATCATATCTCTTAATGTTATCTATTAACATAGTACAATGATTACAAAAAGTGCTATAAAATAAAATCATCTTATATATATTTATAAAAATAAATTATCTTTTATATACGAATGAAACTATATTAATAATTATTGTGTTTTTTTGAATATGCACCAACGATTAAAGAAACTAAACCTTTTTAGTACTTCGTCTTTGTCCAATTCCATTACAATTTTATGAATATGTTCTTTTTCATCATCTTCTTCTGGTATTTGACTTTTAATATTATTAAAACATTCCGAAAATAATTGACTATCTACCAATTCTAAATTATATTCTTTACATTTTTCAACAAGTAATTCATAAGATACAACATATTCAGGAATATATTTATTTGTAGATTCAATAAATACATTAATCTTTTTATTATATTTATCTTCCTCGTCAATATTATATCTTCTTATTATAGACCAAACCGGTATTCCTCTATCAGCGGTTGTATATTTTATACCACTAACAATATTTCCTCCATTTTCACCAATGGCTTCCTCAATTCTTTTTCCGTCCATAAAAGTACAAGTAAATGTTCCATCTTTTTTCAATAAAGATGTAACATTATTTAAATAAGTATTTAATGTTTCTTCGCTTTTAAAGAAATAGTGGATACTAAACATACAAGAGCATACGTCAAAACCATTAGCACCTTGTCCAGATACATAAGGGTATTTTTTATTGAAATTAGTTTTATTTTTATTTAAAACTAATTTCAAAGTATCATAACTTTCTTTATCACCAATTGATAATGAACATTCGCCACTATTTATATCTTTACCACAATCTCCTGCTATAAATACCATATTTGGAAATATTGGTTTTTCGCGTTCTTCTTTTTTTACTCTAAAATATTTCTTTCTTTCTCCTAATAGACGACTATATGCTCCAGACATTGGTCCATAAATATTTTTTTTTACTAAATCTATTCCTAATATAAATTTATAATCATTATCAATCCATCTTTTCATATCTCCACCTTCGCCACAAGCCAATTCAACAATAGAACTCTTATTTTTTGAATTAGAATAAAGCATTTTTTTAATACCAAGATTATGAAATTGAAGCATATTATAAGATAATAATGCTTCTCGTGGAATATTTCTTGAATAGTAAACATCTTCAGCATCTAATAAATCTATATCGCTAATATCCATATTAAGAATTGGTGTTTTACCACGTATTATACTTTCAGTAACAGGATTGTGAATAGTTCGCCATATACTTAAAGCAACTTTCAAATCATTTGCTGTTTGTGATAATTCCCCTGTTTTATATACACGTGTCTTATCGTCTCTTACTCTCATTGGTATCCATCTCATTGACACGGGTATATTTTCATCCAATACATATCGATATTCTACAATAACATTTCCCTCAATTTTATCACCATTTTCGCAACGTATTTCTCTACCAGCACTCATCTTTATAAGTGACTTTTCAATACCATCACTATAATATATTGTTGGCTGAAACTTTTTATGAACATATGTTTTATTTTTACCTTGAACAATTCTCGCATAATCTTTGTCATAAATCTGTTTTAGAGCTTCTTCTATAGTGTAATTTTCCCATTTTGAAGCATCATAACCAGTATATAAAACCATCTCTTTATATTTTATACCATCTATCGTAACAACTTTACCTTCTTTAGCAAGAAAGTCAATTGTATTTTGTTCAGGCGGTTTCCACTTAAATACTCTATCCCATTTAACATTACTTGTTAATGCTACAGGCTTATTTGCAAATTGAGAATATACTGCAAGTTTAGCAGGTGTAAATATCAAACCGTCTATATGATAAGGGTATTTTTTAGCTCCAGATAAAATTTTATCACAATCATTAAGAATATCCTTATTATAGATATGATCCTTAACTATATAATTTATAGAAAAGTTTCCTTCCTTGATATATTTTGAAGTTTTTAATAAATAATTATATCTACTTTTATCGTCTTTTTTGTCACCTATCAATGGAAGGCTTGTAACCTTTTCACCACCATAATAATAAATATCAAATGAAGCATATAAACCATTGCTTGAATTATCTATGCGACTATTGCAAGATATATATTCTCCATCAATAAGTGAATTATACAAATTTTTTGAAGATACTAAACCAGTATTTATTACTCTATATGTATTATTAATAAGATATACAATACCTTTATTGTCAATATACATAAGAAGTCTTTCACCATCTGCTTTTTCAGTAACTGTATATTCGGATAAAATACTAATAACTCCGTATTCATCTGGATTAAATACGTTGTTTTTTTCTAATGTTACCGGCTTTGGTGTAAGAAGATGAGGGCGTGTTGGTGTAAATTTACGATTATCAAGACCTAATATTTTAACATCATTTTTGATGAGTTCGTAATAATTTTTAATTACATCTGTCTGTTGTTTTTTTGTAATTATGAAAGTTGATAAATACAACGCTTGTTCCATTTTTATAATTGATGGTAATATATTATCTTTAACTGCTTTTGTTATATCTATATAAAATTCATATCTTTGCGAAGATTTAATAACACCGGAACTTTTAAGAGAATAATGTAAATTGATATTATCAACATCTTTTATATCTGAATCAATTCCATTGTATTTTGTAATATTAACAATATATCGAATATTTGTATTGACATCTGTATAAATTATTCGTTTGTTTATTTTATAAAACTTTCTTGTATCATTCCATTTAGAATTAAACTCTGTTGTTTGTATTAATGGACTTTTAACAGAAGATTCAAAAATTATCGTAGAATCAAATACATCATTTACTATATCCTTACCTTCTACTTTTATATTGTATAAAAAGGCATCTTGTTTTCTATATGTATTAGATGAACAATATCTTAATATACTACTGCTTCCAGAAATTGTAAAAAGCGTGTTTTCCGATGAAATATTCAAAATCTGTGTTTCAATTTGTTCAACAAACTTCTCTGTTTTCATTACATTAATAAAGTTATTATATTCTTTTTCCGCCCATGGCGAAGAATCAGAAAACTTTATTAAACTATCGCATCCTTTTGAAGAAATTAATGAGAAGTGTTTATCTATGACTTTAATTATATTATCATCCTTTGATAATTCCATATTTTTTATACTCTTATATTTATTATAGATATTATAGATTTATATATCAATTTTTTATATAAATAAAAAAAATGATACAGACATATAGAAAATAGAATATTATTTATGACTTCGAAAATGTTTATGCCCATTAAATTTAATACAAGTATTATTTTAAAACCGAATGAATTAAACAATAATTTTGAAAATGTTATTTTAGAAAAACTTAAAAGCACGTTAGAAAATAGTTGTAGCAAGCATGGATATATTAAAAAAGATAGTATTAAAATTATAAAACGTTCAACTGGATATATTAAAGAATCACATTTAAATGGAAATATCGCATACGATTTATGTTGTATAGCAGAAATTTGTAACCCTATACAAGATTCTATTATTAAATGTGTTGTTAAGGCTAAAAATAATCTTGGATTAAGAGCTATAGGAATGCACGAAGATATGGCAATATTAGAGGTTATTATTCCTAGAATTACGTCAGGCATTCAATCAGAAATAAATATAGACGATGTTAAAATTGGCGATAGTGTCAATGTACTTGTTTGTGGAAAGAAGTTTACTTTATATGATAAAATGATTTCTATAGTTGGTAAGATATTAAAAGACAAGGAAGATGAAATTGTTGTATCTGATAAAGACGACGACGCATTTTCAATAGATGATGATAATGATGATAATGATGATGATGTAAATAATGATGGAATAGATATTATTGACATAGACAATGATTATGAAGATATTATTGAAGTAGAAGAAGATGATGACGAAGATAATGGTAGTGTAAAAAAAATAAATATCAAAACAAAAGATAAAAATAAAAGTGGCTTTGAAGATAATGACGAAGATGAAGATGATATTAGTGACGATGAAGATGAAGATGAAGACGATGATGATGTAGATGATGTAGATGATGATGATTTATCAGTTGATGAGGGAGATATAGAAAATATATTAGACAATGATGATTATCCATAATAAAATATTTCTATATAAATATAAAAATGTAATACTAATTAAAATGAATAAAAACGATTTGTGTAAAACAATACAAAGTAATGTTACAAAATTAACATCTACAGAAACATTAGAATTATTTAAAATACTAATTGAAAATAATATAAATTATACTCATAATAACAATGGAGTTTTTTTAAATTTAAATTGGTTAGAAATTGAGACTTTAATAAAAATAAATAATTATATTGACTTTTGCATTAAATCTCAAAATGAAATAATTAAATATGAAATAATGAAAGACTTATTAAATGATAGTATATCTATAAAAAAAAAGGAAGATAATATACCAGATAATATACCAGATAATATACCAGATAATATACCAGATAATATACCAATTCAACCAGCTGTCATTAATTCTACAACGTGTAGTTTAAATCGTCAAAAGTTTTCTTCCAGTATGAAGTTTTATTTACTTAAAAAAAAATATATGAAACAAAATATAATACCAATTAATGTATTGGAAAATAGTTTAAAATACGAAGATTATATGATAAATTAAAAAATGATATAGAAGAATATTAAATTATATTAATAATGATTAAACTACTTACAGAAAAACTATGTTCAAGTGAAAATAACAATGATATATTATGGAAAAGTAATAATATAGAAGTATATAACAAGTTTTCTCAATATATTCCCAATGATGTCGTTGAACAAACAATAAAAATACCTATAATTAAAAAAGAGGTTGTTGAGCAAACAATAAAAATACCTATAATTAAAAAAGAGATTGTTGAAAAAACTATAAAAATACCTATAATTAAAAAAGAGATTGTTGAAAAAACAATAAAAATACCTATAATTAAAAAAGAGATTGTTGAAAAAACAATAAAAATCAAAAATAATACATCTACGCTTTTTAAACCAATTGAAATTATTTTATCTGAAACATGTACATTTAATACATATGCGCAACATGTTAAACAAAATATTATAGACTTTATTTCAAAACAAGAGTTTTCTAAAGTTTTTGGAATGAAAAAAAGTGCTGAAATTATGTCAGGTATTGTTAATGATAAGTGGAATATTTCAACTGCTTTATTTATATCATTCCTATTTGATAAAGAGGTTTATTATAATAATTCAAAAATAATTTATAATAAAGAAAAAAATACTGGAGTTATTTCTACTTTACAATAGGTTTGTACAATGGATATAATATTAATTTATTTAATACAAATAATTTATTTGCAATATATTTACAATATATTTTCTTATTTTTCATTTTATGATTTATATCATCATTATTTATTTGTTTCACAAAATTATTATGATCTATATCATAATATGTTTCACAAACCCTTCCTGTTTTTTTACCTTTTCCAATAACTGGGTCTATTGAAAATATCTTAAACTTATTTACGATTCCTGTTTTACCTTTGAAAGGTTGAATAATACCCCATGGTGTTTTCTCAACTGTCATATCGACAGGTATAGTATTTCTAATACTTCTTGATTTAAAAAACTCATCTCTTTCTCTTTTTGAAACACCCGAATTATATATATCTGTTCCTTTGATATGTAAATTAATATCTAAATTATCATTATCGTTGTCTTTATTATTAATATCATAAATATTTACATATCCAATATATATATTATCATTTTTATTAAAAGACTTAATTTCTCTATTTTTTATTAAAACGCCTTGTTCATACAAACATTCTATTATATATTCTATTTTTTTATCAAATTTTTTATCATATATACTTAAAATTTTTTTCATTAACTTTTCAAAAGATTCGGAATCTAAATTTAAATAAATAGATAGAGTTGTATTATGTTTATCAATATAATCTATTTCTATCATATTTAATACATCTTCTATATTATCATAATCAATAACAACATTATCTGTTATTTTTTCTTCATTATATTTTTTATCTTCAATTACGATACTTAATTTATTAGAATATTTCAAATCATTTATTATTACACGGATTCCATTTTTATGAATTATAATATAATAACCATTTAATAAAATATAAGGGTATATTGATTTATTTACAGTATACATTAATAAATCTTTATCTATAGCCATTTTTTCACACAATGTTTCAAAATTTATAAAATAAATATTTAATTTTATATAAATATCAATTAGATTAATTAAAGAGTTTTGAGTACGTTTTAATAAATGCTTATAAACCTCGCTGCGATATCCTGATTTATCAATATGTTTATTTTTACTATAACATTGTGGTTCGTCTTTTACATTGTCTCCAAACTCATATTCATATACATTACCTTGCGATGTATTTATTTTTACTTTACCCATTTGAAATAATGACTTTGGAAAATAATTAATATTCTTCATAATCCCACAATCCAATGCGTTATCAGTTATTATACGATCTACTTTTATACTATCTCTATATTTTCTTGTAGATATTCTTAAAGCATGTATATCAATAGTTTCTTTATTTTCGTCATCATCTATACTAGCATGCATAAAAACAGTAACATTTCTTTCTTCTAATGGTAAACTTTGATGTCTGCAATTTCTAATTCCTCTACCTATAATTTGATCTGGTCTATTAAAATGATACCATGGTTCTATTAAATGTATTTCGCGAGCATTGTAAAAACTTAATCCTTCGCTAGCAACAGGTGTAATTAATATTACTTTTATCAATTCTCCATTACTGTTTTCTGGTTTATTAATTTTTTTTATTAGATTATCTATATTTGTAGATCCCATAATTTCTTTTTTATCACTTGTTAATATACAATATTTTGGAGTTTTCACATTATCGTAAATAGGTTTGTCATGAACAATATCAGCATTTGCTAATATATTATTAGTTCCTTCGCGCGAATATCCTAAATGCTCAAGACATACGGCGAAAGGTAAAATACCTGATAATAAAAACCGTGAATAAATAACCACGATACCTTTTGACTTTCTAATAAAATTACACATATTCAAAAACTTCCCGGAATGTTTCCCTAAATGTTCCTCATCTGGGTATAAAGCATTTTTATATTTTTTATTGTATCTCACCGATATTGGATCAGCAGCTTTAGTTTTTGTAAAAAATGTATAAAATCCATCACTTCCAATATCTGTATCATAAACAATATTCATAGGTTGTAATAACTTCATATTTTGATTTTGTTTATTTCCAACACTTTCTTCATCTATATCGTCGCTAATATCTTCGTCTTTTATTAATTTATTATAACCTAATTTATCTATAATATTTTTTTGCGATATTCCTAATTTTGACGTTATAATACCATCGCGAATATGTTTAAGCCAATTTAATTCCTTTGTATTTATAGGTTTATTCGATGGATCATTTATTGGAGACTTTTTTAATATTTTAATATTACTATTGGATGGGTTTAACTTTAACGCAAAAGTAAATGGATTTTTTCCACGCAAATAAGAAATATATGTAGATGTTAATTTTTTAATTAAATTCATTACATTTTCATCAATTTTTAGTTTAATATTATTAAATATTTTAGAATTATCTTTTAATATATCAGTTCGTTTATCATTTATTAACATTAATTTGAATAAGTCTAAAATATCTCGTGGTTCATTATACATAGGTGTAGCAGATAATAATATTAAACGATTATTTACACCATCTATTAAAGACTTTGTTAGAGCAATAAATGAATCCTTGTCTTTTTTATTAGTACTTCTCACATTATGAGCCTCATCAATAATAATTACCTTATTTTCTACAATTTTATCTGAATAATTATCTTTAATATATTTTGAAAATCCATCATATGTAAAAACTCTGTATCTGCTTTTTAATATTTTTTTTAGATCAGTATTCATTTTATTTTTATTATTAAAAGATGATTCATAAATATTAATAAGTTTAACATAATTATCTCCCGTACATTGATTAGTAATATTTTTAAAAGTATGATTATCAATATCGAATATTTGCGATTTAAAACTTTGTTTTAAAGAATGAGGCATTATAACCCATATCATAGGTTCGTTTAATGTTGTGTGTGGAGTTAATAGAGATTCTGATAATGTAATAGCCGAACATGTTTTACCAACTCCAACACCATGATACAATAATATACTTTTATAAGGTGTTCTATATGAAATATACTGACTAACAAAATGTTGATAAAGTGCTGTTTCAAAAGTTCCACATAATCTATTTGAAACTTTATTAAAGTCTTCTATAGACCTTATAATAGGAAAGTCTGGTATTTTATGAATTGCAAACTCCATATTATTAGCAATTTTAGATGTAAATTCTGGGTCTTCTAAATCAGGGTAATAAAGTTTGAAAGATTTATCTGTTTTTGAATCTGGTTTTGGAGGCGGTATTGGAGGCGGTATTGGAGGCGGTATTGGAGGCGGTATTGGAGGTGGTATTGGATGTGGTATTGGATGTGGTATTGGAGGTGGTTTTGGATCTGGTATTGGAGGTGGTTTTGGATGTGGTATTGGAGGTGGTTTTGGATCTGGGTTTGAATCTGGAATTGGATTCTTTACACATTTTCCGGTTTCTTTATTTCTCTTTTCTGTGTCTTTACATTTTTTAACACATCTTCCAGTTTTAAGATTTATTTCTTTTCCTTCGGGACATATTTTATCTTCTATTTTACCTTTTATTTTATCGCATTTTCCGGT
>Ga0335396_10005994_pt1 | contig 12264 bp, 9 predicted proteins | sample FRY02_FD_205743 | JGI IMG/M metagenome (GOLD analysis project Ga0335396, IMG submission 205743) | Freshwater microbial communities from Lake Fryxell liftoff mats and glacier meltwater in Antarctica - FRY-02 (spades assembly) (version 2) | ecosystem: Environmental > Aquatic > Freshwater > Ice >... | reverse complement strand
CGGTCACGACTGTAGTCAGCGATTACGCACTCATAAACCCGGTGTACTTCACAACTGACGGCCGCCTGTTTGCCGCCCAAATTGGTTTCGACAAACTGTATGAATTTCCGGTTGATGAAAACCTGGCATTAAACGGTGAGCCGCGACTCGTTGCCAGCAAGATCGGCAACCTCAATAGTTTTGAGATCAGTGATGACAACACCCTGTATGGGCCGCTGGTTAACAATGGCGAAGTCGCCCAAATAAATATCGAAACAGGCGAAGTCACTGTAATTGGTGGCGGCATGGGCACAGTGGTTGCGGTAAATCTGGATGCAGCAGGCAACGTCTGGGCCATAGACTGGGTTAGTGGCGATCTGTGGCGCATTGCTAAAGGCGCTGACAACAGCTGGCAAAGTCCAGAACGCATGACCACTGTGACACCACCCATCGACAACCTGGCGGTTGGCCCGGATGGCATGATCTACATCAGCCGGCCAGCGCACTCGGCGATCGAACGAGTGGACCCGGCAACGGGGCAACACACCACCCTGATTGATGGCTATCTGGCCGCACCGGGCGGCATGGCCATTACGACTCACGACGGCCGCGAAACCTTGCTGGTGGCCGATGGTTATGGCTATCGCATGGTCGATACACAAAGCGGTGCGGTCACCAGCACCTTCGATATTACCGGCTTCGGTTTTCCGGCGGCTTCGGTTGCCGCTGCCGCCAATGCTGACTACTTTGCACTCACCGATGTGGTGGTGCGACCCAGCGTTTACTTGGTCGATCGTAAGACCGGTAAAACGCTGGTCAAATGGCGCGACATTAAAAGCGCATTGGGCATTGTCCTTACCACGGCTGGCAATCCGCTCATTACCGATTATGCCAGCAGCACACTGGTGCAGTTAGATCGTACCGATCGCAAGCTTAGGAATATTATTGCAACAGATCTGGCTGGCCCGGTAGGAGTGACCTGGGCTAATGACGAGCAAGACGCCGTGTACGTTGCCGAATCACTCACCGGCAGCATCACGCGTATCGAGATTCTGGCCGACAACCCTATCGAAAACAACCGACAGCAAACGCGCACGCTTATTGTCTCGGGTTTAGCACAACCCGAAGGCATTACCCTCATGAGCGACGGCCGCATCGCCGTGGTGGAAGTCGGCAAGCAACGACTGCTGGCGGTAGACCCCGCTAACGGCAGCGTGGAGGTACTGGCCACAGAACTGCCAGTGGGCCACGCTGCTGCCAACGCACCCGGACCCATTCACCTGCCGAGCGGAGTGGCTCAGGGTGCCGATGGAACGCTCTATATCAGTGGTGACCTCGACAACAGCATTCGGGTGCTGCGTAACTAGCGGCAACTCCACCAATAAAAAAGCCTCGCAATGCGAGGCTTTTTTATTGGTATACGGAAATGTCGAACTATTATTCAGCGTCAGCGGCTGTCTTTATTATCTGATTCTGATCAGCTATCGCCTTTTCTAAAACAGCATCATATACACGCTTCCTCTCCTTCGATTTCGCATCTCGAATAGAGTTAGAAAATGGAGAGTCTGTGTATTTTTTAGATGACGTCAAGAAGCTCATTGGTTTATCTCGGACACTAAAGTCTCCACCTGAGCTTTAGTGTACTTTTCAGGAAGATGCATTATCAATCTTGTCGACGTTAGCGCGGAAGGTCTTATTGCTCACATCATTGTCTTTTAACAAAAACTCAACTCTGGTCTTATCCTTACAAAACAGCCTTTAATAAGCTTCCTGTTGGATTGTATCTAAAAACTAGCCAGCAATACTTCGACACTGTTTCGAGCTCGACCATCAAAATTTCCTTGGTCTACTATCGCTTGAGCTCGGCTTCTTACGGCCTCATCACCAGAAATAAGAAAGGATCGACGTAAATAATCCATCGCAAGCACGGGGTTGTTATCCAGCTGTTCAGAAATCGTTTCGTAGAAGCCAGATAACTGCTCATATTCATGTAAAAACTGCGCGAAACTCTTATCAAAGCCCTGATCGTACGGAATATATTCCGTACGCATCAAATCGCTTGGAACATCTGTATTTTCACCAACAACAACCATCGTTTCTTTGCCCATTGCCTGAGCAATACCAAACTCATAGTAGATGTTGTGAAGAGTCTTAACCGGCGTATACCGCTCAAAAAGCGCGACAACCATGGGAACGGAATAAATGAGCTTCCATATCTTCAGCAAAAAATCTTTACCTGTTGTGACACTAGCGGCGTCAATAACAGCTATATCACGCGATGCTAAGACCACCTCTACACTCTCGCACATACGCAGCAATTCTGGGGTTTTTGTACCACCCAACTGTGTCAGAACAAAACAGGTGCGAGGCCGATGCTTTACCGGCGTGTGGTCAACCTCGCCAGTCAGCGGGTTGTAAAAGATCATTTCTTTTTACGTGCAATCGCTACGTTCTTGTACGGGCCATCACTTTTTTTATGCGCAACGATCTTGCCCTGAGCACGATCAATTTTTACGTAATGACCTGTTTTAGGGTTTTTAACCTGAACGACGTCGGACTTTTTCTTAGGCACTGACATAAGCCCTATAGTTATAGAATACGAGCAGCAATACTAGCACCCTATCTTACGTGAACCGCAAGTTTTGATAGTCTCTTCCTTTGGCAGCCGTACAACGTTTCATCATGATGGCTAACGTTTTGACTTAGGCTTCGCCCTCAACGCCCGACTCACCACATAGGCCCTTACGGCCATCGCTTCTTCAACGGTAATGACACCCGCAAACGAACGCATGCCGTTGTTGGCACGGCTACCGCCTATCACGATGTTTTGCCATTCGTCGTAGGTGTCGGCTTGGGTGAAACGTAGATCGGGGATTACACCGCCGGACATGCCATCTACGCCGTGACACATGTAGCAGTATTGTTGATAGACCCGCTTGCCCTGCTCTACTAACGGTTTATCAGCAGCTAACGCTTCTAATGCCACGGGCACGTTTACTGTTTTAGGAATGAGTTGTTTCTCGGGCAGTGTGTCGGTGCCACCCAGCTTAAAGGCGAGCACTCGGTTTTCGTTGACTACGCCGTTCCAGGCTTTGCCTGTCGGGCCACCCACCAAGCCGGCACCACCGCCACGCCCCACCAGCACGGCAATGTACTGCTCGCCATCAATAGCATAGGTAACGGGTGCGGCCATCATCGAGGTCTTGGTGTCGTAACCCCAGAGCCGCTCACCGGTGTCGGCGGTGTAGGCAAAGAACTTACCGTTTGCCAGCCCCTGAAACACTAAATTACCGGCCGTAACCAACGTACCTGCACCCAGATCACCGTGATCCACCGCCCACCGTTCTTGTTGTTCTACCGGATCCCATGCCAGCAAGCGCACACCAAAGCGCAGCTTCTGCCGAACGTCTTGCGGGTTCTTTGCTTTGTAGTTGGCCACACCCTCTTCGATACCGGTGTTTTGTGCCAACGGTTGATAACTGTAGCCACCGTCATGGTTGTAATAACCCGGCACACTCAACGCCGGAATGTACGCGAGCCCGGTCAGCGGGCTGTAAGACATCGGATGCCAGCTGTGCCCGCCTGAGGGCCCCGGCACAACCAAACGGCCTTCGTTTTTATACCGGGCAAACGGATACTCCACCGGTCGACCGGTGTCCATATCGATATGGCTCGCCCAGTTGGCATTGATGTATTTTTCAGCTGAAAGCAGTTCGCCGGTGAGGCGATCCAACACATAAAAGAAGCCGTTCTTCGGTGCCTGAATAAGCACCTTGCGGGGTTCACCGTCAATGACGAGATCCGTCAGAATAATCGACTCCACCGCCGAGAAATTCCACGATTCACCCGGTGTGGTTTGGTAATGCCAGACGTACTCACCGGTATCGGGATTAACCGCAATGATGGATGACAGAAACAGGTTGTCGCCACCACCGGGACTGCGCAGCTCCCTACTCCACGGCGTGCCGTTACCGGTACCGAAGTACAACAGGTTGGCATTAGGGTCGAAGGCCATCGCATTCCAGACCGTGCCACCCGCACCGGTCTTCACCCACTCATCACCCGACCAGGTTTTAACCGCCATCTCAAGCTCGGGCGTAGCTTGGGGATAAGACGGATCAGAAGGCACGGTATAAAAGCGCCAATCAAGCAAACCGGTGTTAACGTCATACGCCGACACATAACCCCGCACCCCGTAATCGGCACCGGAGTTACCCAGCAGCACGCGAGCCTTGCCCTCAGTACCTAGGCCATCGGCACTCTGAATAACCCGCGGTGCAGCGGTAATGGTGTAAGGCATGCTCCTATCAATAGTCAGCACCGACCACAGCAGCTCACCGGTTGCTGCATCCAACGCCAACAACCGACCATCGAGCGTGGCAGCAATCACCTTGCCCTCCCACACAGCAAGACCACGACTCACCGCATCACAACAGGCATTAGCCGCCACCCAAGGCCGCGAGGTTTTAGGATCGTAATGCCAAAGCGGCTCACCGGTTTTGGCATTAACCGCATAGATGTTATTCCACGCACCACTGAGGTACATGATGCCATCAACAACAATAGGCGTGCCTTCAAGACCACGATGAGTACCCAGGTCTAAGTGCCACTCCAGCGAGAGCTCAGCAACGTTAGTGGGGGTGATTTGAGTTAAGGGGCTGAAGCGTTGCTCGTCGTAGGTGCGACCGTGGGCGAGCCAGTTCTGGGGTTCGCTGTCGGCATTAATGATTGCTTCGTGAGTTACATCGGCAACTGAGGCAGATTGATCTGAATCATTGGATGACGGGGAGCAGCCGCATGCAGAAAACAACGCCGTAAAAAGTGCCACATATTGAAACTGGCGATAATAAGGACGCATAGCTTGAGCTATCCAGAAAAATGGAAGGTTACAAGTATTGACTAGGCAACCGCTGCGGCAAATGCAGCAAATAAATCCCCAGGCAGACGCTGCTGCAGTCGCCACACAATCGCCATCGGACGCTCCTTACCCTCTTCGTGCGATTCATAGCCCGCAGTACCCAGCAACCAGAAGGATGCAGTACTGCTGTCCTCACGGGCAAATAGCATAACGTGCGCACCTGACTCCCGCTGACTCAAATAGCGTTTTGCAGTTGGGCTAACTGCACTTACTGTGCTCTGGGTTTCCCAATGAATAAGCTCGGGCGTAATCGCATAATCGTTATAACGTGTCGTAGGCGAAAACTGCCCATCAGTTTTATCTAACGTAAAAGCCATAACATCAGTATCGATTGCAGACAGCCACCTCACACCTTCTCGCCATACCTGCGGGCGGGCAAGGTCTTTCGGCTCCAATGCTGCCAAAATCTCGATCCGCGTATAGCGGCCCATAACTTGTAATGGTGCATCCGGGTGAGAATCAATAGTGCTATTCAAGTGATCTACCAAGGTCTCAAGTACATCAAACAACTCCAGTAACTCAGCCCGTATCTGCGGGTGCTGCCATATTAAGCTAAGGCCTGCTTGCAGCGATGCATCGCGGGGCAACAACTTGGTATCCACCGAGTCACATAACTGTCCCACCAGCATGCGGGCAATACGTGCATCCGGCGTCGTCACGTCAGCATATAAAGGGGCGGTATCAGAATTCAGCAAACGGCGATAAGCGTTCAGGCGAAATGCATCATTCACATGCTGCAACCGTCCAACAGCTCTGCGCAAAGTTAATTCTGCAGGTCCACTTGCCAACACATCCAAACCTGCCGCCGCTTTCAAGTCCGACCAACAAGCCCTGCCGTTGGACTTGCTGTATATATCAGCAAGCTCTAAACCCGAGTGCTCCAAAAAGCCACTTAGGCCAGTAACACCTTCAGCCGCGAGCGCACGCAGTTCTTCAACCTTCCGCGGCCAATTGCTTGGTATGGCATTGCGAATACTTCTAAGGACAATATCGCGTGCCTTGGCTTCCAACTCCATGTGACAACCAGTGGGTAAAAACGGGAACCCCTGCTCTACCTGTCGCTCCACATGCTTACGAGAACCTCCGATAAAGGCCTGTAACTTAGAATGAAATCTAAACTCTTTGCGATGCTGCCCGATGAAGTCGAGCACCGTACACGAAACCTTACCTTCAGCTTTTCGCAACCCACGCCCCAATTGCTGCAAAAACAAAACGGGGCTTTCTGTGGGCCGAAGCAGCAATAACGTATCGACGTTGGGTATGTCGACACCCTCATTGAAAAGGTCCACCGAAAACATAATATTGATAAGGCCGCGCCGCAGGTTATTCAAAGCAGCCTGCCGCTCCTGCCTCGGCGTATTACCAGAAATCGCAACCGCAGAAATACCATACTTAGTAAACACATCGGCCATGAACTTAGCGTGAGCAACATTGACGCAAAACCCTAGGGCTTTCATTTCTCTGGCATCATCGACCTTCTGTTGCAACTGGCTAATAACTAGCTTCGCCCATGCTTCATCAGCCGTATAGACATTAACAAGTGACTCTGGATCATAGCCGCGCCCGCGTTTCCAGGGGACGTTGTTAAGATCGGTGTTGTCATGAATACCCCAGTATTCAAACGGAACGAGACGATGCTGGTCGATCGCATCCCAGAGACGTAACTCTGCAGCAATACGTCCCCCAAACCACTGCAAAATATCCTGACCATCAGCCCGCTCAGGAGTCGCTGTTAAACCCAACAACTGTTTCGGCTTTAGCTGTTGAAGCAAAGTCTCATAGGATTTGGCCGCCCCATGATGAATTTCATCAATAATCACGACATCAAAGTGATCTTCGGCAAGTGCTGCCAAACCATTAGCCGATAGGCTCTGAATAGATGCGAACACATGCTGCCATTGGGTGGGCTTTTCACCATCAACCCACAGTTCGCCAAAAGCTCCATCGCGGACAGCATAGCGAAACGTCAATTGACTCTGCTGCAGAATCTCTTTGGTATGCGCCACAAATAACAAACGTGCTCTACCTAACTGCTTTGCCAAGCGAGCATAATCAACGGCCGCCATCACGGTCTTACCGGTGCCCGTAGCCGCCACCAAAAGATTCGCGTTTTGGCCCTTGCTGCGCGCAACCGCTATTTGCTCCAGCATGCGCTCCTGATATGGGTATAAGCGAATCTCAATCGGTGCTAACGGAGTAACCGGCTTTTCAGCAGTCGTCGCCTCAGCAAACTCTTCCGCTACATATGGCTTGAAATCACTACTCGCGTAATAACTCTCAAACACGGCTGACATCTTATCGACGACAGCAGCATTGCGAATGCCAGACACCCGTACATTCCATTCGAGACCGGTGTGCTGTGCCTGATGAGTAAGATTGGATGAACCGATATACGCCGTGCTCATATCACCAGGTCGATGAAACAACCAAGCTTTGGCGTGCAAGCGAGTACCGCTGGTGTCATAAGACACGCGAACATCGGCACCCAATTCAGCCAACTGCTCTAACGCAAGCTGCTCGGTCGAATTAGTGTAAGTCGTAGTCAATATACGTAATGGCCGGCCCCGCTCGCAGTGATGTCGCAAAGCAGACAACAACGGACGAATGCCCGAACGACGAATAAAAGCCATAATCACATCTATGCTGGTCGCCGACTCTATCTCGGTTTCGAGTTGACGCCCAATACGAGGTTCACCCGGCGAGTTGGTCAATAATGTCGTATCCAACAACGGAATCATCGGCGCATTAACTGGTGCCGGCGAGCCATCCGGGTTTCGATACATTATCGCAGAGAGTACCGAATCATTCAGCACCGGCGCTTCAGATGAGAGGGCCTCTTTTTCAACGAATAGAGCAATTTGCACGGCTAACTCGCGGGCCAACTTCAAACCCACCTCAGCACGCTGCCTTTCATCAACCGAAGATACAGCCGCCTCAACTAACTTCGCTAGATGCAGAGCAATACGGTCGGGTGCATCGGCATTACGTAGGCTTGAACGCTGCAGCAGGTCCTCATCAATAGACGACAAGACGTCGCTAAGGGCATCGGTGATGAGGGTTTCATATAGACCATTTTGCATAAGTGTATTCTTAACGATTCCTATCAATAATCTGACTTTGAATTAGCTACAAAAATGAATCTCGCCAGCTAGGCTCAAAATACTGCAGTTGCTGACCATACCTCCACATAAGCGCATTTGCATGCTCGCCGCACTCATATGCCCATCGCGTAATTTGCAATGATGCGGCCGCATCGTAATAAACATTCGAGTCACCAAAGGCGGAAGTAAGGCCTTCTGCTTGAGCGATGTTTACTTCATGCCAATGAGCAAGGTGATCAGTATGCGCCAAATAATCACGCTTACTATTGTTACAGCCTGTATGCGCAAGCACAAAATTATTGCCGAGATCGTTCGGGTACTTCGACCAGGGCACAAAATGATCGACCTGCGGATTCGAAGTGGTCTTCTTATCACAGTAGAAACATCGCCCTTCCTGATGTGCATGCAATATGGGTACTAATGCAGATAGATCTGCTCGCTCGCTGCCGAATAGGAATGTCTGAAGCTGGCTATCTTCGCCCAGCAATGCCCTGTTAGCCTCGATCGACTGCACCTTTCTTACCCACGCACCACGAATCATGTTTGTGATCAGCCCATGGAACTCCCGAAAGCACCCGGCGACTCCAGGCTGCAACTCGATGCTACCGACGACACCCTCCCGCTCAGGATGCATATACAAAAACTCATCGCGAACGTCTTGCCCTAAGTTTTGAAGCTTCCAAAGTGGCATCTTGCAAACAGTGCGGCGCACATTGCCAACCAAGGCATCCCATTGCGATAAATCCCGTCGCAATGCAGGTAAAGTTGTTGAGTGCTCGGACTGGAGCACACGCAACTCACTAACAACTGCAGCATGCTTTCCGGCATTCTGAAACAAGACTCGGTCTTGTATAAGGCGCCCGCCAAAAGGTCGGGCCTGCCGCCAGTAGTACTCAATAAACTTAATAGCTATATCGTTAGTCGAGATCGACAGAGACTGGTCGTAAGTGCTGGTTGCCTCTACCGAGAGATCGGCCAATGCGAGCAGCAAAGCGTATTTATAAGTCGACGAGAAATCACCATCATCAAGCAGGCGCTGCAAACTACGCAAAAACTGAATCTGCTGATAGGAGCGGGAAGCATCATTCGCCGCACTCACGATTCACTCCAATAGTTAGCCTTATCAGGAATTACCCAACGAACGCCGCCTCGCGGATCAGGCAGATCACCCAGATACCGTGGAATGATATGAATATGGAGATGGTTGACCGTCTGGCCGGCTGCTGCACCTGAGTTAAAGCCAACGTTGTAGCCATCGGGCTGGTAAAGCTTTTCGATTTCAGATTGAACAACAGCTATCGCGGCAGTCAACTCTTGCTGCAATTCCGTAGAAGCAGAAGACCATTCAGCGACATGCTCTTTCGGAACTATTAGCGCATGGCCTGGTGAAACCGGATAAACATCCCAGATAGCTGCATATACAGACCTGTCGATAAACACTCGATCACTATCCAGACAACAGAAGATGCATTCTTTATTAGGTGTAGAAATATTATAAATCCCTAATAATCCGGATGATCTTCTGCTGCTTGAAGGAGTTCAGCAGGGCTATACTGTCCCGCAGACCGTCGAAAATATTCATTTGTTTCTGGATCTACACTAAACAAATAACAACCTTTCTGCCCACGGGTCATCAATGTTCGATAAGTGTTCTTGATGATCATATCTGTCTTAGCCAAGGCTTCGTCTGGGTTCTCTTTCAGATGCTTCTTAAACCCCTTTATCGAGGCATCTGATCGCGCCCTCTGGGTCGCATCTGTAACAACCACCCCATTACGCACCACAAGATCGGGCCCCACGATAACGCCCACATAATCCAGTTCTAGCCCCTGACATGTATGGATACACCCGACCTCCTCGACAGACTCACGCTCCATAATCCACAGACTGCCATGCTTCTTGAGATTCCATTGGGCTGCATAACCATATTCTGGGATAACTATATCTTTAGCCGCCGCATCCTTAGCGCTCGGCCAAGTCCAGCAATACCCGGCGACCATACGAGCCTTATTAGCGGGTTCATTAAGCCGCCTTACCTCTTGATGCAAAGCGATCGGATCAGCAAATACCCGAAAATCGTAATCGATACCTTCTAATGATGGGTTAGCGGTTTCACGTATATTCAATACATTATCGACCCAGGCCAAATAACCATCAGACCCATTGCAGCGAAACTGAGACGCAAGCTCAAGTTCTTCTATATGAGAACCTGCTTTATCAGCAAAATCTCTGATCACACTAACTTCACCGATATCCCGGTAGGTTACCCGCTGGTCTTCATCAATAAAGAAGATGCTGAATTTTGAAGCATTGATCAGTTCCTTAACCTGATGCTCACCTTCATTGCCGTAGAAACCAGACTTCTCATTAAGCCTGTGCGCCTCATCCACAATAAGAGCATCAAACTGGTCTGTCTCGGTACTCATATAGCTGCCCGAGCCTTTGAACAGATTTTTGACCCGGCCCGATGGCAAATAACCGGCCAGCTTCTCCGCATAGACCGCGCGGGGAGCCGCATTCTTGGAAACGTACTGAACAAGTAGCTCCTGCCTAGTAAGCTCAACGACGAGGTTCACAGCGACAACCGACTTACCGGTGCCTGGCCCACCCCTTACGATCAGAACTTGCTTCTTCCCGTCCTGAGCCTTGGCTGACATTTCTCTCGCGGTTTCATACACAAGTTTCTGGTCATCAATCATCAGAAACTCTTCGTTTCCTTTCAGCATCGACACCAAAGAATCAACCAGATTCTTCGACGGCTTAAGCTTGCCGTTGTCGATGCGATACATGATGTTGGTTGTATCGCCATACTTCACGTACTTTTTGAGAAATGCCGCAAGATGCTGCACGTCAGATGAAATAAAGGTCGGTGCCTTGTCAGTATGGTCCGCATAGAAGGGATCGTTAACAACATTGCCGGAATCAAGATTGTGCAGATACGCACAGGGCGCCAAGGCTATCGAATCCTCGCGAACCGTTTCATTGAAGTCGTGAATAAGCGCGGCATATGTCCATGCCTGATATGAAGGATGGGTCAGCTCTCGCTCACCACCACCTACGAAAGCCCGAACCACGCCATCCTTTTCGGTGGGCTTAACCTCATCCCACTGCTTGAGTTCCACGATAACCGCAGACTCATTCTGCTCGGCATCTTTCCCCGTGAGGATAAAGTCCACGCGCTTACTGGTTAACGGAATACGAAACTCGATAGAAACACCGGCATCATCAGGTATCTCATCATCACGAATCACGCTCTCCATAGCCCTAAGAGAATTTCGCCAGGAGCGAATCTCGCTTTGACCAACGCGATGACCTAGTAAATCCTGGATCCTTATGTGGATAACGTTATTGGTAACGTCTTCAACGAATTCTTTCTTGGTAGCTGAATAAGCTAACACTTAGCTCCTCCCCTGGAATTAGTACTCCGTATATTTCTTAGCGCTACCCCTTACAGCATCAGCTGGGTACTTCTTTTCATTCTCTGCCATTTTTGCTTCGGTTGCAGCAAGAATATCGATACCTAGTTGGTCCGCGAGGCGGATTAGATAGATTTGGACGTCGGCAATTTCTTTGGCGATTTCATCCAGCTTATCTGGACCTAGTTCGGTTGAAGCCTCTTCGGTTAGCCATTGGAAGTGCTCCAGGAGCTCGCCCGCTTCAACATTTAGAGCCATTGCTAAGTTTTTGGGCGAATGAAACTGTTCCCAATCTCGAACCTCCGCAAAGGCATTCAATGCATGCGACACATCAGCGAAACCATTTTTCTGCCCCACACCAAACACCTCAATTCGTATAGCAAAAACGTTAAAAAAAGCTTCTTAAGAATACTACAGAGACTACGGGAGCACCATGATCACGAGGCACTCGAGTAATCCAGTACCCAATGGGCAATATCTCGGTGCTTTTTTGTATATTGGATTGCTGCTGATCAAGGTCTGGTCACAACTCCTCTTTCTGACATTTGTTCTCCGAAGGCAGAGGTCACTGGTTCGACTCCAGTCGGGCGCGCCATATAAAGAAAGGGCTTCCCGTGATTGGGAAGCCCTTTCTTTATATGGCTAGTTGTGGTTGGCTGCGATGTGGTCACGATGGTGATGGTGGCAATTTCCTGAGCTCAAAATGGCCAAACGTTTGTATGTCTGTGAATCGCCCCCACTTTACTAGACACCTTCCAGCCATACAAAATGGCACCAGGAGAGGTGAATATGAGCAAGCAGCGATACACGGACGAATTTAAGGTAGAAGCGGTTAAGCAGGTGGTTGATC
>Ga0335396_10005992_pt1:10000-12265 | contig 12265 bp, 12 predicted proteins | sample FRY02_FD_205743 | JGI IMG/M metagenome (GOLD analysis project Ga0335396, IMG submission 205743) | Freshwater microbial communities from Lake Fryxell liftoff mats and glacier meltwater in Antarctica - FRY-02 (spades assembly) (version 2) | ecosystem: Environmental > Aquatic >... | reverse complement strand
TATTTATTGTCACTACCTCCCTGTGTCAGGATTGGGTAATTTGCGCGCCTGCTGCCTTCCTTGGATGTGGTAGCCGTTTCTCAGGCTCCCTCTCCGGAATCGAACCCTAATTCTCCGTCACCCGTTAAAGCCATGGTAGTCCACTACACTACCATCGAAAGCTGATAGGGCAGAAATTTGAATGACCTGGCCCCGGTACAAGACCGTGGGCTCCGATAGAGTTATTATGAATCACCATGAAACCGGTTGCCCGGATTGGTTTTTTATCTAATAAATACATCCCTTCCAGAAGTCGGGATTTTGCGCATGTATTAGCTCTAGAATTACTACGGTTATCCATGTAGTGAGGTACCATCAAATAAACTATAACTGATTTAATGAGCCATTCGCAGTTTCACAGTATAAGGTATTTATACTTAGACATGCATGGCTTAATCTTTGAGACAAGCATATGACTACTGGCAGGATCAACCAGGTAACTATCGTGCGTATCCACCCTCGCAAGAGGGCAGACACAGGAATCGAAAGAGAGAAGCTCGAAAGCTCACATTCAATCGACTCCCAAACCACTTACAGAGCCCGAAGGCCTGATCGTTGTTTAACAGTCAAGTACACCATGAATTGTTAAAAACATCATGATGATCCAAGCAGCAAATGTTCAGGCTCGAAAGCCTTGGATTCGTTGCTCTTCTCTCATTATTGTTTTCTTGTCCAACTATGCGACCTAGAACGCCTCTTCGATCACCGCGTCCTATCCGAATCGGACTCATTCAAATCCCCCGATTACGAAAACCAGAGTGTGATCGAGCTGCATAGACCAATACAGATCCAGAACTCTCAATCGCGAATAAGCCAATATCCAAAATAAGGTAGCGGTCCGATGGGACGCTCTATGAAGTAGGTAGTATAGAACACGGCTCAGGCTCTGAGAAGAGTCCGAACGATGCCCTACCCTCCCCACGAATGAATAAGCTTGTAATTCTACGCAGAGCGTATTCATACAGACCCTTCCATCCCGTCGTCCGCAATCAAAACGCTATTACACGACTCGACACGGACTAAACGATTGTGAATGACCAGCGGTGGGTTGTGCTGCTCGACTGGACACGAATGCATCAGCCTTACAGCAAACCGAGCCACTGATTATTGCCTCAAAATGCAAAACAAAAGTCGAAATTTTGCTTATCGGCACCTTCGGAGCCGATAGGCCGCCGCCTCCATGCTCCACCGAGTTGGTTGGCTGCAATTCCGTCTTCATGAATACTGCTCGGCAAGCAACTCGATCAAGAATCCAACATGCCACCCACTTCAACCCAACATCAGGCAATCTTTCTGTGACTTTGGTTTCTTTCAAACGCTTCTCCGTCATGTAGCTGCCCTAGAGCGAACGCACACGAAATCACGCCAAAACGCGAAAAAAACTAAGTCCAAATTTTGCTCATTTTCAATCATCTCGCTCTCTTTCATTTCTCATCAATTTCACTGCCCAACCACTGTGCCCTGACCAGTTTTCAATTTCCTATCCAATGCTATCCTTGAATTGGTGATTGCATCACGCATGCACTCACAAAACATCAGCACTAAACGTCGGTTTGGGGGTACCCACCCAACCCCCCTCAATCACTCTGTGCGGACCTGCCGCTTCACCATCTCGAATTTTTCACAAACCGCTCTTAGCGCATTAGAAAGATCATTCAATTCTACAGATGGCACAGCTATAGAAAAGTTCCGTTGAAAGGCAGACAAAGTCACAAAACGTGACGGCCCGTGAACAGCGACCTGTCCCTGTGGTACCCCCCCAGTAGACCCAATCTGTGCGGACCTAGCGCACACCCATCTCGCATATTCAGTACCGCTCTACCACTGTGCCACATACAACCAATGATGGGCTATCGGGCACACTAACACTCGTCATAAACAGATGCTGCATTCAATAGCTACACCTCCGCAAACAGGGGCAGCGGCGGTACACAGCCAACACAGGCGGCACAGGTAGCCGTCACTTTTGCGGACCAATCATTCCACAACCACACATCGCCCAAGACATTTGAACATAGATTCAAGACCGTCAGACAATCAGCTATCGAGCACATATACGCAAAAGCATCAATCATACAATGCACAACCACAAAATAACCGGACAATAGCATACCGGCAACCACCAGGGACCCCCCCCCCCTACACTTTGACCAGCTCTGTGCGGACCCGCCGCTTCTCCATCTCACAGATTCAGTACTTTCCTTGCACTGTGCCCCATACAACTTG
>Ga0335396_10005991_pt1 | contig 12266 bp, 8 predicted proteins | sample FRY02_FD_205743 | JGI IMG/M metagenome (GOLD analysis project Ga0335396, IMG submission 205743) | Freshwater microbial communities from Lake Fryxell liftoff mats and glacier meltwater in Antarctica - FRY-02 (spades assembly) (version 2) | ecosystem: Environmental > Aquatic > Freshwater > Ice >... | reverse complement strand
AAATCTCCATAAATTAAAATATACTTCGCTCATCGAGATGACGCACAATGGAAAGCAGGGTTCCAATTTGCTAATTTGCTAATTTGCTAATTTGCTAATTTGCTAATTTGCTAATTCCCTCATTTGCTAATTAAACCCCCATTCCATCCGAAGCACTTCCCTCATTAACAAATCGGCAAATAGACAAATCGACAAATTTTCAAATCATTTTTCATTTTACTAAAAATTTTAGTATAAATTTGTTTCCCCGCAAATAAATTATGTCAAAAGACACGCACATTATTCATATCGATCAGGATGCATTTTTTGTATCTGTAGAACTCCTGAAGAACTCTTCCCTGATCGGAAAACCAGTGATCATCGGAGGTAGCTCCGATCGCGGGGTGGTAGCATCCTGCAGTTATGAGGCGCGAAAATTCGGGATTCACTCTGCTATGCCTTCCCGGATGGCCCGGCAGCTTTGTCCGCATGCCATCTTTATCCGCGGAAATATGGATGAATACAGCAAGTATTCGCATATAGTAACCGACATTCTGCAGGAGCGGGTTCCCCTGCTAGAAAAAGCTTCTATTGATGAGCACTACATAGACATGACCGGGATGGATCGCTTTTATGGCTGCATGAAATTTGCCCATGAACTGCGGCTGTACGTGATGAAGGAGACCGGCCTTCCACTTTCCTTCGGTCTGTCGGTCAACAAAACGGTTTCAAAGATCGCCACCAATGAGTGCAAGCCGAACGGAGAGCGGCAGGTATCGAAAGATGAGGTTCAGCCTTTTCTAAATCCGCTGTCCATTAAAAAGATTCCCGGTCTGGGGCAGGCAACCTATATCAGGCTGAGCGAAATGGGGGTGCGATATATCTATACTCTGGCCCAGATCCCACAAGAACAATTATTCAAGGTATTGGGAAATAATGGCACAAGTCTCTGGCAAAAAGCCCGGGGTATCGATAATTCGCCAGTACTGCCTTACCGTGAGCAAAAATCGATCGGAACACAAAGTACCTTCGAGAACGACAGCATTGATACCCGAAAGATCAAACAACTGCTCAGTTCCATGGTCATGGATGTCTGCTTTCAGCTCAGATCACAACAAAAACTGGCTGCCTGTATCACTGTAACCATCCGCTATTCGAATTTCGAAACCCATACCCGGCAGGCAAAAATCCCTTATACCTCACTGGATTCCTTCCTGATTAGCAAGGTAAAAGAACTCTTTGACACCTTATACAACCGGCGTATGCTGATTCGCCTCGTTGGAGTTAAACTTTCACAACTGGTAAGCGGGCACGAACAGATCAGTCTGTACGGCGCTTCGGAAGAACAGTATAAACTTTATCAGGCCATGGACCGCATCCGGAACAGGTACGGAGAGAAGGCTGTAAAACTGGCATCCAGCATCGACATTAATCTCTGAGCCATGTACCTGAATGTTCATTCACAATATAGCTTGCGCTACGGCACCCTTTCTGTCGAAAAACTGGTAGAACAAGCCAAAATTTTGGGAATAGACCAATTGGCTCTTACCGATATCAATAATTCTACCGGGGCTATAGAATTCATCAGAGAATGCCAGAGCAATGGAATCAAAGCCATTACAGGTATCGAGTTCAGGAAATCATTCCTGCTTCTTTATATCGGGATAGCCCGTAACAGGGAGGGCATGAAGGAGTTAAATGACTTCCTCACGTTCTACAATCTCAATCGCCTAGAGCTGCCCGACAAGCCTTGGGATTTTCAGAATGTTTATATCATTTACCCATACAGCACTGAACACAGGGCTTTGAAAGAAAATGAATTTCTAGGCATCCCCTACCGGGATCTGAACAGTCTTTTTGGGAAGCCATTATCCGGAATCAGGGAAAAGATTGTGGCTCTGCATAGCGTGACTGTCAGCAATAAAATTGAGCATCGCCTGCATACTTATTTAAGGGGAATAGACCAGAACACCCTCCTCTCTAAGATCGAGAAAAATGACTGCTGCCACGAGGATGAGGTGTTTCTGTCCCCCGATCAGCTTAAAAAATTTTATGAGGCCTATCCATTCATCATCAATAATACAGAGAAGCTCATGAACGACTGCAGCAGCAGCTTTGAAAAGGGCTCAAAGAACCGAAAAACATTTACGGGATCAGCAAAAGATGATAAAGCGCTGCTGGAAAAACTCGCTATTGAAGGAATGGAATACCGCTATGGCCGCTCGAATAGGGAGGCTTTAAAACGAGTACAGAAAGAATTGGCGGTTATTGATGAACTGCACTTCTCTGCTTATTTTCTGATCACTTGGGATATCATTCGCTATTCCATGGCCCGGGGATATTACCATATCGGGAGGGGCTCCGGAGCAAACAGCATCGTATCTTACTGCATGCGTATTACGGATGTGGATCCGATAGAACTCGACCTGTATTTTGAACGCTTCTTGAACCGGAAGCGGAGTAGTCCGCCCGACTTCGATATCGATTATAGCTGGGATGAACGAGAAGATGTACAGGACTATATATTCAAACGTTACGGCAGCAATAACACCGCATTACTAGGAACCATGAGCACTTTTAAAGATCGGTCCATCATCCGGGAGATTAGTAAGGTAATGGGGTTGCCGGCTCAGGAAATTGATAGTTTTACCGACCCGACAAAACAGGTACAGAACCGGAATAACCCCACTTTCGCTAAGATACTCGCCATTCAGAGCATGATGCAGCATATGCCCAACCAGCGTTCCATTCACGCAGGCGGCGTACTCATCTCGGAAGAGCCAATTACCTATTACACAGCACTCGATCTGCCACCCAAAGGTATGCCTGTAGTACAATGGGATATGTATGAAGCCGAATCCATCGGATATGAAAAATTCGACATCCTGAGCCAGAGAGGCATCGGACATATTAAAGAGGGGGTACGTCTCGTTCTCGAAAATCAGAAAACAAAACTAGACATCCATGCGGTTAGTTCCTTCATGAAAGACCCGAAAATCAATGCAAAATTAAAAACAGGGAATACCATTGGCTGCTTTTACATCGAATCGCCAGCCATGCGGCAACTACTAAAAAAATTGAGATGTGAGAATTATCTCACCCTCGTTGCCGCGAGCTCAATCATTCGTCCCGGGGTAGCCTCTTCCGGAATGATGAAGACCTATATCAGCAATTACCATGATCCCGAAAATGTAGAATACCTGCATCCGGTTATGAAGGAGCATCTTCGGGAAACCTTCGGCGTGATGGTTTATCAGGAAGATGTGATCAAGATCTGCTACCACTATGCCGGACTTGATCTCACAGACGCCGACGTTTTGCGGCGGGGTATGAGTGGAAAATACCGTTCCAAAAAAGAATTCGACCGTCTGGTTCAGCGATTTTTCGACCGTGCAAAAGAGATCGGAAGAGATGAGAAAACTACCGAAGAAGTCTGGCGGCAGGTTTCATCATTTGCGGGATACAGTTTTTCAAAAGCACACTCCGCTTCATTCGCCGTAGAGAGTTACCAAAGCCTCTACCTCAAAACTTATTATCCCATGGAGTTTATGGTGGCTGTACTGAATAACTACGGCGGCTTTTACCAACGTTGGGTATATGTTCATGAGCTTCAGAAATCGGGAGCTCGAGTGCATTTACCCTGCGTAAACCATAGTGAAGCGAGAGTAGGCATCAAAGGGATGGATGCTTGGCTGGGCTTTATTGGTATCCAGGGACTGGAAAACGAATATATCGGGCTTATTCCGGCAGAACGGGAGGCCAATGGCCCATACCGCGATCTTGCTGATTTTATCAAACGAACCGTAATCACACTCGACCAAGCCATTATTCTGATTCGCATCGGAGCCTTCAGATTCTGCGGAAAAAACAAAAAAGAACTGCTATGGGAAGTACATAATTACCTGGGCAGTAAGGTAATCCCTAAACAGGATACTGAACTGTTCTGTACCGAAGCTAAAGAACTCTATTTACCCGAACTGGAAAGCTCGGTACTGGAAGATGCCTACAATGAGCTCGAATTATTGGGTTATCCAATCAGCATGAGTATGTTCGACCTGATGAAATCAGAATATCGGGGGGATGTAGCGGCAAAAGACTTATCAAAACACCTCAACAAAACAATCAGATTAGCAGGCAATTACGTCTGTGAAAAAACAGTCCGCACAAAAAATAATAAGAAAATGTGGTTTGGAACTTTTCTGGATGCAGATGGCGAATTCTTGGATACTGTCCATTTTCCGAATAATACTCCTTCCTATCCTTTCAGAGGAAAGGGTTGTTATCTGATTCTTGGAAAAGTAGTCGAGGATTTTGGCTGCCCAGCTATCGAAGTCGAAAAGTTTGCCAAACTCCCGATCAGGGATAACCCGGTTTTTTAGGAGAACCCAATGTTCGGTGAAGGAAAGAAACTGGTCGGTTGGTCGGTGATAACACCACAGGTGTTCGGAAGATTAGGAAGGTGGTGATTTAAGATGAAAATCGACTAAATTAGGATCACCTCCGCACATTAAAACGAAGTCTTTCAGTAAGTTTTTTTCAAGGTTATCGACAAATCGTTGTTTCACTATTTTATATCCCTTCAGCTTGTTCATTTCCTTATAGACCAATATCAGAATGGATGCTATTAGCGTACAGTAAAGCATGATCCGGATACCATTTTCGCTTCTGTTGATCAAATGCGCAAAGTTTAGTTCCTGTTTAAGAAATTTGAAGAAGACTTCAATATCCCATCTTCGTTTATAAAGTGAAGAAATATCGTCCGCATTCAAGTCTTTAATATTGGTTATAAAGGTGATACTTTCCCCCGTTTCCCGGCGTGTCGATTCGATACATCTTACAGGGTGACTTGATTTTTTTTTCTCTGAAAATAAATAGACCCAGCTGTCACTATGAATCACAAGAGTATCTGTCACCATCGGTTTAGTAATCACATTATCTGTCAAAGCACTTCTCTTGCTCTGGACATTGATCCGGGAAACAAAAGGAATATTCTTTTCTGTAAATTCATCGTAGGTCTTGCGTGATGTTATTCCTCTATCAAATACCCTTATCTTTTCTGTATTTCCTGGCTCCAAAGCAAGGATTGCCTCTTTTAACGCCACATTTTCACTGGTATGGCTCTGATCAGTAAATAAGTGGATGGCAACGGGCAGTTGGGCGAACCCAACGGTAAATTTTAGTTGCCGCAAATGCTCGGCATCGCCTCCCTGAAGGTTATAACCTACTTTTAAAAGTTTACCGGAAAGTGCTACTATAGTTGAATCGAAGCGGATTAAGGAATCAGTTTTGGCAGGTAAAAGGGATCCGTATGTTTCCAGAGTCTTGAGATAAAGTTGCTCGAAATAAACTGGAGCAATAGTAGAACGCCGTTCACTAATGGAACTATGGACGATGTGATCGCTCTTCTTGCCGGCATTTAATAAGGCAAAACCAGTCGATTCATATGCCGAGACCATTGTACGCAGACTATTATCTTTATAGGAAAGAATATTATGTAATAGCAGTTTGAACAACAATTCTGCCTGCAGTTTTTTGGCGTATCTATTTACATTCGTATCAATAGCCAGTTCACTTAGCAGATTATCAGGGAGAAGCGATATGATTTGATTGACTTCCACCATGGAAAAATCTTCATCCTAACGATGAAACGTATGCTTTTTTATCCACTTAAGGGGATAACTCAAGTCTTCCGAACACCTGTGGTGACAACACCAACCAAAGGACAAATCAGAGGAGTTACCGAACCCGATATTTTAGCATACCCTATGATCTGTGTTATCACCGACCATATCACCGACCAGAAGATCTCTATAACTCAATCAAACAAGTCACTGCCGGAATAGTATACTGAACGCCATTAGACTTAAGCAAACCAGTTTTAATGTCTCTGTTAAAAATCACCACATTATCGGTATTTGAATTACCCACCAAAACGTATTCACCCGATTTACTGATCATAAAGTTTCTCGGATGTTTCCCTCCGGTCGACTCATGTCCAAGCATTCTTAATTTTCCGCTTTTGGCATTAACCTCATAGATCACGACACTTTCATGTCCTCGGTTAGTTGCATAAATAAATTTACCATCCGGCGAAAAGTGAACATCCGAAGCGTAGGTTACCTCTGAATAACCTTCAGGAAGCATACTTAAACGCTCGATAATAGTTAATGCTCCCGTTTTCTTATTCACTTTAAATCCGACAATAGTATTCGATAATTCATCGACAGAATACGCAAAATTGCCGTTCTGGTGGATTTTAAAATGACGTGGACCTGAGCCAGCAGTCACTTGTACATGAGGAACAACAGCAGCTTTTAACTTGCCCCCGTCCATAACTTCATAAATCATTATCTTGTCTGTACCCAGATCAGAAACGTACAGAAACTTACCATCAGCAGATGGAATACTGGAATGAGGATGAGGCCTCATCTGTCGTTGCGGATTAATACTACTCCCTGTATGTTTGACAAAATCAGAGGCATTAGCCAGCGAGCCATCTGAATTTATCGGAAATACGGTAACACTGGCATCTCCATAATTGGCAGTATAAGCAAACCTGCCTTTTGGATCAATACTGATATGAGCTGGCCCTTTACCTCCAACCGATTGCTCATTGACTTTCTTTAGGAAACCAGTAAAAGGATCTACCTTAAATGACATAACTGCACCATTTCCATCATCAAGAGTGCCCTTACCATAAATTGAATACAAAAAGTCTTTATTCGGACTGAAAGCTAAAAAGCCGGGGCTGTTCCCCTCGGTCACTGTTTGCAATTCCTTAAGTGTACCCTTCTGCTGGTCGAATTCCAATACATAGATCCCTTTGCTTCCTCTAGCCGAAGATGAACCTGCATAAATGATACTTTTCGTACCTGGTTGAGATAAAAGATCAGGAGAATCTGTAATAAGCAAGGTCAAGACAAAACCCAATGAAATTAACTTCTTCATAGTTTGATAATTTGTGAATATTCCAATTTAAGTAAAAAAATATTTTTAATCAATTATTAAGCGTTTTAAATGGATTTTTCTGAAGATTAAAGGGTTTTGAAAGATCCCTGATATACTCTACGAGTTGCCATTGTTGCTCATCCGATAGTTTGGATTTATAGCCGGCCATGATCCCTTTGCCCTCTCGTATTTTCCAGTATAAAGCTCCATCACTTTGCCCCGTGACGGCATCATCCTTAAAATCAGGCACTTCCTGACTAGTATGCTCAAGCGGATATCCCTGACCCTGTGTTCCATGACAGGAAATACAGTATAAATTATACACCTCTTGTGCTTGGGGTAGTGTCAGAGGCTCAATACGATATGGATTATATAAGGTATCCGCCCATGCAGGAGCTTTCCAAACCTGCGGCTGCACTTCATAGCTGCCGGTGAATGACAATATTAGGGAACTCAAACAAATAAGTAATAGGACAAATCTTATTGCACGCATATCAGTTCATAGTTATTAATAGGCGTAAAGCCATTTATAAATCTTAAAATTATTTTCCTGTACGTCCGGCACCTGCCGGACGATAATCATGACGTTTGGCTGTCCACTCTGCATCACCATACTCACTCAGGCTTACCTTTCCTTGCATGGTATTTCCTTCTGCCGTTCCGGTAAATGTATAATTAATTCGAACACCATCTTTGGTGTATGAACTCCGCATCATAATCTGTTTACCATGAAGCGTCCCTTCAAGGTCGCGGGGGCCTATACTGGCCATATGTGTTCCAGTAAATTCAGTACCCTTTTGCTCAATCATCAAGGTCTGATCAACGCTACTGGCAGAGAATTTCATTGTGAGATCCCACTGTCCGCTAAGGTCAAAAGCAGCCTCTCCGGCAGCTCTCTTGATCAGGGGTGGCTTAGATAATATAGAAAACACCCGATCTGCGATAATCTTATCTTCTCCGGGCTGAAGTGCAGATGTCTGCACACTGATATTTGACCTTAGATTAGGTGGAAAAGGAAGAAAACTGCCTGCTCCGCTAACTGCAATTCGCGGAGTACCATCCCATAAAAGTAGCTCTAAATCCTCTCCGGTAAGTGGTATTATTGATTTATCCCAGTTTATAGTCACCGAAGGAGCACGGTTGCTTCTGCCTTTGGGCTCATTCAACTGTGTTGTCACCCCCCGCACTTTCGCCAGGCGCTGAATGATATAATTTCCATAAGACACCCAGATCTTCCATTCTGCAGCATGATCACGCTTGAACCAAGTTTCTACCGCTGCAAGCATACCCATAATCTCTTCCCGGCCGACCTTAAATCCGCGCCCAAATCCATGGTGAGGTCCTGCATTTATTCTGGATGCGATAATCAAGTCTTTACGCCCCAATAATAAACCTGCACATTGCGGACCGCGAATATATTTACCCCCACTGTAGGCAACAAGATCAGCACCCTGCGAAATATGCGGATTTGGAACCTCCAATACCTCAGCAGCAGCATCAACAAGAATAGGCACCCCAAGAGGCTTTGCTACAGAGGAAATTTCTTTAAGGGAAAGTGGACCGTTCTCTGATGGTCCTCCGGCAAGAATCAGAATCATGGCCGTGCGTGGGCCGACTGCCAGTTTCAAATCTTCAAGAGTTGATACTTCCACCATTCGCACTCCAACAGCTTTTGCAGCTGCATCATACGCTGTTCGTGAGTAAGCGGGAATGATCACTTCATCCTTCATCCCCGTAAGATCGGGAATCATCCAAAGTTTATCGGGATCACCGCCGGTTACACAGCCTGCAGTAGCGGCAGTTATTGCAGCCGAAGCACCTGAACTGACGTAGCCGAACTCTGTGCCGGTCAGTTCACCCAATCGGACACCAACTGCATCCATCAGTTCATCAATTTGAACGTATTCTTTCACTGCTTCATTCATAGCAGTCTGTACTTCAGGAAGGATTTGGCTAGCACCAACCACGGTAACTGTACCCCTGGCATTAATCAACGGACGAACACCTATCGCCTCATAAATACTTTTGCCAGCCTTCTTGATATTCACTGGACTAGCTGCAAATACAGATTCTATATTGGATCCTGAAACCGCACCTGCAACAGGCAAAAGGCTCAGACCTTTTATTAATTCTCTCCTTTTCATAAAATAATTAAATTAAAGGGCCGGAAGTCCACCGACTACTCTTGGCAACGGATTTGTTAAACCATTCAGGTCATAAAATACACGCCCGCCTTTTACCGTAACTTCACATTCAAAGCGCTGCTTTCCCTCTAGCTTCTGCCCCATTTGATCAAAAACTCCAAACTTTCCTTTACGGATTCTAAGCACGGTAACATCACCCTCCGAACCTACTGAAAGATTCCCAATCTCTTCTCTGTGTATAACCTGTGCAGGTTTCCAGGTCACTGAATTTATAATTGCAGGAACATCCATTCCAAGAGCAAGAAATTTGTTCATCACATTCAGAATATCTTTCATCGCCGAGTTCATACTTCCGCCATGATGATCGGTACTGATCACATCCGGAAAGAAGCCTGCTTTGGTTGCCGGTATGGCATGCTTGAATGAAAAGCTTGCAGCTCCATGACCAACATCCCAAATAACCCCTCTGTTTCTTGCTTCAAAAACGAAGGGCCGAAGATTACCACTAACCGGGTCAGTGATAGCTTCGCGCTCTTTACCACCTCCACCATAAGTATGAGTGTAAATATCTCCGGGTCGAAATTTCTTCAAAGTCAGCTCTTCCAGTGAAAGTCCGCTACCACCAAAATCAACAATAACTGGAATATTCCCGGCAATTTTTCCAGCTTCAATCGCCCGGTCAATCGGAATCCAATCCGGCTTATTATAGTGCGCAACCTTAAAACCAACAATATAATCTTTGTATTTCAGAGCCATATCCGCGGTTTTACGCGCATCCATATCGTCATTATCCTGTTCTGTTGGTCCTCCAGCCATGCCTTCGCCCACAATATTAAGGAAGGCCAGTACCCGGGTTCTAGCCCTGTCTATCGTTTGATCTTTAAATTTTTCAAAATTCCGCCAGCCTGCGCTACCTGCATCCACAACAGTGGTTACCCCCACACGAAAAGTGAATCCATCGGGCTGATTAGCATAATAACTGTTTCTTAAATATTTATCCGGTTCGGTACCTGCAAAATTATGGGTATGCATATCAATGATACCAGGGGTAATATACAAACCCTTTGCATTAACCACTCTAGCAGCTATTTTTGGATCAATATTTTTTGAAACGGCAGCGATCTTACCCGCCTTATCTATTGCCACATCCATCACCTCATTTATACTGTTCTTTGGATCGATAACATGTCCACCCTTAATAATTATGGCATACATCGGATCTGCCTTTTGAGCCATAGCCTGAATACTTAAAATTGAAAAAAATAGCAGAAATAGTTTTTGCATTATGAATGATCTAATGGTAATAAGATTTAGTCTTCCCTGAATTAAACAGGTAAATATTATGAAAAATAGTCAATTTTTGCCGTTGCTTATGTAATTTTTCAATGGCTATAGCATAAACCCGCGCATACTGTTAGGTTTTCTTGATGATCTTACCTATAAAACAAAAGATTAACAAAAAATCAAGGATGAATCCGACATGATTAATATAAAATTTAACAAACAAGGGAATGATTTTCCTGCGGTTTTCATGCGGTTGGTATTTTCACCACCCGCGCACAATGAAACAAATAGTTTTTATCTATAATGGGACATTTGCAAAATAGATCCAGTCTATATCAAATAAATTCTTCTTTCCGGTTTCATCTTTAAATACAAAATATAAATCCTGTACTCCTCTTGATTCTTTCATATCTGTTACAACTTCTTTCCATTCTGCCTGGGTTCCTGTGGATTTTGCAGGAATTTTAACCGAACTTAATAAAGGACCATTTTTATTGCCAAGATATACTTCTATTAATCCGCCTGTTTGTGGCCGAACTCTGTATTTCAATTGCTTAACATTCTTGAGATCAATTGAACTAAAGCGAATAAAGCTGTTGTGATTGATACTTGTTGCATAGGTAAGGACATCCGTGGTAATTGTTCCCAATCTAACGTTGCCTTCATCAAAATCTTCGGCCTGAAGAAAGGGATTTCGTAAAGTAATATGGTCGCGACTTTGTAAGGGTTCAATTCCATTTGCACCCTGATCGGTATAAGTCGCATTTAAAAGGTAAAGACCATCTCTTCCCTGACCAATATGTTCCTTTAATACTACTTTATCTCTTAGCGGACGCTTTCCCACAGACTTATCAGTTAAGGAGAAGATGTAATTAACTATCTCCTCAGCATCAGTTTTAGAAAGATCAGGATGAGGTATCATGGCCCGTTCTCCCCAAACTCCGCTTCCTCCCTGTATAATTTTTTCTGTTAAATATGTAAGAGCACCCTGTTTTCCAGAATACCGTTCAGAGATAGCCAGATAAGTCGGACCGACGGAGGCATTATTTACTGAATGACAGGATTTACAATCCAGAGTAACACTTAACTGTTGTCCCCCCAAGTATTTGAAATTACCGGCATCCTGATTCTGGGTTAAAATAACAGCTACATCTTTTCCACGGGGTATGTAACCAAAAGTAACCTTTATCTCCTCTGAAATAATTGTTGCTTCTTCCTTATCCTTCACCAACACATTATAATCAAGCAAGGAATTATCCCAATAGAAACTGCGGTTGGCAGATGTTTCAATTTTAACTTGGGGGGGCTCATTTCCTGAGAAGATCTGCATACTGGCGACACCCTTTCCACCTTTATTATCAGTTACTGTTAATGTCACCATATGCGCTCCGGCCTTGGTAAATGTATAATTAAGCATTTCACCCTTAAACTCTTTTTTATCAATACTCCAACTATAAAATAATTTATCATCCCGATCATGATCGATAGATTTTTTACCTGAAAACTTCACTGAAAAGGGACTTGCTCCATATTGCTTATCAACCAATATCTCTGCTACCGGATTTCTGTTTCCTTCTTGATACTCAATGCGAACTAATTTTGCATCCATATTTTTGGCAAACCAATTTGTGCCATATTCCAAAACATAAAATGCTCCATCATTACCAAACTGCATATCTACCGGAGCCTTAAAGTTAAGGTGCTCCAAAAAAGGCTCCATGCTGAGATAATTCCCGTTCTTATCTAAGCTTACCGCCATTATCCAGCCACGAATCCATTCATAAATAAATAATTTACCATTGTAATAGCTAGGCAATTTATAAGCCGCATCCGGAAAAAGATCAGAATAATAAACAGGCCCCGCCATGGCAGAAGCTCCCCCATTTTTTAGTAATGGGAAATGTTGAGAGT
>Ga0335396_10005984_pt1 | contig 12277 bp, 12 predicted proteins | sample FRY02_FD_205743 | JGI IMG/M metagenome (GOLD analysis project Ga0335396, IMG submission 205743) | Freshwater microbial communities from Lake Fryxell liftoff mats and glacier meltwater in Antarctica - FRY-02 (spades assembly) (version 2) | ecosystem: Environmental > Aquatic > Freshwater > Ice >... | reverse complement strand
GAAAGCCACATCGTTTCTGTATTCTCCATAATTACGATGACGGCTATTGCTATTATTGGGCTTACCTATCGCTCAAAAAACAAACCTTTTTTTCTTGCATGGGACACTTTGCTTATAGTAATCATGTACATTTTTAATATGGTCATCTTATATAAACTTCAATCATGAACTATCATTTATTACCTATATCAGAAATTCAAGAACAGCTTCATACGAGCTCAAAAGGACTTCTTGTTGCAGAAGCAGAGGAGCGGCTCAAGCAATATGGCAAAAACGAGTTAACCGAGAAAAAGAAAATTTCGGTTTTTGTTTTATTGCTGCATCAGTTTAAAGACGTAATGATTTTTATTCTACTCATAGCGGCTGCAATTTCTTTTGCTGTTGGCGATATAAAAGATGGGGTAGTAATATTAATTATTGTGTTGCTAAATGCCATTATCGGCTTTGTACAAGAATACCGTGCAGAAAAAGCAATGGAAGCATTAAAAAAAATGTCAGCATTCAATGCCACCGTTCGCAGGGAAGGAAATATCGTTCAGCTTGCTGCATCCGAATTAGTGCCTGGGGATATTATAATTCTGGAAGCAGGAATGTCTGTTCCAGCAGATATTCGGCTTACGGAAACTCATTCTTTGAAAATTGAAGAGGCATCATTAACCGGAGAATCAAATGCAGTAGAAAAAAATACAGATGAAATAGCAGCAGAAAATTCTCCACTTGGCGACCGCTTTAACATGGCTTACAAAACCACCATTATAACCTATGGGCGTGGCGAAGGCATTGTAGTAGCAACCGGAATGAAGACCGAAATTGGTCGCATTGCCCAATTGCTTCAGGAAGATGAAACTAAAACACCACTGCAAAAAAGGTTAGCCGATTTTGGTAAAAAACTATCTTTTGTTGTTGTCGGCATTTGTATAGTTCTTTATATAGTTGGTTGGTTGCGTGGCGAAAATGCAGTTGAGATGTTGCTCACTGCAATTTCAGTAGCAGTGGCTGGTATTCCCGAAGCATTACCAGCAGTAATTACTATCGCTTTAGCTTTAGGTGCAAAACGGATGGTTCGCAAAAATGCACTCATCCGAAAATTACCGGCTGTTGAAACCTTGGGTTCTGTTACTTACATCTGTTCCGATAAAACAGGAACAATCACTCAAAATAAAATGACGGTGATGGATACATGGATTTCACCAAAAGCAGAAACCATAAATGAGTTTTCAACAGAGCAATTATTGTTGCTTTCAATGGAACTGAACCACGATGTAATTGCTGATGAAAACAATCAACTCAAAGGCGACCCTACCGAAGTTGCATTGGTTGAATACACCAGAAAAAATAAAAGCTATAACCAAAAATGGTTCACTGATTTTAAACGCCAACATGAATTGCCTTTTGATTCAGTTCGTAAACGAATGACAACTATTTATCCTTTAGCAGAACAGTGGCTGATTGTTACAAAAGGTGCAGTGGAAAATGTTTTAAGCAATTGTAAGGATGTAAATTCAGAAGAAATAAATTCAGCTACGGAAAAGTTTGCTCAACAAGGCAAACGGGTTTTAGCTTATGCCATAAAACTTGTTGATGCTTTACCCGAAACTATTTCAATGGAAACCATTGAGACCGATTTAAAATTTATTGGCTTGGCTGCCATGATTGACCCGCCTCGTGTCGAAGCCATACAGGCTATTGCCGATTGCCACACAGCAGGTATAACTCCGGTAATGATAACAGGCGACCACCCCATTACAGCAAAAGCCATTGCTATCGAAACAGGAATTTTACGCCTTGATACGGACAAAGTAATTACAGGAACAGAACTTGCAAATTTTACGGACGCGGAATTTGAAAAAGAAATTGAATACATAAAAGTATACGCCCGTGTTTCGCCCGAACAAAAACTGAATATTGTAAAAGCATTGCAAAACAAAAATCATTTTGTAGCCATGACAGGCGATGGGGTAAATGATGCTCCCGCACTGAAACGAGCCAACATTGGTATTGCAATGGGTATTACAGGCACTGATGTTTCAAAAGAAGCAGCACACATGATTTTGTTGGATGATAATTTTGCTACCATCATAAAAGCAGTGCGAGAAGGTCGTAGGATATTTGACAACATACGCAAGTTTATAAAATATACCATGACAAGCAACAGTGGTGAGGTATTAACTATTTTTCTTGCTCCACTAATTGGTTTGCCAATTCCGCTTTTACCCATTCATATACTCTGGATAAATTTGGTTACAGATGGGTTGCCAGGTCTTGCTTTTGCAGCCGAAGAAGCCGAAGAGGATATTTTGAAACGACAGCCACGCAAAACAGATGAAAGTATTTTTAGTGGTGGCGTAGGCATTCATATTCTTTGGGTGGGGTTGCTTATGGGTGGTATATGTATAGCAACCCAAGGTTGGGCAATGCACCTAGGCAATGAGAAATGGATGACAATGGTGTTTACAGTTTTAAGTATATCGCAAATGGGACATGCAATGGCAATCCGCAGTGACTGGAAATCCCTTTTCAGCCAAGGCGTTTTTGGAAATAAACAACTGATTGGAGCCGTGCTGTTGACACTTGGGTTACAAATGGCAGTAATATACATTCCATTTTTACAAGACATTTTTAGAACTCAAGCACTCTCCATACAAGAATTATTGATTTGCTTCGGCTTGTCAAGTATTGTATTTTGGGCAGTGGAAATTGAGAAATGGTTTAAAAGAAGAAGGCAATGAATATTATAACACTCACACTTAATCCTGCAGTTGATAAAAGCGCAAAGGTGGATGGCTTGCTGCCAGAGCACAAACTAATGTGCCATAGCATACACAATCAGCCGGGTGGTGGAGGTATCAATATTTCAAGAGTATTAAAGCGATTCAATATTGAAAGCACTTGTGTTTTTACTTCGGGAGGAAGCAATGGTGAATTTCTGAATCAGGAGTTGATTAATTCAGATATTAAAATAGTACCGGTAAAAATAAAATCATGGACACGGGAAAATATTTCTGTGGTAGACACCCTTACCCATTTACAATATCGTTTTGGAATGCCAGGGCCAAGACTGATTGAAGCCGAAATGAAATTAATCATACAAACATTAAATAAGCAAACAAAACAAGGCGATATCTTAGCAATAAGCGGAAGTTTGACAGAAGATATTTCAACCGATTATTATGCTGAAATAATTAAGAGTTTGTCAAATAAAAAAGTAAAAATTGTATTGGACACTTCAGGCAAAGCATTAACAAAAGCATTGAAAGAAAATGTTTTCTTAATAAAACCGAATCAAAGAGAGTTAGCTCAATTAGCCGGAAAAGAATTTTTAGACAGCCATGAGCAGGAAGAATTTGCAAAATATTTAATTCAATCAGGCAGAGTTGAATATGTAATAGTTTCGCTTGGCTCACGGGGTGCATTTATTGTTTCTAAAGATGGAATAAATTATCAAACCCCTCCGTCGGTAAAAGTGAAAAGTACTATTGGTGCCGGTGACAGTATGCTTGCAGGAATAATTTATGCACTTCTACAAAATGAAACTCCGCAAAATATTTTAAAGTGGGGTGTGGCTTGTGGAACGGCAGCTACCATGCAAGAAGGAACAGACCTTGCACAACTTGATAACATTCATGCTGTTTTTAAGATGATTAATTAATGAGCCGTCTTTTAGAAAACTAAAAACAAATCGAAAATTAGCACAAAAAGAAAAATGAAAAATATTTCAATACAATTTCTGGGAGCGGCATCAACTGTTACAGGTTCAAAACATCTTTTAAAAACTCCTGAACTAAATGTTTTGGTTGACTGCGGTCTCTTTCAGGGAATAAAATCACTTCGCCTTAAAAATCGTGAACCATTGCCTGTGTCCGTTAGTGAAATTGATTTATTCATTCTTACTCATGCCCACCTTGACCATTGCGGATATATTCCTCTATTACTAAAATTAGGATTTACCGGCAGAATTTTAATGACCCCGACAACAAGAGATTTAACAGAAATCATTCTCAGAGACAGTGCGAAAATTCAGGAGGAAGATGCTGAACGGGCAAACAGGGAAGGATTTTCAAAACATCATCCTGCCCTCCCGTTATACACCGAAAAAGATGTGGAAAACGCTATGAAATTATTTGAAATACACGATGATAATAAATGGCAAAATATTTCTCCGAACATATCCTTTCGTTTTGTAAAGAACGGACACATACTCGGTTCTTCGTTTGTTGATATGATTTGTTATGGAAAAAAAATTGTTTTTTCAGGAGATATTGGGAAAAATCATTCGGCAATACTTAATGCACCTTCCATACTTGAAGAAGCAGATTTTATTATCATGGAAAGCACTTATGGTGACCGTGTTCATTCTCCAATTCCTGCAAAAGATGAATTAGCTGATGTTACAAATGAAACAATTCATAACAAGGGAAAACTTCTCATTCCAAGCTTTGCAGTGGGCAGGGCACAGAAATTAATGCACCTTATTAATCAGCTAAAAAAAGAAAATCACATTCCTAATATTCCTATTTTTATGGATAGCCCGATGGGTGCCAATGCAACAGATATTTTATATAAATATCCTCAATGGCATAAACTCACCCCAAAAGAATGTAAAGCTGTTCGCAAGGAAATATTTATCATCAGAGATTTTCGGGACAACTTAAAAAAAATAAAACAAAAAGGAAGCAACGTAGTAATTGCTGCCAGCGGAATGTTAACCGGAGGTAGGGTGCTTCAATACATGAAGCAATATATTGGCGATAAAAAAAACACTATTTTATTAGTGGGTTTTCAGGCGTAAGGCACAAGAGGAAGGGCATTGAAAGTAGGGGCTAACAAAATAAAAATGCACGGCAAGTATTATACACTCAAAGCAAATGTCAGGGATATAACTTCCATGTCAGCTCATGCCGACCAACATGAAACGATGGCTTGGTTGAAAATGTTTTCAAAGAAACCAATTAAAATATTTCTTATTCATGGCGAGCCGCAAGCGCAGGAAATATTTAGAGTAAAAATTCAGGACGAACTGAAAACTGAAGTGGTCATACCGCAACTCAACGAAGAATTTAATCTTTTCAGTGCTTGAAAGAAAATCAAATGAAACAGAAAATAATCGTTACCAAAGCATCAGGATTAACCGAACCATTTTCAATCAAGAAATTGAGAACCTCATTGGAAAGATCCAAAGCAAGCCATGATGAAATAAACGACATCATTGAAATACGCTTACCAAAATTATATCAGGGCATCAGCACCAAAATAATTTACAGTGAAGCATTCCGTTTGTTGCGAAAAAAATCTAAACATCTTGCAGCCAGATATTATTTGAAAAAAGGAATGATGGAATTGGGTCCATCCGGTTTCCCCTTTGAACGATTTATTGGTAAGCTTTTCAAATATCAGGACTATGCTGTTGAAGTGGGAATAATAATGCAGGGAAAATGTATAACGCACGAAATTGATGTGCTGGCAAAAAAAGAAAATCATTTCATGCTGATGGAATGTAAATACAGAAATCGACCGGGCATTTCGGTTGATGTAAAAACCCCGCTTTACATTTATTCAAGGTTTCAGGATTTGCTAGACAACGGATTGCTCAAAAATGAAAAAGATAATTTTGTTGGATGAATTGTAACCAATGCAAAATTTACAACTGATGCCATTGCTTATGGAAACTGCAAGGAACTTAAATTGCTGGGATGGAATTATCCATTCAACAATGCTTTAAAAGACATGATTGATAAATCCGGATTGTATCCGCAAACCTGCCTCACATCGCTCACGCATCACGAAAAACAAAAGTTGCTTGAAAATAATTTTGTGCGGGTAAAAGATATTTACAACAAAGAAAATATTCTACACAAAGAAGGAGTAAAGGAATTACGAATGAAAGCAGTGTTAGATGAAGCAATGAAACTATGCACTTCAACAAAATAAATGATGAAATCTAAATCAAATAATACCGACAGGGAACACAGAAGACCTACAAACTGGTATGTTATAACGGGAGGTCCCAGTTCGGGAAAAACTACAACTGTAAACCTGCTTAAAGAAAGGGGATATATCACAACAATAGAACATGCCAGACATTTCCTCGATATGCAACGGTTGAAAGGAAGAACAATTGAAGAAGTCAGGGAAAATCAACATGAGTTTCAATTGGGAGTTTTAGATATGCAGATTAAACATGAGAACGAAATTGCACCGCATGTGCAGGTCTTTCTTGACAGGGCAATTCCTGATGCACTTGCCTACTATCGTTTTCTAAATCTTCCGCCAGATGAAAAACTTACCGAAGCATTACTAACGGTCTCCTATAAGAAAGTTTTCATACTTGATTGCCTTCCGTTGGTAAATGATTATGCCCGTAATGAAAATAGTGAAGCACAGAAGAAAATCCATTCACTGATTACAGAAGTATATGAATCCTTGCCTTTTCCGATAATTCATGTTCCTGTACTTCCGGTAGAAGAAAGAGTTGATTTCATTTTAAAAAATATTGAAAGGTAAAATGAAAGAAAATAAAGTAAAAATATGCAGCATTTAGAAATTTGGAAATTTTTAGCGGGGCTTGGTTTTTTCCTTTACGGAATGAGCCAATTAGAAAGTATATTGAAAAGTATTTCCGGTCGCTCGCTGAAATTATTTCTGAAACGCAACACTCAAAATTTATTTAAAGCCATTGCAGGCGGTGCGATTATTACCGGCATTGTTCAAAGCAGCACTGTTGTTTCACTTATTGTATTGGCGTTTGTTGAAGCCGGAGTTATCACATTTCGGAATGCACTCGGAGTAATTCTTGGAACAAATTTAGGCACAACATTAACAGGATGGATAATTGCCACTGTAGGGTTTAAAATCGATGTTTTAAGTTATTCATTACCTGTAATTGCCGTTTCTGCTATCGGTATTTTCTTTTTTGGAAAAAGAAAATATTTGCGTGACATTTTCGCACTATTCTTTGCTTTAGGAATTTTATTTCTAGGTTTGGGTTACATGAAAGAAGGTGCAATTACATTAGTGAAAGATTTTGATGTTACAGCATACTCCGGTTATGACACTTACGTTTTTGTTTTCATAGGTTTTGTTCTAACTTCCATTATACAATCAAGCTCGGCAACTGTTGCCATAACGCTCACGGCAATTTACGCAGGAGTATTGAATTTTCCTTCCGCAGCAGGCATGGTAATTGGGGCAGAAGTAGGCACCACTCTTACTATACTTTTATGGGGAATGAAGGGCTCGCACGATAAAAAAAGAGTGGCTTGGGGCAATTTCATTTACAATATTTTCAACGCAACAATTGCCTATACCTTCTTACATCAGTTCATATATTTTATTGAAAATATAGTTCAAATAAAAAGTCCATTAATTGGATTGGCTCTTTTCCAAACCTCTATCAATGTGCTTTCCATTATTTTGTTTATTCCTTTCCTGAATGTATTTGCTAAGTGGTTGGAAAATAAATTTACCGCAAAGGATAACAACACAAATTCTTATGCAGGTGCAGCATTACCCTTGCTGCCTGTGCTTGCCACAAATGCTTTGCGAAAGGAAACTGAAAACTTGTTTCACAAAACCTTGCAATTCAATAAAAATATTTTATGCAGCGAAAAACCAAAAGCAAACGGATGGCTTGATAATTTAAAATCAATTACGCAAAGCTATACAGGTACAGAGGAAGAATACCAGCGCATAAAACAAACTGAAGGTGATTTATTGGTTTACTATTCCAATATTCCAAAAATTAATTTAGAAATAGAAGAAAAAACATTGTTGCTTCATTATTTAAATGCACTAAGGCAGTGCGTTTATGCAGCAAAAGCTATTAAAGATATTGAGCATAATCTAAAAGAATTTGAAGCTTCTGTAAATGATGTTTTACATCAGCAATGTGCTGTAATTAGCAACGAGTGGAATGAATTTGATAATCAGATAAACCAACAGCTGCATAGTTCAGACAAAAGCAAACTATCCATGGAGTTAGACACTGCTATGAATGAGGTGTTAGCTCAGGACGAAAAAACAAAAATGGAAATTATACAACAGCTCAAAAATAATCAGTTGAGTGAAGTTGAAGTAAGTACACTTATGAATGTGCATCGTGAAATGTTGTCATGCAAAAAATCTTTGTTACTGGCATTGGAAAGTATCAGAACAAATGGGAACAATAATTTGGAGTAATAGTTCTGTGATGCTTACACTTATTTTTCAGATTGCAGTTGTTTATGTTCCATTTTTACGAGACATTTTCAGGATACAAGCACTTCACAATAGTAGTGTTATTGATTTGCATCGGCTTGTCTAGCATAGTGTTTTGGGCAGTGGAAATTGAGAAATGGCTTAAAAGAATTAAACATAAACCATTAAACAGACTAATACAGGAAAGTAATGACAGTTCTAATGAAAATAGTGAAAACACTAAAATATTAGCACTAGAACTGCATGATAGATAGAAGCCTAGCAGCTAACAGCTAAGGATTCGTTGCGTCTGAAAGATCTGCCTGCCCGCCTCGGCGGGACCAATGAAGCCCCTACCTTGAGTAGGCAGGAATGTTGCACGGAAGCTTTGATAGTTTTTGAGTGTATGGGGATTTCGTTTTTGGAGATGGGTGCATAAAAAACAATTTCGAAAATAATTTTATTGACTTTGTATTGAAAATTGTCTCTGTTCGTTTTATTCTAAATTTTAATGCTAAAATTTATATTTGAGTAGTACTATTTATTTAGTTTTTTCAGGGTAAAGCATAGCTGGATATTCTCATCCAAAGTGTACCACCTGTTCTCATCCAAAGTGTGCCACCCATTCCTTTGAAAGTGTACCAGTGTAGATTAGTTTTATGAAAAGGTAAAACGATTCAGCATGCACAATTTATAGAACAGAATAAAATTAATATCGAGTCCAACAAAGAATCCTTCAAATGTCGACAAGCCATCGTAGAGCATCCCTATGGAATTATAAAACGACAATGGGGTTTCTTATATCATCACAATAAAAGGTAAGAAAAGGGCTAGTGCTGATGTAGGATTGATGTTCATAGCTTACAATCTACGACCAATCAAAAACATTTTAGACGCTGATATTCTAAAAAAGTTCTTCCAAGAACTCAGCTTTTTTTTATTGGGAATAATCGCCCTTGCAAAAGCATCCCGCTTCTCTACGCCATATGCAATTTTTCGGATGAAATTCTCTGTTTTTTAATATTGCCTCCTTCATGTCCTCTTAAATTCGATTATATTTGTTCGAGAATGGGAGTTCTTAGACGGACTGCCGTTGTGGGCAACTTATAGGGACTAACTGCAAACATTAAAATCGACAGAATGAAAATAAATCTACTCCTTCTTTTAACGGTCCTGACGGTATACTCTAAGGGTCAGACATCCGTTTACCATCCAATGCCAGATTCCTCTACTGTATGGAATTTCCAGCGTGATGTATCTTGTAGTACGGTTTTTTGGTTTTCAAATAGTTTCTCAATAACTATTTCTGGCGACACAATCATAAATAGTCACTTATGTCATAAACTAATAAAACCATATTTTACACAATCTTCGAACTCAACAAGCTGTACAGGAGGTGAAATGCTTGGATACCTAGGAGCATTCAGAGAGGAAACCATAAATAAAAAAGTATTTTTCGTGGCACCTTATGACTCTTTAGAAAGCATACTTTATGATTTTAATATGCAAGTAGGTGATACTGTGAAAGGTTATTTTGAAGAATTTGCTGTACAAAGAGATACTGTTCAGTCAATTGATTCCGTTCTAATAGGCAGTAGCTACCGAAAAAGGTGGAATATAAATCAAGATTATAATGTATCTTTTATTGAAGGAATAGGATCAACATATGGTTTGATAGAACTGTGGCCCGCTGGACTAATCGGAAATTTTGGAAGTCTTGGATTAATATGTTTTCAGCAAAACGGACAGTCACTTTATCCGGACACTCTGGTTAATTGCCAACTTATTACCTATGTAAGCTCCGCAGACAAAATTTCAAATCAAATAAATGTTTTTCCTAATCCATCCAATGGTTCATTCACAATAGACTTCGACAGAGCAAACATAAAAGAAATTAGGTTGCACGATCTGCTTGGTAATATTATTTTTTGTAAGCAGACACTAAATCAAACAAAATTCAATATAGACAATTTACAAAGTGGAATATACATCCTGTCCTTAATTGACAACGAAAATAGGATGACAAATAGACAAATAATAAGCAGCCCCTAACAGCTAAGGAATCGTTGCGTCTGAAAGATCTGCCTGCCCGCCTCGGCGGGACCAATGAAGCCCCTACCGTCAGTAGGCAGGTATGTTGCACGGAAGCTTTGTTAGTTTTTGAGTGTATGGGGATTTCGTTTTTGGAGATGGGTGCATAAAAAATAATTTCGAAAATAATTTTATTGACTTTGTATTGAAATTTGCCTCTGTTCGTTTTATTCTAAATTTTAATGTCTAAAATTTATATTTGAGTAATACTATTTATTTAGTTTTTTCAGGGCAAAGCATAGCAATTTCAGTCCTTCTATAGCAGATTTTTTTAAGCTTTAATTTCTCGGTTTGGGTTCCAGATGGGTGGGCCACTTAGCCACACTTGTATAATTTGTCTAATCCGGCCATAGTGTACCACCCATTCCGGTGAAAGTGTACCAGTGTAGATTAGTTTTAAGAACAGCTAGAACGATTCAGCATGCGCAATTTATAGAACAGAATAAAATCAATATCGAGTCCAACAAAGAATCTTTCAAATGTCGACAAGCCATCGTAGAGCATCCCTACGGAATTATAAAACGACAATGGGGTTTCTTATTACATCATGACAATAAAAGGCAAGGAAAGGGCCAGTGCTGATGTAGGATTGATGTTCATAGCTTACAATCTACGACGAATCATAAACATTTTAGATGCTGATATTCTAAAAAGTTCTTCCAAGAACTCGCCTTTTTTATATTGGGAATATTTGCCCTTGCAAAAGCATTCCGCTTGTATATGCCGAATAACAATTTTCGTACGAAATTCTCTGTTTTTTAATATTGCCTCCATCCTATACTCTTAAATTAAATTATATTTGTTCGAGAATGGGAGTTCTCAGACGGACTGCCGTTAGCTGCAACCCGTGAGGACAGTGCAAACAAAAAACTTACTGCAAGAAACGAACAGAAAAAAATCAAACGCTATGCAATATTTAATGACAGGTATAGAACTTCATCCCGACAAAGGTTTTGGAATTACTGCCGATGCTTATTACAAAAGTGCTGAACATTTACAGGCAAATCATTTTGAACATTACGACTCAACTCAACAAGCTGAATTACCCCAAAACTTTTTGTATAGACATACAATTGAATTGTATTTGAAGTCGCTTATTATAATATTTCACCGTAAGTTGAAGATTAATTATGGAACAGTTCCATTTGACAGCGAGGAACCAGAAATATATACTGACGGAGTTTGGCGGAAATTATACAGTTGTCATTTCATTGATAAACTTTACGAGTATTGGTTAAACAATCTCCTACTGCCAAACATTAATTTACTTAATGAAAAGGCACCGGAAGGTGATTGGCAGGAAACAAAAAAAATTACAGCCCTGTTTTCAATCATTTGCAAATACGACCAAGACAGCTCTTACTTTCGGTATCCAATTACTAAAAATAGTTCGCTTGACAACAAAAAATATACAATGCAAAAATTCAAGTCGGACACCCTTAGAGGATTTATAAAGGAAATTCAAGAACAAAAAACATCACCGACCAAAGGAACTTTTACAATGTTGCTTGTTGACGATGAAGACAACATTGTTGAAGCTTTCAAGCAAGTTGAAAATATTTTATCTGATGTCAGAGATGCATTGAAAGAGGTTGCGTTTTATTTTCATTGTATTCATATTATGACAAGAGTAACAATATGTGCAGGAATGTAAATAGCCTTGAACAAACTGACTGCAAACTTACACCGATAGCGCTTCGTGACGGGATTCGGGCAGCAGCTAACACACGGCTTGTTCTATTTGGGCATTCGGCGTTGGCATTTGCAAATATTGTCCGCTGACAGCGGAAAGATTTTTATTTTTCTTTGCAAATGTCCATTAAACATTTAGCTTTGTTATTAATATTTCGGTAGACATTGTTTCAAATCCCAAACAAAACAAGCCGCGAAAACGTTAGGTGCAAGCGTAAAGGACGACTCACACGACCATCGATAAGCAGACAATTAAACGAAAAAGTAAACCATTTTGACAAGTGACCAACATACAGACCATATCATAAACGGGCAACGAGTA
>Ga0335396_10005972_pt1 | contig 12294 bp, 14 predicted proteins | sample FRY02_FD_205743 | JGI IMG/M metagenome (GOLD analysis project Ga0335396, IMG submission 205743) | Freshwater microbial communities from Lake Fryxell liftoff mats and glacier meltwater in Antarctica - FRY-02 (spades assembly) (version 2) | ecosystem: Environmental > Aquatic > Freshwater > Ice >... | reverse complement strand
CAGAAATATGACATCATATTTTCTTATAATGTCAGTGGATACTTTATGCAAATTGTCCATACGAGAATTGGTTATCTTCTTGTGGACTCTCGCAACTTTCAATCGTTGTTCTTGATATCTGTTGGATCCTCTGGTTTTCCTACTTAATTGTTGTTGATCTTCCTTTAATTTCTTAGCATATGTTTTAGTATATCTGTTGTTTTTATATTTATATCCATCACTGGTAATGACAAAATCCTTAATTCCCAGGTCAATCCCAACGGATTTCCCGGTTTTTACTAATTTTTTGTGTTGTGTTTCCACCAAAATAGATACAAAATATTCATTTGTGGTTGTTTTGGATATTGTACACTGTTTTATTTCTCCTTTAAATTTCCGGTCTTGTATCATTTTGATACCATTTTTAAACTTTGGTATTTTCAATTCTCCGTTACGGACTGTTTTATATTGCGGAACTTTGAAGGTATTTTTGTTATGTTTTGACTTGAATTTTGGAAATCCAGTCCTCTTTTTGAAGAAGGAATTATATGAATCATCCAGATGTTTAATTGACACCTGTAAGGATTGACTGTTTATTTCTCTTAGCCATTCAAATCCCTCCTGTTTTTTCAATTCTGTTAAAGACTTAGCATTATCATAATAATTCAGATTATATAAGAGAAGATAGGAATAGTAAGTTAAGGGATATTCTATCTTAATATATATATTATGAAATGGATTATACGATTTAATGAAAGTAAATCACCTGATGAAATGCAAATCCTAATAGATGAAGCTGAGAGGAGAGTGTTTTTAAATGCAACTGGTGTTAGAGTTGTGATCGGTAATCGTTGGTCACCTAAATACAATAAATTGGGATCCGATACGGTTAGATATAACCCATATAAATCAATAGAACACAAATCCTCCGATTTACTTGAAGTTCTTACCTATAAAAAAAATAAGGATATACCTGGAAGATACATTACTATTTATAAGGATGGTGTTTGTGTAAAAATTAATTAATATTATGATAAAGATTAAACCAATAGAAATAGTAACAAAAACCACTATAGCCGCTGTAGAAATTGGCGAAGGTCAAATAGTGTTAAACAAATCTGTTAAATTCCCCGTCAAGAAATTTGATGAAAACGGAAAGTTTGTAGGGGCAGATATGGTTGATATATCTGGGGTGGATTATAATAAATGGTCTACTGATGATCGATATATTATAAATGCTGTTTTAAAGATTCTTGGATTTGAAAAGGTATATGATAAAGATTTGATATCAATGGTTGAAAACCTAATATCTGGACAAGGTGATGGTAGAATATCAAGAACAAATGCTAAGACTTTAATAGACTTAGCTAAATCGGAGGGTGTTACAGAACTTGAAAAAGATACAATCTATTACATAAGAAACAATTTTAATTGGACAGATGCTGCTGAAAAGTGGTTTGATGAAAATTACTTATTATAATGATCTTAAAAGGAGTGGTAAAATTATTATGGCTGATAAAGATGAATAACCTAATGATTAATAATACCTATAGAAAGAATGAATTCTATCATATTCAATACTTGAACCATTTTGTTTTAAGAAATCTTCAATGACTCTAAAGGTTTTTACCAGAGAATAGTGAATCATCCACAAATACAAATTCTTTATCCTTAATATCAAAAGTTGATGGATACCAATAAGTAACTCCTTTATCCTTTGTCATTATCTTACCATTGAATATGTGACCAACCCTTTACACTTGAACTTACCCTCTTCATATAGTTTGTAAACTTTGTCACCAAATCCACCAGAAGAGCAGATATATTTATATGACGGAACGTAAAACACACAAGTCTTTAGCTTGTGTGATGTAAGTGATAAAGGGGGTAACCATATAAATATCGGAGCAAAAATAAGACCTCATTGGTTGGTATCCTGCATACTAGTATTCGTTTGTAATAGAATTTCTAACCAACTTCTTTGCTTAACTTCTAGAGCCGAGTAATATCTACCACAGTTAAAATTATATTTAATATCTAGAACCTGAGTCAGTAATCCATATTGGGATTTTAGTATCATACTATCAACATAGTTATAATATTCTTGTGAATTGTCTCTGCCTTTTTTTGCAATTTTATCAATTCTTCTATATACTTTGTCAATATCTATTTTATACGATCTCCAATCCATTAACTATATATTACTTTTTGATATATATCACATGGATAACTTAAAAAAATTCGAGTCTTTTAAAGATGGTTTGGTACAGAATATTTTCAATATTACCAGAGATGAGGGGTTAGAGGTAAAAAAGGTTAATTATTATGAAAGTTATACTGATGAAATCATAGATAGGAAATATTACTCTGGTCCTGATGATCAATGGGTTAATAGAGAAGAAAACCATTATAAATACACGGTTGGCAATGTGAAGTTTTTTGAAATAGTATCAGACATAATTAAAAGGCTGGGGAATGATGTCTTTTATGTTTCACACCAATTATTTTTGGAAAAGTTCTCAGCATTTAATACAACTATTGATAATTATTATCTTAAAAATGCTGACCAGGGGAATACAATTGCCTATGTGGAAATAAGCATTCTAAAATAGAACAAACAAATATCTAACGATTTTATATAAAATAAAAACAATAGATTTAATATGGAATGGAATGAATATAAAGAATTATCAGAAAAAACATTGTCAACAGAATTTTTTCACGATGATAAAGTAGATAGACTTTTGCACGCAGTAGTCGGTGTTATAACAGAGCTTGAAGAGCTAATCGAGTGGGGCACTGACAAGGTTGGTAAATCAGAGGAGATAATTGATATTTTTTGGTATTTAGCAATTATAGGTAGAGAATATGATATGGAACTACCTGATCAAAAATGTGTAGAGGAAAGTTTTATTTATAGTGAGGATAAAAATATTCTTATGATGTTTAAAAATTCAGCTATACTATTGGATTTCCTAAAAAAGAAATTATATTATAATAAAGAAATTAATGTGGATGTTTTTAAATCAACATCTTTGTTTCTAATGTCAAATGTTATCAAATATTCTAATGATAACAACATAGATATTAAAAGAGGATTCGATACAAATATTGCTAAATTGAAATCGAGATATGGTGAAAAGTTTTCTTCTGAAAGAGCTATCAATCGTGATACTGATAAAGAAAGGGAAATTTTAGAACAAGGAACAAAATAATAGGAAATAATATTTAGTTCCTATTAGTAAAATGCGAGGTAATGTTCTGAAAAAATTCTTAAATAGAATAAAAAAATAAAATTATTTACATGAAGATATTCGCCAGTAAAAACTATTACCACCTAACACAAAAGATTATTAAAAATCTACAAGATTCTGGAAAGGATATAGAACAGGGTAGATATAAGGTTGATGTTTTCTCAGATGGGGAAATGATGCCACTATTTCAAGAATCAATTAGAGATAGATCAACATATGTTGTTGGTAGCACTTCAACACCAGAAGAAATCATTGAAACAATGTTGGCAATAGACGCTGCCAAGAGATCCGGGGCTAAAAGAATTGTTCTTGTTGCCCCTTTCCAGGGATATTCTAGACAAGATAAGACAGACCATCTAAGGTCGTCAATAGGAGCAAAGATGTTCGCTGATGTTTTTGAGAAGATTGGGATGGATTCACTTATTACAATTGATCTTCACGCATCTTCAATACAAGGTTTCTATAATGTTCCAGTTGTTCACTTAAATGGTAATAGGATTTTCTTCGACTACTTTAAAAGTTTAGAACTTGAAGACATATGTATTCTAGCACCTGACCAAGGAGCCGTTAGAAAAGCAAGTGATTATTGTAAAGTCTTTCAAGACTCAACATTCGCTATTATAAATAAGAAAAGAATTAAGCCAAATCAAATCCACTCAATGGAAATGTATGGTGATGTTGCTGGTAAGAACATTATAATGGTTGATGATATGGCGGATACTTTTGGAACAGGGGTAAAGGGTGGTGAGCTTGTAATGGAGTTAGGGGCTAAGTCTGTAAGAGCTGTTATGACACACGGAGTTCTAAGTGGACCAGCCATTGATAGAATAAATAGTTCTGTATTTGAATCTGTTGTTGTATCTGATACAATATCTGGTGTTCATAACAAGGCAAAGCTATCTGATAAACTGAAAGTTATTTCTTGCGCGGGAGTTCTTTCGGATTCTATACTAGCCATATCAAAAAAATCATCTGTTCACGAAGTTAATTTAGTTTAGATGAAGTATTCTCCGTATATTTACCAAAATTAAAATAAATTTAAAAATATGAAAGCAATTTACTGGGTATTATCATCGATAGGAGTAATTATTGTTATTGGATTAATTGGACTATTAAGCTGTTTCTCACATGTGGATAACTACGAGGGAGCCTATATGTTTGATTCGAGAACAGGCCAAACAAACGCATTAATATCATTGGATAAAGAAGGAGTGGTTATTCCAAAACAAGGATACATATTTAGTTATCCAATAATACAATCTGTACATACTATTGATTTAAGACCAATGCAGCTTTGTATCCGAGCAAATTTTGGAACTTTTCAAAGAGTTAATAACTGCAAACTTGTACAATTTGATTTTAATGGATATAGAAAATTTATTTCCTGGCATGGTAGATCAAGTTATGGAACAGAAACGTTAGAAAAAATACTAATGGCATATGCCTATGATGAACATGATAAAGGTGAGTACACTTTTATGAAAATACTAGAGGATCATGGTGACTTGAAACCTATTACAATTGATACAACTAGCATTGATAAATTAAAAACTACTGAATAGTATGGCAACAATTGGAGGAAATTGGTTTGAAAATGAGAGTAAAAAGTTACCAACTTTTTTAAAAAGATTATTAATCGGAGCTGTATCACTCTTCTCAATTTGGGTATTTTGTTTTCATTATACAAATGTTAGTCAAGTAGCTATAACTAGAAATGTGTTCACTGGAGTCGCTAATATTGATAGCGTTTCCGGATTTAACTTTACCACACCTTGGGTACAAGTAGCCAGACTTGATACAAGACCACACCGAGTTTGTATTGAGTGTGATTGTCGATGGATGAAATGTGAATTAGTTACTTTTGATCCAAGTGGTTGGTCAGAACTAGTTGAAAGGGAGGGATTTAGATATTATTGGTGGTCAAATAGATTCTCATTTAATAGTGGCCATAAACAAACCTATCGCGGACTTATAGATGTATTAAGAGGGTACTCATTTGATGATGGACATTCCTTCTTAAAAACCCTGCGACCAAAATCGCAGGGCTTGCGCAACCTTTCAACCAAGCGATAAATGAAAAATCTGTGCCTGATTTTGCTTTTTTCAGTTACAACCCTTGCTGTTTTTGGGCAAGAAAAAGGCTTTATCCGAGGAAACATTGGTGATGGCCAGTTCGGTGGGCCGCTCATCGGTGCCAACGTAACTATTCCAGCATTGTCCGGAGTTGGTGCAACAACAGATTTCGATGGCAACTATTCCATCTCCATTGCACCAGGCATCTACGAAGTTAAGCTGTCCTATATCTCATTTGCCGACCAAATCATTAAAGAAGTGGTCGTAAAGGCTGGAGAAGTTACCAAGATTGATGGCGTATTGGAAATGGTCACGCAACAAGTGGCCATGGTTGAGGTTGTTGCCACCGTTCGCAAGAATTCTGAAGCAGGTGTGTTGATGGAAATGAAGAACGCAACAGTTGTTACAGACGGACTTTCCGCTCAATCTTTCCGTAAGGTTGGAGATTCTAATCTTTCGGGTGCAATTGGAAGGGTAACAGGTGTTACGGTGCAAGATGGAAAATACGTGTATGTGCGTGGATTGGGAGATAGATACACTAAATCTGTACTCAATGGAATGACCTTGCCCGGATTAGACCCCGATGTGAATGCGGTTCAAATAGACATCTTTCCAACAGCCGTATTGGAGAATGTAAGTGTGTCCAAGTCGTTTTCTCCAGACCTTGATGGTGATTTCACGGGTGGGCTCGTAAATATTGTTACCAAAAAATTTCCAGACGAAAAGACTACGCAGGTCGCTCTGACTTTTACCTATGTTCCGGGGCAGCATTTTAATAAAGATTATATTCTTTACAACACAGGAAAGACCGATTTTCTTGGTTTTGATGATGGGGTAAGAAAATTACCCATTGATGGTAAGGCCGATGTTCCTGATGAGGTTAGAGTGGACTCTGAACTGGAATCTATAACGCGCAGTTTCAACTCCGAGTTGGCCGCCAAAAAGAAATTTGCTTTCATGAATTCGTCTTTCACTGTAAATCATGGAAATCAAATCAATAAAAATGATGGCCCTACCTATGGCTACAACTTCGTATTGAACTACGCCAACGAGCGTGTTTTCTATCAGGATTTTCAGTCAAACGATTACCTGCGCGGACAAAGTGATTCAGACATTGAATTGGAAAAACAACGCAGTAGAGTTGGAGATGTGGGTAGAGAAACTGTACAATGGAACGCGTTACTAACAGGGAGCATGAAGCGCAAGAAAAGCAGCTACACGGCCACCTTACTTTACAACCAGAGCAGCGAATCGAGTGCTGCGCAACGTATCAATCAAGATTTTGAGCAGAATCAGTCAACTCTGAAAGAGGACATTCTCACCTACACGCAGCGTAGCATGGGAAATTTCCAACTCAGCGGTTCTCACCGTGTTGGAATTGCCGAATTAGATTGGGGCAATTCCTTCTCGGTTTCGCGTGTATATGATCCAGATTTCCGAGAAACAAGAATATCCATTACGGGAGGAGATACTTCGCTTTCAACAGGAAATGGTTCGGGTATCGATCGTTTTTGGAGAAATCTGAACGAAATCAACGAAGCTTTCAAGTTTGATGCAAAGTTGAAGCTGCATGAAAATATCAGCTTCAAAACAGGAGCTGCCATTACCTACAAGACAAGAACTTTCTCCGTCTTTTCGTTCAAGCACCGTCCAAATAACCTAAACGAAGTAAGCATTGACCCAGATTGGTACCTAGATGATGCCAACATCTGGTCTGCCGATGCAACCGACCCGAATTATAGAGACGGCACCTACACCATCGGAAACTTTCAACCATCAAATCAATATGAGGCAAGCCAGATAATTACCGCAGGATACGCTATGGCCGAGCAGCAAATCAAGAAGAAATTAAACCTCATTTACGGTCTTCGTATTGAACATACCGCTATGTTTTACGATGGTGTCAATCAAAATAATACGGTACGCTACCTCAATCAGAAAACCTTGGATGTTATCAATTTCCTTCCAGCATTGAATGTGGTGTATAAGGTCACTCCAAAAATGAACCTGCGTGCAGGCTACAGCCGCACCTTGGCACGTCCTTCGTTTAAGGAGAAATCTGAAGCTGAGATTTATGACCCAATCACCAAACGTACGTTCTCTGGTAATCTCGACCTTGAAATAACCAATATTGATAATGCCGACTTGCGTTATGAGTTTTTCATGGGTGGAAAAGACATGCTGTCTGTTTCTGGGTTTTACAAGCGGTTTGACGGTCACATTGAGCTTGTTTCGTTTGAGTTGGCACCTGATAACTGGAAACCGCGCAACTCTGGCATTGCTCACGTTTTTGGAGCGGAAGCTGAGGTCAGGAAAGGATTGCGCCAGCACACATCCTCCAAATTTCTACAGGGATTTTTCTTTGCCATCAACGCCTCCATCGTTCAGTCCATGGTAGATATGACCAGCGTTCTGGTAGATAACCAAGGCGGAACGGAGTATCAGTTGCGAGAAAACAATGCGAGGGAAGAGGAGGCCGTAAGCAAGTTCAGAAGAATGTCTGGTCAATCTCCTTATGCCGTTAATGCCAGCATTTCCTACGAGATTGCCGAAGACCGAGCAACTATTGCCTTGGCCTATAATGTGCAGGGAGATCAGCTTTCGATCATCGGTTCGGGTCGTGTGCCGGATGTTTATACGCTTGCGTTCCACAGTTTGAATTTCAATGCCTATGTGAATGTGGGACAGAAGCGCAGTTCACGCATCACACTTCGGGTTCAGAACCTCTTGAATGATGATAGAACATTGGTCTATCGTTCTTACAAGGCTCAGAATCAGATATTCACGTCATTTAATCCGGGAGTGAGCATCCGATTGGCATATCAGTACACTTTTTGATTGCCCTGTTTATGTCATGATGACGAAGGAAACATCTCTTTTCTTAGGTTAAGAGATTTCTCTTTTCTTAGAATGAAAAACGATAAAGGAGGTTGATGATATAATTCTGTTGGATATTCTCCCTAAAACGCAAAGCCTTGTGGATAACCACAAGGCTTTGCGTTTTTAATGATTAGGTAATAACTTTCGTCAGTCCTTAACAAACCTAATAGTCTTTGTTCCAAGCTCCGAACGAACCTGAATAAGGTAAATTCCTGCGCTTAACGAAGCGCTTTCATCAGCAAGAGATAAACGGTTCAAACCCATAATCAACGACTGCTGAGAAATTGCCAATGTCTGACCCATCACGTTTGTAAGGACAATATCAGCATTCATCGCTTCTTTTACAGAAATCTCCAACTGGCTGTTTCCATTAATAGGGTTAGGATATACCCGTAGTGTTGAAATAACTCCAGCATCCACAATGCTTGTTCCGCTTACATTCTGATTGATGTTGATATCATCTATATACATGTAGCTCTGATTGTCGCTTGTCACCTCAAACTTGATGAGTACATGCTCTTCTCCTTCCATGGTGGCTAGGGACACACTTTGCTCACTCCACTGGTTTGTATTTGGTATGAAGTTGGTGCTAACTGAAGCACCAGCCGTATTGATGTCGTCTCCAGATGGTAAAATATTATTAATTGATATAGATGGTACGGTATGTGATGATATCCGTAATGAAGAATCACATCTATACTCAACCGCAGAACACTTCCCAGACGCTCTAAAGACAATAAACGAATGGTATGAACAAGGCGCTCATATCACTTTTTTCACTGCAAGAGAAACAAAGGACCGTGAGGTGACTGAGAAATGGTTGAACTCAAAGGGATTCAAATATCACGGACTTATATGTGATAAACCACGTAGTAATAACGGTACAGAGTACGTTTGGATAGACAATCATAAAGTGCGTGGCATAACTTATACAGATAAGTGGGGTGACCTACAAAAAGTAACCAAAGAAATTCTAACATTTTGATATCAAAAAATAAAGAAATTGTTAATAACAAATGTGGGGGAAGTATTCAACCATAATGATGAAAATAGGCTCGCGATAAATAATCTATCAATATTGGACGGTCTTAGAAATAAAAATATATTGAGTGATTACCTTGTTTCATTATAATCATAGTTAAATTTTTATGTAGATTTAACCTCAACTATTAAATTTAAATTCTGTTTTTTAAAACAATTACAATTGGAATATTATAAATAATAAATGAAAAATATTCTATGATAAAATTAGTACTCACTCAGATAGTTAAAAATGAATCACATGTTATAGAGCGGATGCTTAAATCCATAAAATCAATAGTTGATGGCATATGTATTGTGGATACTGGATCAACGGATGATACCATTAATATTATTAAAAAATGGGGAGAAGATAATGGAGTTGAAACCTATGTTGAGGAACGACCATTTGATAGCTTCGAGAATTCAAGAAACGCATCATTTGACTTAGCTCGTAAGAACTTCTTAGGTAAGAAGGATAAAAATACTTACTATAACTTCTGGTTAGACGCTGATGAGGAGATTGAAATCGGCCCAGAGTTTGATAAGCAAAAGCTTGATAAGGATTTATATATGTTTAACACATATATTAATGCTATGAAATATACGAGAAATGAACTTTGTAGATTGGATAAACCATTTAGATTTTATGGACCTGTCCATGAGTTTATTGTTTGTGATGAAAAGAACATAACCTCGGCCCTTATGGATGGTATAACCGTCCGTGTTAGTATGGATGGTGGATCCTGGCAGCATGACATACCAGCCAAGTATAAAAGTCACGCCCACATCTTAGAAAAGCATATTGATGCAAGTAGAGAAGATCCTAGATGGATTTTTTATACAGCACAATCTTATCATGATTCAGCCTGTGTTCCAGATAATAAAGCTGAGAATGATGAAAGGTTAAGAAGGTCTATGGGTTATTACAAGGAGAGAGTTACTCGACCAGATGGATATCCGGAAGAGATATTCTATTCACAATTCCGTATCGGAACTATAATGAGGGCTTTAGAAGAACCATGGAATATAACACTAAATGAATTATTAAAAGCTTATTCACTTGATCCCCTTCGTGGGGAACCGATGAAAGCTATTATTGATTATTATTTACAAGTTGGTGAATGGCAAAATGCTTATATATTCTCATCATTTGGTAAGAAAGTTTACCATGGCAACAATCCCTATCCTAAGAGATTGTTATTTGTTGATGAGACTCTTTATGCTTGGAAATTCTTAGAAGCACATGCAGCAGCCGCTTTTTATACACAAAGACTCGATGAATCACGCAAGACTTATCAAGAAATGGTCAATATTTCTAAAACAAAACCGGAATATTTCAAACAAGAGGATATCAATAAAATAAATCAGAATGCTCAATTTTTTCTTAAATAATTAAAATATTAAAATAATGTTATGGAAATAGATAAAGAAAAATTACAGAAATTAGTAGACCACTTTTATGAAATGTGTGATAGTTTTGAGGAACTAGGTGATCGTGATCCTTCAGAATGTGTGGATTATTGGTATTGGAATAATCATCGCTTTCAGAAATCTGAAGAATGTTACTGAAAACTTTGGAAGAAAACTAGAAAAGTTAAATGATTAATTTAATAGTAGCAAATTCTGAAAATAATGTTATCGGAAAGGATAACAAGTTGATATGGAAACAGCGTGAGGATATGTCTGGATTGGGACCAATTTCGGACTTTAAACAAAAACTCCTTTTGAAAAAAGCAGATGGCTAAGAAATACACAGAATACAAGCAATTGAACCTGCCAGAAGTGGCGGACGAAATACTTGCGTTTTGGGAGGAGAACGACATCTTCAAGAAGAGCATAGAAACGCGTGAAGGCCAAGAACCATTCGTGTTTTATGAAGGGCCGCCATCGGCCAACGGAATGCCTGGCATTCATCACGTAATGGCTCGTACCATTAAGGATATTTTCTGCCGATACCGTACGTTGAAAGGCTACCAAGTAAAGCGAAAAGCTGGTTGGGATACGCACGGACTTCCGATTGAACTTGGAGTTGAGAAAGAACTCGGCATCACCAAGGAAGACATTGGTAAGACCATTTCTATTGCCGAATACAACGATGCTTGCCGCAAGGCGGTAATGAAATACACGGATGTTTGGAACGACCTTACCCGAAAAATCGGGTATTGGGTTGATATGGACAATCCGTATGTAACCTACGACAACAAATACATTGAGTCGGTTTGGTGGTTGCTTAAAAACCTCTACGACAAGGATTTACTCTATAAAGGCTACACCATTCAGCCGTATTCACCAAAGGCGGGAACAGGTCTGAGCTCTCACGAGCTGAACCAACCTGGAACGTATCGGGATGTGAAAGACACCACAGTTGTCGCTCAGTTCCGCGCTAAAAGTTTAGATGATAAACTTGGTGGTAAAGCTTATTTCGTTGCTTGGACAACCACACCTTGGACACTTCCATCAAACACGGCTCTGGCTGTGGGCGAGAAGATTGATTATGTGGCTGTAAAGTCGTTTAATCAATACACATTTGAACCAACGATTGTGATAATGGCCAAAGAGTTGGTCGGAAAATGGTTCAAGCCAGAAAATGCCGAGTTGTCTTTTGATGAATACAACGCTGGAGACAAGAAGATTCCTTTCAAGGTTGTTACAGAGTTCAAAGGTTCTGAACTTGTAGGTACTGTCTACGAGCAATTGATGTCATACGCTCAACCCGATGGCGAAGGATTCAAAGTAATTGCTGGAGATTTCGTTTCTACCGAAGACGGTACAGGAATCGTGCATATTGCACCAACTTTTGGAGCGGATGATGCACGCGTTGCCAAGGTTGCTGGAATTGGAGCCATGTTGGTGGATGATGGTGAAGGAAATCAAGTTCCCTTAGTTGATTTGCAAGGCAGATTCCGTCCAGAAGTGACCGACTTTGCTGGCGAATATGTGAAGGCGGAATATTATTCGGAAGCTGAAATAGAGTCCGAGACCAAGAAGCAGGGCCGAGACAATTACCTTTCTGTTGATGAGCGGATTGCCATCAAGCTAAAGGAAGAAAATAAGGCATTCCGTGTTGAGAAATACGAGCACAGTT
>Ga0335396_10005970_pt1 | contig 12296 bp, 14 predicted proteins | sample FRY02_FD_205743 | JGI IMG/M metagenome (GOLD analysis project Ga0335396, IMG submission 205743) | Freshwater microbial communities from Lake Fryxell liftoff mats and glacier meltwater in Antarctica - FRY-02 (spades assembly) (version 2) | ecosystem: Environmental > Aquatic > Freshwater > Ice >... | reverse complement strand
GCCTGATAAATGAAGATTCTTTGAATCTTGCCATCATTCATACCCAACGATTTGAGTGTTCCAATCATGTAAACACGTTCAATAATCATGATAAGCAAAGCAGAAATCATATTAAAACCAGCCACCACCAACATCAAAATGATGATAACGCGGACGTTCATGTCTTGAAGATCTAGCCAATCGAACATCTGGGGCTGCAATTCCTTCACTGTAGCTGAAAAAAGCTCGGTTCCGATGGAATAATAAACGATGTCAGATAGTTCATCTAACCGGCCAAAATCATCAAGAAAAACCTCAAAACCAGCCACCTGATCATCGTCCCAGCCGTTAAGTCGCTGAATATGCGTGATGTCAGTAATCACATACCGCTCGTCATATTCGGCCAAGCCCGTTTTGTAAATGCCAGTCACGTCAAATATCCGCGCACGCTGCTTCTCATCCTGAATGAAAAACACCTCCATCCTATCACCAACACCAAGTTTCAGTTTCTTAGAAATGATCTCAGAAATGAGAATGTTCTTGCTGCGCGATGAATCGGTTGTGGTGAAGATTTCGCCAGCAATGAGATGCTTCTTAAAAAAACTCCAATCAAAATCGCCTCCCACGCCTTTGACTACAACTCCTTCAATTTCTTCATCCGTTTTGATGATTCCAGCCTTGGTAGCAAACACCTGAATGTGGCGGATTCCGTCAATTTCAGTCAAGCTCGGATAGAAAGTCTGTTCCTTAGAAACGGGCTGCGGCTCAATGGCATTAAGATTGGAGTACTCCGTAATAACGATATCCGAACCAAAATTGACAATCTTATCCGTTATCTCCTTCTGAAAACCAGTAACAATGGCCATTGAAATAATCATCACCGCCAAGCCCAAGGCGATGCCCGCAATCGCAATCCGCACAATCGGACGTGTACCCGAAATAGTATTACTTTCGGCCTGCCCACCAGCACGGATGAGGCGTTTTGCAATAAAAAAGGAAGTGTTCAATTGCTTGCCTTGAAAGGAATTTCTGTGAGAAGGATAATGGCTAAAACTATCAAATATTTACTTGTACTCTGGTGGTGCTCTGCTTGCAGCCAACCCCTACCAACGCCTGTGGCTGCAACCGTGGAAACTATTCTTCCAGAAGTCAGCAAACCAATCCAATTGGGTGCCGAAAGAACGGAAGTTTATCTGCCGTTGTTGGAGGGGAAATCGGTCGGCATCATCGCCAACCAAACCTCCGCTATTAATGGTATTCATCTGGTAGATACGCTCGTTTCACTTGGCATAAATGTGCAGCGGGTTTTTGCACCCGAACACGGTTTTCGTGGCAATGCCAGCGCTGGGGAAAAAGTCAAGGACAGCAAGGATGCGAAAACGGGCTTGCCCATTGTTTCTCTTTATGGGAACAATTATAAACCATCAACCGAAAACCTGAAAAGTTTGGATTTCGTGATTTTCGATATACAAGATGTGGGAGCACGATTTTACACTTACATCAGCACAATGAGCTACGCGATGGAAGCTTGTGCCGAACTGGGCATTTCATTTATTGTGCTCGACCGCCCGAATCCGAATGGTAATTACGTTGATGGCCCCGTTCTAAAAAAGGAATTCTCATCATTTGTTGGCTTACATCAAGTACCAATCGTACACGGAATGACCGTTGGCGAATATGCCAGAATGGTAAATGGTGAAGGTTGGCTGAAGGATGGAATCAAATGCGATTTAACTGTGATTGAAATGGAGAATTACAATCGGTCGGATGTTTATGAATTACCAATTGCCCCATCACCAAACCTGCCAAATCAGAAAGCAATTTACCTCTACCCTAGCCTTTGCTTTTTTGAAGGAACTGAAGTAAGCGAAGGCCGCGGAACGGATAAGCCTTTTCAGCAATTCGGTTATCCGAAAATGCCAAATAGCAACACTTCATTTACACCAAAAAGTATTGAAGGCGTAGCTAAATACCCAAAACTGGAAAACAAAAAATGCAAGGGCATTGATTTGTCCGAATTGAGCGTTGACAGCCTCAAAAGGCTTGAAAAAATAAATTTGAATTGGTTGATTGAAACGTATCAGAATTACCCGAATAAGGAGAAGTTTTTCAAGGCCCAGTTCTTTGATAAGCTAGCTGGTTCTTCTAATTTGAGAAAACAGATTATTGCTGGTAAATCAGCCGAGGAAATTCGGGAATCTTGGAATGAAGAATTATCTGGGTTTGTGGCGATACGAGGTAACTATTTGATTTATCCTTGACGAATGTTGTTAACAAGACGACACAATTAATCGAGATTATTTGGACTCCGTAATCGAACGCGGATGATGCGGATACCGCTGATTTTCGCGGATTGGAGAGCCACCCGTTTCCAATCGGCATCTCAGAAGGATGATACTGGATTAATCAGCAAGCTCGCTCAATATTCCTACTTCTCAACCGTTAATACTCCATTCTCGTACTTAAACATAACGGGAACCTCCTCCAAGGTGCATTTCGGTTCAATCACGAAAATGAGTTTACCTCCAATCATAAAATCTTCGTCAGAACTAATCTTTAAAGGATGCTCGTAGCGCGTGTCTTCAGTGACCCAATTCACTGGGCCGTTAACAAATCGATGCGGATCAGTAACCGTTTGCGTGCGAGGCGTTTCCAAGAATTCAGTTCCAATACTTAAGTCTTTATTTGGTGCCGCTTCAACGCTAAACCTTCCTTTAAAATCCGTGGCAGAATGCGGAGAAACGAAGAAACTACCGCCATACAATTTCATTGAGGTGACCAACTTGAATTGACCGTCTTCTGCCTTTCCAATATTAAAATCGACATCATAAGGATGGCTCACAGCGATTTCGTAGTCAATCAAAGGAGAATCATACATGCTTACTTCCAAAACACGATGACTGCAGGTTTACTTGTCCAATTTTGGATATTTCTGTATCCGTAATTCTCCATTCTCGTAAAAAAAAATCGAATGGAATTTCTTCAAATGTGCATGTTGGTTCAATGGTAAAACTGACCATTCCTGACACTTTAAAATCATTTTGAGGCCTAAGATTCAGCGCTCGTTTATAGGTCGTTTTTTCGCTTACCCAATTGACCAAATTTCCAAACTGGTCTATTTTCGCAACAGAGCGAGGAGTTTCCTCAAATGAATCATCCAAAGTGAATTTGTCATTGTCCATAAGTACGATTTTGAAGAGTCCTTTTAAATCATTATTTGATAGTGGTGATGCCGTAAAGGCTCCATTATGAAAATCGATAATTGCGACTAATTGATATTCATTATTCCCTGCGTTCTCAATAAAAAGCGACAAATCATACTCATGATTATACGGCACTGTAGAGTCAATCAACATTAATCTGCACGAACTCAGGTTTTGAGCCGAAATGGAAGGAGACTCTTCCGTGCAACCGATTACAGCTGAAAGAACGAATAGTGCGATAATATTTTTCATGTTCTTGTGTTTTTATTGTTTGAACCAAATGTGGATGAGGACCAACCATTCGTTCGTAAATCGAGTGTAAATTATTGTAAAACGAGTGCAAATGATTTCTATCGGTGGATTTAGAGGATAGCTTTGTAGCATGATGAATCGACTTGTTCTCAGTCTGTTTTCAGTTCTGGTTTTTACGCATTGCTGTATTGCAGATGATGGCGAAAATCGAAGCAAGGAAGAACAGCATACCGAAGTTTCGATGCGGCTGATTGGACATCAAATGCTTCTTAGTTTAGGAGACAGTTCTTCGCGCGTTTTGCCAATAGAGAAAAAAGGAGGGAACAAATACCAAATTCGATTTGAAAATGAGTTTGCTTTCAACCCAAAAAGTGTTGCATCAGTAATAAACAGCGTAATTGCGGCAACACAAATAGCAGCAAGCTATATAGTAGAATTCGAATCGTGCCAAACCCATCAAGTGGTTCACCGCTATGAGATTGGCATTTCGAATAATTCAAATGTGCTTGCGTGCAAGGAAAGAGACCAACCTAAAGCCTGCTACAATCTGTTGATTACGATTCTGAAACCATCGACTACAATTTCCACAGCAGAATTGGCTGCAAGTTCAAATTCTGAGCTAACCGACAAATACATCGTGCTAGCTATCCTCCTTATTTGTGTGCTTTTACCCATGATTCTTGTACCGCTCTTTCTAAACAGAAAAACGAATTCAAAGACTAGCACAGACCAAAACATTATTTCTATTGGTCAATATCGTTTCAACAAAAGGAAAATGGAACTTTGGTTCGAGGACCAACGAGTTGAACTGACGAGTAAAGAATGTAATTTACTTCAATTGCTGTGCGATTCAACCAACAACACAGTTGAACGCGAAACCATACTTAAAATGGTTTGGGGTGATGAAGGTGATTATGTTGGACGTACCTTGGATGTGTTCATCTCCAAACTTCGTAAGAAATTGGAAGGTGATTCGAATGTTCGGATAACTAACATTCGTGGAATTGGGTATCGGTTGGTTGTGGATGTGTGATAAGGTTTGAGTCCGCCATGTTCAGTTTCGGTTTTCATATCTTTGAAAAAATGTTTTTGCCATGAACACCATATTCCATCTGAACTCAAATGAACTGGATGAAAAATTCCTCAAAGCTGTAAAGACCATGTTCAAAGGGCGCAATATCTCCATCGTGATTGAAGACCATCAGGATGATACCGAATATCTGCTGGCGAGCGAGGCGAACCGCAAAGTGTTGGAAAAACGACTGAAGGCTATAGAAGCCAAGAAGGAAACCGTGAATGTCGATATTAACGACCTGTAATGGAACGGGAGATTATCTTTCAGAAGGATGCGCTGAAAGAATATGATGATTGGAAGAAAAAAGACCAGAAAATTGCCGACCGCATCAAGCAACTGATCCAAGCTATTCTAGAGCAACCGTTTGAAGGAATCGGCAAACCGGAACCTCTGAAACATCAGCTAGCGGGCTGTTGGAGCAGACGAATCACCAAGGAACATCGTTTGGTTTATAAAGTGACAGATAAGAGTATCGTGGTTGTGGCCTGTAAATACCATTACTGAATTTTCCTGCGATTCGATTCCTTTAGAAAAAACGATCTTCTTGGTTTGATCAGAATAGATCTACTCGAAAAGGATTCATCAAGCAGCTTTAGGGCTGAAATACAAACGCAACAGATCAGCTTTTGGAACAGCAGAAAACCCGATTGTTTCGCCACGGACATCAACAAATTCAACCTCTAAGAATTCGGCATTCCATTCTCCTACAATTACACCCACCTGCCCCACAACGAATGTTCCTACTGGATTCAGCAGCACCACGTTATTATTAATTTTCAATTCGGTAGTTTTCATCTTAAATCGGATAACACGAAGTTAAAAAGGTATTTGAATTCCTGCACGAATCATCCTCGCTGTACGGACAAGTGCATGTTTTCCGTTCTTTTTCATGGGACAGTCGACATAAAATCTTCTTCCGAACGGACTGCCATCCACTTCAACCGCCTTTGTCCTACCAATCTCCAACAGTATTTGAGTTCTGAGCCAACTGGCATCCGATTTATCGATACCAAGTGCTTTTCGAAACGCAGCGGCCATGTGCATTCCTATCAAATGGTCATTGTCCAACGCATAATCAGTCAACTTTTTAATGTCGAATACTGCCAAATTATGATTTGGAAGTAGTTCCATTTCTTAAACAGTTCTGCGGTTATAAACCTTCAACCCTTCCTCAATAATCTTAATCGAGCGTTTCAAATCTTCTTCTTTCAAAACGTAGGCAATTCGTACTTGTTTTTCGCCAAAGGCACGCGTTGAATAGAAGCCGCTTCCAGGTGCCATCATCACAGTTTCACCTTCGTAGTTGAATTCTTCCAACATCCATTGGCAAAAATCATCGCCACTTTCTACTGGTAGTTGTGCCATTGCGTAGAATGCGCCCGAAGGTTTCGGACACATAACGCCTTCAATGGCATTCAACCCATCAACGAGTGTATTTCGTCTTTGTACATATTCTGCTTTTACTCGCTCAAAATACTCCTGTGGCGTGTTCAAGGCGGCTTCGCCAGCAATCTGTCCCAATGTTGGTGGGCTCAATCGCGCTTGCGCAAACTTGAGGGCGTTTGTCATCAATCCTTTATTCCTTGAAACCAATGCTCCTACCCTTGCACCGCACATACTATAACGCTTGCTCACGCTATCAATCATGACGACATTATTTTCGATTCCTTTCAAATTCATGCACGAAAATGGAATGGCGCTGTCGTAACAAAACTCTCGGTAAACCTCATCAGCAAATAGAAACAAATCGTATTTCTTAACCAATTTGGCCAATGCTTCCAAGCTTTCTTTTCCATATAAGGTTCCGGTAGGATTTCCAGGATTACAGATAAGAATGGCACGCGTGTTCTCGGTAATTCTGCGTTCAAATTCAGAAATTGGTGGCAATGCAAAACCATCTTCCAACTTGGCGGTGATTGGCTTTACGTTCAATCCTGCCATGGTTGCAAAACCGTTGTAATTAGCATAGAACGGCTCAGGAATAATTATCTCATCACCCGGATCCATACAGGTCATGAATCCAAAAATCAATGCTTCAGAACCTCCGGTTGTGACCATGATATCGGAATCTTCAACATCAACACCAACGCTTTTGTAATACGTGGCAAGACCCGCTCGATAACTAGGATAACCTTCAGAATTACTGTATTCGATTACCTTCCTATCCAAATTCTTGATAGCATTCAGAGCCACTTCTGGCGTTTCAATGTCGGGTTGGCCGATGTTCAAATGATACACTTTGATTCCTCTTGCCTTGGCCGCAGTTGCATACGGCACCAACTTGCGAATAGGCGATTCGGGCATCTGCAGCCCCTTCAACGATAATCTTGGCATTCCTAAATTTTGAGCATAAAAAAAGTCCCGACAAGTATCGGGACTTTTCATTCAAGAAAAACGTCTTTCTTATTCAGAAACTGGAGTTGCTCCTTCAATTGTTTCCATTTCTGGAGAACCACTTTCAGTTGCAACTGCGTTAACCGTTCCTTTAATTTTCAAAAGAGCTGTGCTGTTATCAACAGAGTTTGAAGTAATAGTTACAGACTTGCTGATTGGACCAACACGCTTTGTATCGTACTTCACTTTAATTGAAGACTTTGCGCCTGGAGCAATCGGCTCTTTTGGCCACTCAGGAACAGTACATCCGCAAGACCCCTTTGCTTTAGAAATAATCAACGGCTCGGTACCAGTATTGGTAAAAACGAACTCAGTTGCTCCATTTCCACCTTGATCCATTGTTCCATAATCGTGCTCAATTCTTTGGAATTCAATTTGTGGTCCAGCTACTTGAGCAGAAACATAAGCGAATGACCCTACGACCATTGCCATTAACAGCATTACTTTTTTCATGATATTTATTTAGGTTAAAAAATTAATTGCGTTCCGACACTCTCAAAACTCGTTCCGAAGGTAGATATAGCTTCCAAAATAGCCTGTTAACGAAATGTTAAAGGCAAATTTTAAGTTCAGAATAACATGTTTCGCTTGAATGATTTCGAGTCTTCAATACCAATTGACGGTTAACTTTGAGGCATGCCAGCAAATAAATACGCCCTTCTCCGCTACCGCATTATTGACGATTGTCTGACCAACAAAGGCCGGAAATTTCCGACCAAGGAAGATTTGAAGTATGCTTGTGAGCAGGCACTCTATGGCAGTTCGAATGAGCGTATTTCCATCTCCACCATTGAAAAGGATATGTGGGCAATGAAGAACGAGGGCGAGTTGGGGTATTATGCGCCCATCGCTTATTCCAAGTTGGAGAAAGGATATTATTACGAGAATCCAGAATACACGATTAAGGAGATTTCGCTGAGCGAAGAAGATAAAGAAGCCATACGTTTTGCGGCAAACACACTTTTTCAGTTCAAAGACCTCGCAATCTTCGATCAGTTCGGTTCGGCCATTCAAAAGATCATGGATCGATTGAGTATTTCGCCTGAGATTCAGGATGATGCAATAGAACGTTTCGTGCAGTTTGAGAACACGCCCATGGCAAAAGGAACCGATTTGCTACCCATTCTTTTACAAGCGATAAAAGAGACACGCGAAGTGCGTTTTCGCTACACGTCTTTTGCAGATGAGCATGAAACAGAACGTCAACTTCATCCTTATCTATTAAAGGAATACCGCAACCGTTGGTATATCATTGGAAAGGACGTGGATGGTGGCAAAGTGAAAACATTTGGGCTTGACCGTATCTCTGATCTTTCTATCCGTGAGAATTGCTTCACGGTTGATAAAAGTTTCGACCCAGAAGTGCTGTTCAAATACAGTTTCGGAATCACGGCAGGTGGAAAACCTGAGAAGGTTGTTCTAAAATTCGCTCCGCAGGAAGGGCGTTATGTGAAAGCGCAGCCGCTGCATCCAACACAAAAAATCATCAAGGATAATGATGAAGGCTTGACAATTGAACTGAAGGTGATACCAAGCTATGAATTGAAGGCAACAATTAGGTCGTTTGGCGATAAGGTTGAGGTTTTGGAACCAATGGATTATTAGACTGACCAATGAAAAGTCGACTACCACTCTTCTTTTTTGCGATTACATTTCTCTCTTCGTGCGAAAAAGAACCGATTGTTCTCACTACAACCGTCACCACATTCCGTGAAAGCGGCTTAGCCACCGATTGGGATCGCTCGGGCAGCAACCGCATCGCATATTCCTCAAAAGGAAGCGATGGTTATTATGATATTTATTTTGCCATGCCTGATGGTTCTAATGATACTTGCTTGACCTGCAATCATCCCAACTTACCCAATCGCCATGTTGGTTCAGCATCGTGGCATCCTTCGGGAGATTGGTTGATGATTGAAGTTGAAAAACTGAACCATCCTGGTTCGAGTACTGATGCGCTTCCTGGTTTTGGGGCTTACACCGATGTGTATCTCATCAGTAGCGATAGGCAGACCACACACAAGATTATTGACACACCGAATGATTATCAACATGGCGTGATTGCTTCGCGTTTTTCCCCTGATGGAACTAAGATTGTTTGGACATACCGTAAAACAGCTCCCAACGTACTTTGGCCACCAGAAACATTCGGGTTTTGGACCATAAAAATGGCTGATTTGAATTGGAGCATCGACAGTATTCCATCCATCTCAAACATTCAAACTTTTGAACCTGATGGAAGTGCATTCTATGAGTGCTACGGTTTCAGTCCAGATGGCACGAAATTGATTCTGTGCAGCAGCGTGAACAAACCCAGCACTTGGGATCAGCAGATTTACACAATTGAAATTGCCACGGGTGCTTTTGAGGCTTTGACCGAGAAGGATTATAACGAACATGCATTTTACACGCCAGATGGAAACCATATCGTTTGGATGACGAACAAAGATGCTCAATATGGCGGAACCGATTGGTGGATGATGAATGCCGATGGCTCGAACAAACACCGCCTCACTTATTTCAACAATCCAGACAACAATCAGGATATGGGACATGCGGTTTGGGCAGGCCTTGGTTCGTTTAGTCCGGAAGGCGACCGATTTGTTGGCGGCATGCAACTTGACCTCATTTCTCAGGAAGGCAAGATTGTGATGGTCAATTTAGAATGAATTCTCTTTAACCGAGAGTGCTAAATTTCGTTGATTCAGCTAATTTTGCAACTTAAACAATCTACATGAAAACTCTATTCTCTCTTCTTGCTAGCGTACTTATCGCAGGCCAAACATTTGCACAAACTTCATTAGCCCAAGCAAAACCTGTCGGTTCTGATACTTGGGGTTATATCAATCCCAAAGGGGAATTTGCAATTCAAGCACAATACACTAATTGTCATGCGTTTTCGGCAGACGGACTGGCTCCGATTTATGACAAAAAGGCCAAGACATTTTATTTCATCAAACCAAATGGCGAAAAATTAAATTCGGAAGTTGCATCATTCAAACTGAGAAACATTTTTGGTTTTGGAACAAAGGGTTTTGAAAATGGCTTGGCCAACGTGCAGGTTGGTAAAGCTTGGGGCTATATGAATACGGATGGTAAACTGGTAATTGCCGCCAAATACGAAGACAGCAATAATTTCAATGGCGGATTTTCGACTGTAAAATCAGGTGGAAAATGGTACGTGATTGACAAATCAGGAACGGAAACGGTGATTTTAGGAGCCACCGATGCCAAATCATTTTCAGAAGGACTTGCACCAGTTCGCATAGGCGATTTACATGGCTTTGCCGACACTAAAGGAGGTGTTGCAATTGAAGCTAAGTTCAAAAGCGTTGGTTATTTTAGTAATGGACTTGCTTGGGCCAAAACAGAGTCAGGTCAAGTAGGATTTATTGATAAAAAAGGGAATTGGGTAATTGAAGCTAAATATGAAGCTGCCAAGGAATTTTCAGAAGATGGGCTTGCTCGCGTAAAATCTGGTAGTTGGACGTTTGTTGATGCGAAGGGAAAGGAAATCAGCGCTCCATCGGCAGATTCATTCGGTGATTTTTCTGATGGACTCGCTTACGCCAAATCAGGAGAAAAAGTCGGTTTTATCAACAAGGAAGGAAAAATGGTGATTGACCAACAGTTTGACAAGGTCAGAGATTTTAAGAATGGGTATGCTGCCGTGCTTCAAGGCGGCAAATGGGGCTACATCAACACAAGTGGTAAGATGGTTATTGAACCTCAGTTCGATTCTGTTAAGGATTTCGAAAAAACAGGTAAATAATAAAGCCACATTTGGTTTATTATCTTTGCGCTCTAATAATTAAAACAACTACAAGTATTAAATGGGTAGGTCTCAAGAAACATTCGGTAAAAAAGAACGCGAAAAGAAGAAAGCAAAGAAGCGTAAGGAGAAGGATGAATTAAAGTTGCAGCGTAAGGAAGGAGGGAAGAGCAGCTGGGATGATATGATTGCTTATGTGGACGAAAACGGAATGATTACCGACACTCCGCCTGACCCAACCGCGAAGAAAAAAATTATCAAGGCGGAGGATATTGTATTAGGTATTCCGCAGAAAGATGATTCTGATGTGGATCCAGTACGTAACGGCACAGTTTCTTTCTTCAACCATGATAAAGGATACGGTTTCATCAAGGATTCTGAAAACCAAGAAAGTATTTTCGTTCACATTAATAATGTGACAGAAGAAATTAGCGAAGGAAACCGCGTAAGTTTTGAAATTCAACCAGGAATGAAAGGCCCTGAAGCCGCGAAGGTTAAGGTTGTTAGATAATTCCTGCTTTTGGTTTAGAAGGTGATGAAATCATTCGTTTTCTCACCTCCACCAATTGCAAAAAGATTAAACACTGCCTGCTATTTCGATTAACGAGATAGCAGGCTTTTTTACACCTGTATACTAGGATAGCATTTAGCGATGATTGTAATGAAGTTCGGAGGAACAAGTGTTTCCTCTAAAGAAAACATAGAGCGTATCAAGTCCATCATTCAACAAAAGGATGATAAATTCATAGTGGTTGTGTCTGCCCTATCTGGAACAACAGATAAGCTTGAATTAATTGCTAACGAAGCATTAAGCGGAAATCATCCTCTCTTAATCGAGGAACTTAAGGCCAAGCATTTAGACTTCGTTCATGACGTGATTCGGCCCATAAATCAGACGGAAGTGGTCATTTTTGTTCAAGGCCAGTTCAATACGCTCGAAAGTATTTGTGAGAGTATTTCCACGCTTGGCGAATTGTCGGACAAAATTCGGAGTCGTGTAATGAGTTTTGGAGAACAACTTTCTGCATATATCCTTAGCAAATACTTGACGCAAGAAGGAATTGATTTGCACTTGCTTGACAGTAGAAAGCTGATTCGTGCCAATGGCAATTTCCTAAATGCAAGAGTAAATTTTGAACAAACACGCAATCAAATTGAATTGCTTGATAAGCAGTCCAATTATATCGCACCTGGTTTCATCGCCTCAAATGATGGAAATGAAACCGTACTGCTTGGAAGAGGCGGCTCAGACTATACTGCATCCATTTTTGCAAGCGCAACCAACGCTTCTTGTTTGGAGATATGGAGCGATGTAAATGGTTTGCAAACAGCAAATCCCAAATACGTAAACGATGCTACTTCCATAGAAAAGCTGAGTTACAAGGAAGCTTTTGAATTGGCCTATTTCGGAGCCAAGGTGCTTTATCCGCCAACCATTGGCCCAGTGATGGAGAAGCAGATTCCTATCTATTTAAAAAACACCTCTCAACCCGACCAAATTGGAACGTTGATTAGTGCAGAGCCTTCAGAAACTCAAAATGTACAAGGTGTATCTTCCATTTCTGATGTTAGCCTCGTAAACATTTCTGGAGTTGGATTGGCGCAGAAAAAAGGCACTGCC
>Ga0335396_10005965_pt1 | contig 12302 bp, 22 predicted proteins | sample FRY02_FD_205743 | JGI IMG/M metagenome (GOLD analysis project Ga0335396, IMG submission 205743) | Freshwater microbial communities from Lake Fryxell liftoff mats and glacier meltwater in Antarctica - FRY-02 (spades assembly) (version 2) | ecosystem: Environmental > Aquatic > Freshwater > Ice >... | reverse complement strand
ACACATGAGGGAATTAAATCTACACATTCAAATAAAGGGAAAGATCCCTTTATCTACACTAACTCAACTTCTACACACAGACGTCCACGGAAAGAAATCAGGAGGGCAAGAAGAAGTTCCTATCGAGGTGGAAAATTTTAAAGGAAACAGACTACCTAATGCCAACGATATTTCTAAGTATCTTAAAACAGGGTTCAATTGGGGGCTTTACGGGTCACCATTGGTTGCTAGAATTGAAGAAGGCCCAGAAAAAGGAAAATTAGTTGTATACGATGGCGGACACAGGAAAGCCATGTACGAAATTCGTTTCCCAGATCTGAAGACTTTTCCAGCAACAGTAATTGATGTCAAAGACATGCAGGAAGTAGCCCGATTATTTCACAGAATCAATGGTACTGCTTCAAAAAAGGTTAATAACGAAACAAGATTTATTAATCAATTCCTAGGCGACGAGTTTGATGATATTGGCGATGAGATAGATCTATTAGAAAACACTGACGTAGTTGTTATGCAAAGTGAGACAAGTTATGCTCCTGATACAATTCCGCACCCAAAGTGGAAAATTACATCATCAGCTATCTCTCAACTTTGTAAAATAGGAAAGTCAGAAGCTGAAGAAGCATTAAATATTTATAAAAAATCATTTGGTAGTAATAATACTGTTCATAATATTACTGGGCAAATTGTAAAAGCATTTGCTCATATAATTAAAGTAGAAAAAACCCATTTTGAAAATAACAGCACTGATCATTTCAGTAACTGGATTAAGAGGCTGGCTGATGTCGACTCTACAATTAGTAGTTGGTTATATAAGATAGAATTTCCGCATGACAGAATGGAAAGACGCCACCAAGGTACAGCTTGCGGCATATGGAAGAAATACTGTCATCAATGCATCAAACACGGTGTACCTGTTAAACAACGCCCAAATTGGTTAAGCTCTAACGTCTTAAAAGTATATGATGACTATAATAAGTCAAGAGGTAATAACGATGAGTAAAAGAAACGGTAAGGGTCAAAGTAAGGCACAGGAACTAATTGATAGAATTAGAGGAGCAACAGTAAAGGAAGAACTCATTGATCCTCGTACGGTTCAGCTTGATCCTAAAAAACACACAAAAGAACAATTAGAAAGTCACTACAGTTTGTGTGAAGATATTGACTTGTTAGCGGCCACCTTAGTCCCAGACGAGTAGGACGATGATTTATAATAAAAATTTACCCCTTAATTGGGGTATTTTTTTGGTAATTTTGGTTGACCTTTAATTCGTTATTTGCTATACTTACTTGTAAGTTAGAAAAACAGATAATTATTTAGGGGTAGATAACTATGTTAAACGACACTCAAGCATTAGAAATAGTTTCAAACTTTAGTAAAGCTAAAGACTTACCTATGCTAGAAACACTTATGTTTTTAGAAGACAATCTGTCAGAACAATCAAACGAATTACAACAGGCTTATATCATCACAAAAAGTGGTTTTCAAAAAATGTTTGCACCAGTAGACAACAATGACGAAGATGACTTTGATGAAGATCAATGGGAAATTGATATTGAAAACGAAAATAACGAAATTGAAAGTAGATAAGGAGAATAGAGAATGACTTGTGATAACAAAGTAGAACAACAAATTGCATGTGGTCCATACGGAATGGACTCAAAGACAATCATCAGTAAATGTGGAACCACAGGAAATGATGGTGAAACATTAGTTTGTGACGAGTGTGAGAAGAACGGCGTAACTCGAAATGTTTATGCGACTCGTCCTGCAGAGTTTGATGCTGACGGATATGAGATTGATTCACCTTATGATTATTAATCAGGGAGAGAATAATGAATGATATAATATACAACGCAATACAAACACCGGATGGTACTGTATTAGAAAGCCGTTCACGTCATGACTATAAAACATACACTGATGCCAATGGCAAAGAGTATATGGTAGATGGTGGATTTGATTATCAGAGGCGTAGTGCTAATGGTGATGAGAAACTCTTAATGGTTACTACAGAAGATGAGCATAAAAAAGTACGTGAATATGCAACCTGGGGTTCTTATGGCATTAATGGCGACCAACCAAGAAAGGAAATTAAAGTTAAAGATATGGAATTGGACCATATTTCCGCAGTATTGAAACTAGATTATATACGTCCAGCTTTCCGAACAGCAATGCAAAACGAACTAGAGTATAGGAATGTTATATAATTAAGGAGAGTGAGTAATGAGAAATAAAGTGGAAATGTATTATGTCAAGGGGTCAAGAGCAGACTAAAATAATTGGTAGTTTTGGTTGACATTTTGGTTTTTTGGTTGTATAATAGTATTAAGAAATAAGGAAAAAGACAAATTTTTAGGAGCAGACAAAATGACATATTCAACAGAAAATCCAACACTAGAAATACTACAAGAAAAATATAACTCAACAGAGTTAAGATTAAACTATCTAGGTGAAACTATTAGAGGCGGCATCACAGAAGGTGGATTTGCCCGTGACGGTGTTGCTGTGTTAGCTAATAAAGAATATATCAAAGGGCCTAAAGGAGAAATCCGATGGGTATCAAATAATTCTGTTCCTCCAACAGACATCTTAGAAATGGCTGTGGTTGACGGTACAATCACAATGGAAGAACTTTTCATCAGCGGCGAGCAAAAAGATATTGACACTACAAGACACTTTGCTCAGTATGCGGCTATGCGTGAAAAACGTGGTTACTCAGATGAAGAAAGAGCTGAGATGAAGGCGGCGTTTGGTGACGAAGAAGTTATTGATGTTATCACTGGTGAAATTTTAGAACTGTCATAAAAGTTTTGAGGGGTGTGTTCGGGAGGGTTTTCTACTAAGGTGCCTAAAGAAAGCATGCTCCTCTAATTAAACAGGAGAACGATATGGGAGTTGAAATCTTAATTGGATTAACTATGGCATGGGGTGTTATTGAAGGCACCCCATACGTAGCAGGCTGGTTAATAGAACGTGACCAACGTATTGAGCAAGAAGAACAGTTGCTTGCCGAAGCAAGACTAGATGAAATAGTTAGAACTAATGGACATTTAGTTATTGAAGTTAAGACCATGGACGAAGTTGAAGCAGAAGAAAATGCAAGACTGCTAGAACTAGGACAAAGGGAAAGACGGGTGATTAGAAAATGAGTATTAAATTGATATCAGCAATTAATTCAGCACCAAGAGATAGAGATAGTGAAACTGTTAAATTAACATTAAATGATGGCAACTATTACCTAGGTTATGTCAAAGAAAAAAATAACATGTTAGGTGAACCCACAGTGTACTTTTATGTGATAGAAGACCCAGGAGGACATTCTGGAAATAATCTTTGGTTAAAAGAGTGCGACATAGCAACCATTGTTCCTTGGAACGGTCATGGTCAACCAATGGTGTGGGTATGAGAAGTTGTAAAGACGATATCTTTGACAAAACAGGAACTATAGGATGGCTGTTTCTTACAATCACGTCAGGAACTATATTAGGACTATATTTTTCCGCCGTATGGCTAAGTCTAAAAGGAGTTAACGTCTTTTAATGGCAAACACCTATACATTTGAACGTAGAGTAATTTATTGTGAAACTACCTGGGTATATGCAGACAACCTAGATGAGGCATTGGAAAAATTACAAAGTGGTAATGCCGATGATTGCTTGTTGGGTGAGTATGTCGACTACTATGATGACGATTTTACTCTTGTAGAGGAATCAATTGGCCCTGCTGTTGACCCGTTAGTAGAAATGATTAAGCAGTATAGCCTACCTGAGCAGTTTGAATTATTTGAAAAATAGAGAAAGGTAATCATTATGGAATTATTTGTAATAGGGCTGATAATATTTGTTACTTGGATGTGCATTAGTGTCCACGGATTGATTACTACTGCTACTGTTGCTATATTGTCTGCACTAGTTGCTGGTCTTATATGGGGAGAGCGTGGTGCTATTCTTGGAACCGTTGCTGGCTTGTTTTGGCTAGCATTCTCAGACTCAACAGGTGATACTTTTACTGTAGAGAAGACTAGGTGGTGGACAGGCACCGCCCTTAGTACAACTGGATAGTGCATCCGCCTTCTAAGCGGAATGTTGCAGGTTCGAATCCTGCAGGGCGGACCAAGAAATTAAACAACATTTTGGAGTTGAAGAATGAGAACACCTAGATTCTATGTTGCCGATGACATCAAATATTGGGCTGTCACCAGGCCCAACAGTCTTGGTTTTATTAAATGTGCAAGACCCATGAGCTGGCCAGGACTCAATATTAAAAAACGATTGAAAATGGCATGGTGGGTATTTACTGGTAAAGGTGATGTTCTTATGTGGGAGATTGAATAATGAGCGGAGACTATTATGTATATTGACAGAGATGGGTTTGTTTTAATAGCGTGCATTTTAGCGTTCGTATTAGTTTTACATATAGGAGTATAAAATGGGAAACTTTATTGTAGGTGCAGTATTTGGAATCATTGTTAGCAGTGTGGGGTTAACAACAGTAGCAAGTTACATCGATTCTGGAGTAGGTGCTACTAAAGAGTTTATCGAACAACGTGTTGATAAACAATAATTTTATTTAAACTAAGGAAGGAAATATTATGACAACAGCAACTTTTAACATTGTAGGAACTAGTACTTTGAACGGAACAACTAAAGTACGTTGGGCAAATGATTTAGTAACACGATTTAAAATGTTACATAAAGGTGGGCACACAGACATTGAACTAGTTGAACTACCAGAAGCAATGACAAAGCAAGCCGCCACTCAGTGGTTAGCTGATAGCGATACCTTTGAAAAATTGAATCAGGATGCTCAGTATGCAGTCAACTGTAAACTTGATGAATATATGAAAGTTAAACCTGAGGTTAAGATATCATTGGAGGAAATTGCAACACGTCCTGTCATTGAGTCTGCGGAAATAAAAGAACCAGTACTGTAAGTCGGTTAAATAAAGGTATGTCCGAGAAAACATTTGAGCAGAAGGCGGAACAAACAGTACAAGAAATTATGTATGGTATCGTCACTTTGCTCAACTCGTATGGTATTACAGATGTTAGAGCAGGTGCTGTTATGAGAGTAATAGGAACAGCAGAAGAAGAGGCCAAGCAGTTCGACGATAAAGTATTATTCGTTAACGGTGACGTCATTGACATGCGTGAAGCCGATGAAATTGCAGGCGAACACGTAGTATCTGAGAATATCGATCCGGACAGAACTTTACATTAACCAGGAGTAACACATGAGCATTCATCAATCAATGTTAGACGCAGTTGAAACATACGTAGCAGAATCAGGAAAATTTGACGGTGGTAATAAATCAGCTGGAACACGTGCAAGAGCCGCTCTACAAGAAATTAAAAATCAAGCACAGGCTCGACGATTGGAAATACAAGCAATTAAAAACGGCGAATAATAGATGTACAATGTCTTGATAGGATGCGATCAAACCTATTATGACAAGTGGGCAATAACATTACTCGGGAGCATACAACATTATGCTCCATGGGTAAGCCTACACTGTCATATTGTTAATCCAACAAATTTCAAACAATTACCTTATGTAAGTTACACAACAGAGACTAAAGATCTTAGCAATCCAGATGTGTTTGCTGGCTACCTACAAGCAGTTCGTTTCATAAAAGCATACGAACTATTTCCAAACTCAGAACCTGTAATAGTAATAGACACTGATTCAATATGTACACAATCATTTACTGAACAAGAATTTGATCAAGTACATCTAGACCAACCTGTTATATTATATAAAGAAAAAACTCAAAGATGGTTAGCAGGATTTATCAGTATGGGGACAGGTAACTTTAGAAAAGACTTTTATGATATATTGTTGTCAATACCGTTAGAAAAATTTAAAGGATTTTGGGATCAGACATGTTTAAAAACTCTAACCAATCAATATGAATTTAACAAATGTCCCACTAAGTGGGTGAGCATAGGTAAAAACAGAAACAATAGTATATTCCTAACACTTAAAGGTGATCAGAAAACTACCGAAAAGTACCTAACACACTATAACAAAATTAAAGAGGGCATGTGCTAAACAGTCATCTTGGCGGTCATAATGGAATAACTCATTTAGATCATGGTGGCCTGGATTGGTTAATTAAAACATTTACCCCTAGAACATTTTTAGATATCGGGTGCGGTCCTGGAGGAATGGTACAGTTAGCTGAACAACAAGGACTTACTGCCCTAGGAATTGATGGAGATCACACTCTTAAAAGACACAATGTAGACAGCTTTGTGATACATGACTTCACACTAGGACCTGTTGTGTCACAACAGAAATTTGACATTGGATGGAGTTGTGAGTTTGTTGAGCATGTACACGAAGAGTACATTCCAAACTTTGCTCAGGCATTCCGGCAATGTAAAATATTAATGTTGACCTATGCACCTCCTGGACATACTGGCCATCATCATGTAAATTTACAACCAGAAGAATATTGGGTAGATACGTTGTGTAAATATGGATTAATATACAACAGTGGTTTAACTAGAGACTTAAGGAAACAATCAACCATGGGCAACAAAAAGAAACATCAGTTTGTAAAGAATAGAGGATTAATCTTTATCAATGAATAAACTGTTAGTAGTTGGTATCGAAGGTGCAATGCGAACACACCCGTTACCTAAATTGGACAACTTCGTAATAGTGCCGTGGAGTGATCAACGCACAATCAACACCGCAGACGTGTTTATTCAGGCTAATATTAAGGAATGTAAACACAAAGGGTTTGCTGAGCAATACCAATATATTATAGACAGCGGAAAACCCTACATCGTAGTAGAATCACCTGTGTTTAGACAAAACTTAGAACACAATAAGATACAATATCATAGATGGTCCTGGTGGAGCTATTTCCAAGATGAGGGCGACTATGCAAACACACACTCACCATCTGACAGATGGGAATACATTAGTAAAGAACAAAACTTAAAAATAAAGCCCTGGCAGGATAACAAAGACGGTCATATCCTATTATGCTTACAACGGCCTGGAGATAGTAGTTTACATAGAATTCTAGTGAAAAAGAAAAGGGATTACAAACATTGGATATGGAAAACAGTACAGGATATTAGACGCTACACAGACAGAAAAATTGTTATCAGACCGCATCCTTTTAGACTAGCCGCCACTCTCAACATGTTATTTTCAATAGACACTGTGTTTGAAAATATAGAAATATCAACTAATCAGAGTGGGTTAATAATAGAAAGTGGTGGTAGTGGCGGTAGTGGCTTTAAAAAAGATATGGAAGACGCATACTGTGCTGTTGGGTTAAACTCGAATGCACTAACTGAAACAGTAATGGAAGGCATTCCGACATTTAGTTTATGTTCAGGATCAATGGCCTGGCCTGTAAGTAATCATTTTATTAAAGACATCAATTCGCCCATTATGAAATTTGATAGAGAACAATGGCTGTATAATTTAAGTTATTGCCAATGGAGAGAAGATGAAATAGTTCAAGGACTACCCTGGGAACATCTCTCTAAACAATTACCTCAATTAATTAGGAAGTAGATGACAACTGTTTTTATAGATATGGATGGTGTAGTAGCAGACTTTGATGGTTATGCTCTTAGAACATTAGGTATTAAAAGTAAACTAGGATTTAGATTTGATCAAAGCGATTGGTATAGATTAAAAAATCACAGCGAAAGATTATACAGCATAATACCTGTGTTACCAAATGCGTATGAGCTCATTAGTCAATTAAAACAACTACGTGATCAATACGGATTTAATATGCGTTTTTTAACAGCAGTACCTAAAGAGAACGATCTAGGGTGGGCATTTTGGGATAAAATGGAATGGGCATGCAAACACTTTCCAGGTATCCCTGTATGGTTTGGTCCTTACAGTATAGACAAGCAATCTCATTGTAAACCAGGTGACATATTGATTGACGATAGAGTTAGCAACATAGAACAATGGCCAGGACATGGTATATTATACCAAGGAAACCATAAATTAACGTTAAATACAGTAGAACAAATATTTAAGGGCAAATCATAGTTTGGCAAAAGAAGATATTATTGAAGTAACTGGTGTAGTAGTAATGGTATTACCTAATGCTACTTTTAAAGTAAAAATAGACGATCTGGAAGATAAAGAAATTATGTGTCATCTATCAGGAAAGATGCGTAAATTTACCATTAAGGTTATTTTAGGGGACAAAGTTGAAGTAGAGATTAGTCCGTATGATTTATCTAAGGGTCGTATTACACGACGTAATAAATAGTTAACTAAGAGGAGAACTAAAAATGGATTTAATAAAAGTATGGCTTATGAAACGATGGGCTGAAAGAAGCTCACAAAGTGGAGTGGCACTAGTAGCATTTGGTGTTATCGCTATTGTATTCAAACCATTAATATCAATTGCGGCTTATGTGGCAATCGTTTATGGTGGCTATCAGATTTGGAAGAAAGGGTAGTATGATAACTGTAACTGAATCAGCAGTAGTAAAACTTAAAGATCTCCTAGCGGAGGAAAACGATCCTAATCTCAAAGTCAGAATGTTTGTGTCAGGTGGCGGATGCTCGGGTATGTCATATGGCTTTACTCTTGAGGATCAACCAGCAAATGAGGATGACTTTGATCTAGAAGTAGCACCAGGTGTACACATGTTAGTTGATTCAATGAGCGGTCAGTATGTTCAGGGTGCAGAAGTTGATTGGCAAGAAACAGTACAAGGGTCACAGTTTGCTATTAAAAATCCTAAGGCAGAAACGACATGCGGATGCGGATCTAGCTTTTCACCAAGTTAAAGTAGCTCTTAGAATAACATAAACCCGCCTAGTGCGGGTTTTCTTTTGCGATAAATAGTAGTATGGCACATTTACTCGGAACAGGAAAACCAATCTGGGAAACTCTAGCAGGGGATCTCGGAACTATACAAGAAGGTAAGTTTTATCAACTTACGCTGACAGCGTACGAAGAAGGATCCAGCCCTAAAAGTTCATCAACACTTTATTATACTATGATTGCAGGAGAACTTCCATCAGGAATACAATGTACCAGGACTGGGTTAATTGAAGGAGTACCTAAGGCAGTTTCAAGTGTGCAAGGAGTACCTACAGAAGTTGGCGAGAATGTAACTTCTAAGTTTACAGTTAGAGTTTTTACAGAAAACGAAGATGAATCAATATTTCGTGTAGCAGACAGAACATTTACAGTAACAGTAACAGGTCAGGATATACCACAATGGTCAACTGCCGCTGGTAGTTTAGGTACATTTATTGATGGCCAGTCATTTAGTAAACAACTTGAATATCAAGACCCAGACCCAGGACAAACAGTAACAACAAATTTATTAAGTGGTAATTTACCACCAGGAATCACATTAAGTGGTACTGGATTATTATCTGGTGTATTACTACCTGTAGTTGAACTTCCAGATGATGCATTGCCAGGGTATGACGTTACACCATTTGACAAATATGGATTAGATATTGCAACACGTAGTTCAAGTCAAAACTATCAATTTACAATAGAAGTAACAGATGGCAAAGATTCAAATGTAAGAACTTGGACAATGTATGTACATTCTAGAGACGATATAACAGCAGACAGCGATAGCATAACAGCAGACGACACATTTTTCCTAGCTGGTATTTCAGCAAAAAGAACACCATACCTAACAACGCCATCAGCAGATTTAGGCACAGTTAGACATGATAATTTCTACGCATATAAATTTAGTGCAATAGATACAGACGGCGATCCATTAGAATATTCGATAACTACTGGAGAAGGACTAGGGTTTGACGCGACTGACGCCAGGTATGATGAATTTTTCTTTGATAGAGGTACACTTAGTTTACCACCAGGACTTGCCATTGAACCTACAACAGGTTGGTTCTATGGTTATATACCAAATCAAGGGTTAACTGAAGCAACGTATACATTCGGTATACAGGTTAAGAAAAGAGACGACCCTACAATCATATCACCTTTAACATTCTTTACAATAAAAATTATTGGCGAGATAGATACTGAGGTAACCTGGACTACTCCGACGACTACAGACGGAACAACAACTAATATTATTGGAAAAATAAACAACGGTGAAATATCTAAATTGAATGTAAAGGCACAGATGCTAAAAGGTTCCGAAGTTGAATACAGATTAAAAACAGGAACAAATAGTTCATTGCCACCTGGATTAACATTATTAACAAGTGGCAATATAGTTGGCATGGCTAGTTTCCAAGGATTTACTCTAGACAACAGCACAACTACATTCGACGAAGCACTAGGAACCAGACTAGTAGTTGACCCAACTACATTCGATAGAACTTATACATTTACAGTAGAAGCATATAATGCTGAAAAACAAATTTCAACTACTAAAATATTTAATATTATAATTACTCAGAAGTATGCAAGACCATACGAAACACTTTATGTTAAAGCACTAACTGAGAAACAAGACAGAGATACACTTACTTCGTTGCTTGACAATCAAGACATATTTAATAGTGCCTGGTTATATAGATCTGACGATCCAAATTTTGGTAAAGCAACATCAGTAACATATCAACATGCCTTTGGGTTATATTCTTCATCACTAGATGATTACGTTACGGCTATGCAGTTAAATCATTACAAAAAAGATCTTACATTAGGTCAAATTAAAACAGCACAGGCACTAGATGTTAACAACAATGTAATTTATGAGGTTGTTTACAGCGAAATAAATGGCGGACTTTTAAATAATACTGGAAAGTCAGTAAGTCTAGAAGTGACCTTAGATAAAACAGCTAATATAAACGGTGTGGATTATACTACAGTATATCCAGCTAGTTTACTTAATATGCAAACAAGATTAATTAATAAAACTGGACAGTTTGGAGAAATACTACCAGACTGGATGAAGTCAAAACAAACTGATGGTACTGTACTTGGTTTTAAACCAGCATGGGTAATAGCATATACTATTCCTGGCAAATCAAAACAAATTGCATATAATATCACTCAAGAATTTACAAGCAAACTAAACACCATTGACTTTACTATAGATAGATATATTATTGATCGTCGAGCAAGTCAACATTGGGACTTTACTAATAAAAAATGGTTAACTGGTTTAGAAACAACCTTTGATGATTTAGATATTACCTCAACACTTACATTTAAACAAACTGTTGATCTGGCTACTACACAAGCATTCAGCGACATCGACGGGAAGACATTAACATATCTAACAGATCTAGGTGGCATCGACGGGAAGACAGCCTTTGCTGATCTAAATGGCAAGACAGTGGTATTTGCTAAGCAAGAGGGATTTGCTACAACTACCGATGTCGCATTTACAGATAGAACAGCTACAGTAATCCCAGGACCAGACGAAGCACGGGAAGATTCAACAGAGAACAATGATAGAATGAGTGTTTACACTATTAGCATTGATTCAGCAACACAGGTAATTTCTTTAACAAAAACAACAGATAGAGCAACAAACGATTACATCAAGATCAACAACGGTATTACATACGGTAGCAACTTCTTATATTTCCCAACAAGTCCAGCAACAGGTTTGAGAAATGTAAATTGGCAATTTACTAACTTTGACGACACTACCCAGACATTATTCGATGGTGGTTCAACTCGCCTAATAAGTAAAGCTGATACCTATGTAAGTGATGACAAACTTGATAAATATGTTTTATACCCAAAGCATAACATTATTGGAAACGAGGATTATATAGAAAATGGCTAGTAACATAAACCCAAATAACATTGACACTACATACCCTGTAGCTGGTCAAGACAACGACTCACAAGGCTTTCGTGATAACTTTACGAATATAAAAAATAACTTCACAGAAGCTGAAACTGAGATCGACGATTTACAGGCTAAAGTAATAGTTAAGTCAGCACTTACAGGAACAACTGTAGATAACGACTTTAGTGATACTATAATAAAAGCGGCTAAGATACAAGATTTTAGTGAAACTGCTGTTGTACTAGGTACAACAGGTGGCACACTAACACTTAATCATAACGCAGGACACTATTACACTGTAACCACAAACGCTTCAAGTACACTAGCATTTTCAAACTTTCCACCAAGTGGTGCAAAGGGTAGAATACAGTTAGTAGTTACAGTTGCTAGCGTAGCACACACATTAACATTACCGGCGGCAGTAAATAAAGGTGTTACAGGAATCCAGGGTTTTGCTTCAAATATAATTACGTTTGGTGCTACCGGTACATACATATTTGAATTTACAACATCAGATAGTGGTACTACTATACATGCTGAAGAATTATCAAGA
>Ga0335396_10005961_pt1 | contig 12309 bp, 8 predicted proteins | sample FRY02_FD_205743 | JGI IMG/M metagenome (GOLD analysis project Ga0335396, IMG submission 205743) | Freshwater microbial communities from Lake Fryxell liftoff mats and glacier meltwater in Antarctica - FRY-02 (spades assembly) (version 2) | ecosystem: Environmental > Aquatic > Freshwater > Ice >... | reverse complement strand
GACTCCCGCCGGAGGGTGTCGCAGGCGGAGGGCGTCGACTCGACTTCAGAAAGTCGAGCTACGCATCCGCGCCCCTTCTTATCCCGCCGTTCCGCCGGCTGGCCGCTCGTAGATCGCCTGCGCGGCCTGCACGACCGCCTCGGCGGCCACGCCTTCATCGTGGATGACCGCATCCACGCCGAGTTTTTCCAGCCGGGTGACGTCGGATCCGAATTTCGCCCGGGCCAGCACGATCACATCGCGCCGGCGCTCGCGCAGCATCGGGAGGGCCGCGGCCACCACCGGCGAATCTGAAAAGGTAAAGGCCACCATCCGCGCATGCTCCACCCCCGCCAGGGCCCAGGTTTCGTGATGGGTCGCATCGGCGAAAAGCACCGGCCGCCCGGCCCGATATAGCGTGCGTACGGTGTCAGCGTTCAGTTCGATGACCAGCGACGGCACGCCGATGGCGTCGAGCGCCTCCAGCAACCGCTGACCAACCGGGCCGTGGCCGCAGACGATGGCGTGGTCCCGCAGCGCCTTGAGCCGTTCGCCGGGTTTGGCTTCGGGGGGAGGGCTGACCCGCGCCCCGCCCAGGCCGAGGCGCTCCAGCCAGGCAATCAGCGGATCGGCATGCCGCAGCAACACCGGCACCAGGGCCATGCTCAGGGCGATGGCCGCCAGCCACACCTGCCCGGCGACGACCGGCCAGGCCTGCAGCAGCCCGGCCTTGTGCAGCAGCAGCAGGGAGAATTCCGAGCCGCTGGCCAGGCCCAGGGCCGCGAGCACGGAGGCACGCAGCGACCAGCCGAGCCGCCGAGCCACCGTGGCGACCACCGTGCCCTTGACCAGCAGCAGCCCGATCGTCAGCAGCCCGATCTGCCACCAGGAGCCCGCGACCACGCCGAGGTCGATCGCCAGCCCCACGCTGACGAAAAACAACGACAGAAACAAATCCTTGAGCGGCCTCACCTCGGTCATGATCCGATGTCGGAAAATCGACTCGCTGACCGTCACCCCGGCCACGAAGGCCCCCAGCGCCAGGCTCAGCTCCAGCGCGCCCCCGAGAAAGGCGATGCCCACGCACAACCCAAAGACGGTCAAGGTGAAGAGTTCTTCATTGCGCGTGCGCGCGACCAACGCCAGGACCCGCGGAATGACCCAGCGGCCGAGCACCACCGCCACCGCCACAAAAAACAGCCCCTTGCCGACCAGCTTCAGCACCGCCGGCAGCACCAGGCCATTGGCCGTGCCCGCCGAATACAGCACCGGCAGAAGCACGGCAAAGCTGATCACCACCAGATCCTGAAAAATCGCCACCCCCAGCGCAAAGCGGGCTCCGGAGCTGCCGCCCAGCCCCATGTCGTCCAGGCTCTTCAGCCCCACGGCGGTCGAACTGATCGCAAAAGCCACCCCCAGCGTGATCGCTCCGGCCCAGGGCAGTCCGAGGGCCAGCCCCAGGGCCACCCCGAGCGGCACCGTCAGCGCCATTTGCAGCGCCCCCCCGCCAAACGCCGCCCGCCGCAGGAAGCGCAATTCCCCCAGCGAAAACTCGAGCCCGAGGGTGAACATCAGCAAGGTGACCCCGAAATCGGCCAGTTGCGCGATCCGCTCCTCCATCGCCTCGCCCCCATAGAGAGCGAGCACCCCGCTGTTCGCCACCAGCACCCCACACAAAAAATACCCAATCAATAACGACTGCCGGAAGCGCGCCAGCATCAACGACACCGCCACCACCACGATCAAAATGATCGCCAGCAGTGCAAACACCGGCGGCACGTCAGCCGCGGCAACAAGAGGGGACCAATAAACGGTGACCACCCCCCCCCCTCCACCGGATGCCCGCCCGTGGCAACGCCAGAGGTACCCCCACCGCCCAAAAACCTACCCTGTCGGCCTTAACTCAAAAACAGCGAAGGCTCCCAAAGGCCCGACAGCCCTTCGCCTGCTTCGACTCCTTCGCGAGACTCATTGGGGGTCTACCGCTCAGCGAGAAAAAACCCTCCGCCCGCCACCGACGAGTCCCAGCCAACAAACCAGCCCATACTCCGCATCCACCCGAAAACACCCTCTTCAGGCCCATCCCGGTACTCCGAAACTAAAACTGAAAACCACGTCAATTCTCGTAAATGAGAGAACTTCTACAGCGAAGACACCCCAAAAGCACCCACTCGCTCCACCCCCAAAATCGTTTCTTTTCCCACCCGCCGGAAAACTTTACGCTTTGTAAAAACAGGGTTTACTTGTTGTTTATCAATTCTTTCTGACACGTGAACCGCCGATACGCCGCTCCAGCTGTCGTAAATCTTTACACTTTGCCCGTTCCCCAACCCCTCAAAAGCCGCCACCGCGCCGCGCCATGCAAAACAAATAAACTTTTTCAATAATCCTACAGCCTTGTTTTTTAATCTATTACAACTGCATCAATCCAGCCACAAGTCCCACGTAAAAACCAGTTGGCACGCAAAATTCTTATACCATTTCTGCACACACGAATGTGCTCCCAAAGACAACAAAACTCACAACAAGCAAAACACATATGAAACTCACAAATAAAACATTGGGCCTCACCGCCCTCGCCGTTCTGGCTAGCGCCAGCCAAGCCCTCGCCGTTACCTTCTCGGGATCGACCAGCGGTGTTTTCGACAACGCACTTGGTGATGCTGGTTTGGTCACGACTGGCGAAGGCACGAGCAATTTCACGTGGGGTGACAACGACGCCTCGATTGGCGTTCCCCCACCGCCAAACAGCTTGTCGTTCGCGGCTAACACTTTCAACGACATTGCCTGTGACGAAACCTTTGATGTTGGCACCGTCACCTACTACAATGGCACGACCTTGCTCGGCACCAACGCCACCTCCGTTGAGTTGCTGGTGGATGTTGCCTTCACGCTCCCTAACGTAGGTTTGGTTCCCTTCACCTATGTCCTGACGTTGAATACCACCCCAAATATTCCTGGTCCGGTGAATGATTTCATCAGCCTCCCAGACATTCCGTCCCAAGCGTTTAGCCTTGGTGGTATACAATACATCCTCACCCTTTCGTTTAGTGGCAAGCCCGTGTTCTCCGTCCCTGAGAACTCGTCCGCCACTTCGGCACTCACCGGAATGATCGCGTGCGTTCCGGAGTCCGGCTCCTCGCTGGCACTGCTCGGCGGCGGCATGCTGCTCGTTTCCGGCGTGCGTCGGAAGCTCAAAGCCAAGAACTAATGGTGGCGTCTGGTCAGCGGCTCCGCTGACAGGATAACCCTAAAATCGCAAAAACCCCGTCCGATAGGACGGGGTTTTTTGTTTCCTACATCGTTGCCGCCAGGGCGGTTCATAGTTATCAGCTCCAGGAGGCGGAACTCAGAGGTTCCCTCGCGCATACCGCGCAGCCACCAGAGTTAGGTGGAGAACCCAACAAAAGCCACCGTTTTAGCCAGCACCCGAACCCTCCTCTCGTAAGCAGCTAATGTATGCGTCAATGAAACCAAAATCGCCAGCGGGCTTTTGGTAGGCCATTTGCAGGAGGTCCACACACCATGTCGTGTTGGCTTCGAGCAGAATCGGACCGTTTTCGAGAAACGCCACATCCCAACCTACAAAACAAGGTTTCTGAAACAGCCCGTGGGCCTTTAGGCAGAGTTGTTCCGCCTCCTCGAACATTGGCAATTGTGCTCCCTCGAATCGATATCCCGAATCTGGATGAAACTGAAGAAGTTTCAGTGGATTAGACTTTGCTACACCGCAATTGACTATTCCATGTTCCGAAACGCCCGCCGCCAGACCACCAGCGGCAAAATTGTCCACTTCGCTCGCACCTGTGGGCATCCGCAGGCACCGTGCCAGAACTTTCGGCTCCTCTCCTGGCACCCGGCACGTCACCACGCGCAATGTCGCCAAGCTTCCATTTGTGAAAGGAAGTATGTCCGGATGGTTCATCAAACGAGGCTGTACCAGAAGGGTGTTTTCCTGCGACGTGAACTGCAGGTGTCTCAAGAACTCGGATTTATTCTTCCACACGCCGTTGTGATACCATGCCTCCTTTTCCGCTGACCACTGCCACAGTTCGGCTCCAATTCCGCAGTACATGTCTTCTAACTTTAAAAAAAGGTCGGTCGGCGGCAGGCTCCCAGACGAGTCTGACAAATCAACCTTTCCGCGAGTAGCGACAGCGAGGATCGGGGCGCACGGAATATTGTGATTTCGGCAAAAACGCCAGAAAGGAATTTTTTGAGCCAAAAAGCCAGTTTCTGTATTACGGTTTAGGTGGGGCAGAAGAATGCAGATCTCGCGGTGGGTTATGTATTTGGCGATGTTAGTATCACTTCCAAACCGCCAAATGCCATATTTATACCAACTGGCCGGCTCGAAATTGTGCACCGCCGTCTCCCATAACCCCTTCGGAAGATGGCGCAACCAGTGGTAACGCCCGCCACTTATCGCCGGCATGTGTCGCGCAGAACTCACGTTGGCACGAACCCACTTCATGGGGAACGCCAGCAACTGCAAGAAGGCGGCCATCCTCGATGGCACGAACAACCGGGCAGATGTCCGGTGGATTGCGATGGCGGCCGGGTCGTCACCCTTCACGATAGTCACCGGCAGCAGGAAGGGGGAACCCTTCGCTTGCTGCCATGCCGTCGAGACTCGACTGCTCAGTTTTGCACTCGAAAGCGTTTTTTTCATGGAAATTTTGCCGCTGTAACCCAGCGCGGCTGCGATCCACCGACAATAGCGACCACATATGCTCCTACGCTACCTTGCATTGACCATCGGTAGCTCTTTTCCCGGTCACGGCATCGCTTGCACCGCGGCAAGTGCGACCGCCACCTTTGACGGGTCAGTGAGGTAAACCTGCCTTGGGAATTCGTGGGTCCAACACTCCCGGAAAGACGAGAGCTTGCCGTATGAATTGTCGATAACCACATGAGGAATACCCATCAAACAGGCCAATATATGCACGTGAAGCCGGTCCGTAATCACCACGCGCCCACGACCGATCTGCCGACATCCGCGCTTGACCCGCGCGTCAGCCAGAAAATCGAATAGTCCCCTCTGGTTCATCCATGATCCGTCTCCGCACTTAGATAATCCGCTCTGAACGCGCCGGGCGAGTTTGAACCCAAAATCGCTGCCGTCCTTGGTCCAATCCTCCGTGGCTACCGGCGACGGCAATTCAAAGGTCCCTTTTTCCTTGTCTGCGCGCATCAAGGCCACCAGGTCACAGGTCGGATCTTCCGGTCTGACTAAGTTTAAAAACATGGCGCTGTCTGGGCATAAAAACGCAGGTTGACGGCCGTTCTTCTGTAAAATTCGCAGTGACGTTCGATCTCGCGCGAAGAGCGTAAGATTCGGGTGTTCACTCATCTTCGCGAAATCCGCGGCGCGTGTTTCCATGTTTGACCAGAAGACCGTCTGCGGCAGCTGAACAATTTTGTGCTTTGGAAAGCTATGCAGAATCTTCTGGAAGAACTGATGATGTTGCGGCCACACGTCCCCGAAGTTGCCACCGCCATGAACGGCAATGATGCCGTCCCCCCCGAGCCGGGATCGCAGCGTTTCGACATGGTAGGTGTCCTTAGTGCATACGGAGACAATGTCGGCTTTGCGCTCATCGAAATACCGTTGTTCCCCTAGCCAGATGGCCGAATCGCCGACATTCCCATGGTTTGGAAAATCGACAAGCGCCACTCGGCATCCGAGCGGAAAATGATGATCCATGACATTCCGATAATGCGTCCGAATCGATTCCAGTGGGCTGGAACGATCATTGCGGCCGGTCTGCGCAAGCTCGGCTTCTTTGAGATCTTTCATGATTGGGGCTAGAGTATAATGTTCTCTGTGGCAAGATATTGCTCTGTCCTGGACGACTTATGGGACTGCAACCCCCAATGGATGCACGGCCGTAATATTAGGAATCAGTTTAATGCGCATAAATGCTTGGATACCCCGTCGAACACCGCTGTCATGATACTGCCGAGGGCTGCTGCGTCCCCGTTTCGGCGCTCACCGGCTCAAATAGGACCGGAGTCGCATGCAGATAGTCGGCCAGACGTGGCTTCGCTATGATGTCACGGAGGACGCGCTCGATCTGTTCCTCGCGCAGTCCCATGGCGGAGACGACCTCGGCGGACGGGTAGCCGTGCGGAGGCACCCGACGCATGGTGGAATTCATGGTACATGCCCCGTTCATATGCAAAAAATGCTTCCGGCGGTCGGAACTGAGCCGGCCGCGAAATTCCCCGCTTTGCATTATCGGATCACGATATCCCTCCCCATTAGTGTGAAGACTGAACCACCTGGGTCGAGCTACGGGTGCCGAACGGGCTTTGAACGTCGTCGCCGAAGCGACACCGCCAAATAGCCATCCCACCGAGCGGTCGGTTGGAAAAGATTCCGGACGCTGCGTCACCATGATCACCCCATCCATCGACTCTGGCTCCCAGCCGAACCCGGCCAGCACCTCTCGCACCACCGCCACACACACATCGCGGTTACACACACCGGCCTCCGCCCCATGGCACCGCTTCACCCCAACCATCCGCACCACCGAATCAACCTCCTGCGACGAAAAGACCACCGTATCCCGCGTATTCTCGAAAACGCGCGGCGACACCACGGTCGTAATGGCCCGGATTCGGTGCGCTAGTGTGAAGGTGAGGACCATGAGTTAAAGGAAAGCATTAGATCATATTTCCTTTTTTACAATTTGCAATACTTTCCACACTATAATGCTAGTCCTTGCATAGAAAAATGCAATCGGTTCAATGTCATTTCGATCATTTCTGGTTACTCCACGTCGATGAACAAATCGTCCCCAATAAAGACGTCGCGACCGTTACGGACCCCGCGGGCGCGATGCAGCCAGGGGCGCAGCGAATGGGATCCGGACTGAAGCGCACCACCTTTATCAGCAGACGGTTCAGACTGCTTTGGTGAAGCGATTTGGACACCGGGCTGAGATGAAACTGCTTCCGGCCAACGGAAAGATCCGCCTGCCTTCCGGCGGCTGATTTTTGTGAAAACCGAGGCCACCCGCGGCACCTCACCCGAGCGTCCTGGCCTACTTTTTTTCGGGTTCCAAGAGTCGGGCGGCTTCCGTCGCCTCCGGTTCGGAAAGTCCGGCAGCCACGGCTTTGGTCAAGCTGTCGCGTCCCGCCTCGGTTTCCTTGAGTGCCAAGTGGGTGAGTCCGAGATAAAACAGGGCTTCGGCTTGGGGGGGGCGAACCCGGGCGGCATCACTGAAGAGTTCCACCGCATATTTGTAATCTTTGCGATGGTAGGTCAGCAGGGCCACTGTTTCTGTGAGTTCCGCGTCATCCGGCAGCGTTTCCCGGGCCTTCAAAGCCAGCGCATACGCTTGGTCGCGGGTCGAAGGATCCCGGGCCAGAACGGCTGCCAATTCTTTTCGAGCCGGGGCAAAATTTGGGTACAGGGCCAGAATAGTCTTATAGGTGTCACCTGCCGCCGCCGACTCCCCCGCCTTGAGCTGGGCATCAGCTCGAATCAGCAATGCCGGCACGTTGTCGGCATCGTTCTTGAGCACAGCCTCCGCGAAAGTTGCCGCCGGGGCCGCCACGGCCGTCAATTCGAGGAAGCTGGCAGCCTCCGCGGCCATCGCGGCATCTGGAGAAGCGGCAAGGCATTGCTGCATGGCGAGGCGCGAGTCTTCCACGCGTCCCACGCTATAAGCGGCTCGTGCGTAGTTCAGGAGCGGTTCCGCCCCCTTCGCTCCGCCGCGGGTGGCCTCTGAAAGCAAATCGTAGGCCCACGAGTGGTCCCCAGTCCGGTACGCTAAATCCCCCAGCAAGGCCGCTGTTTTCGCATCATTGGGTGCGAGTTCCCGAGCCTTTTTGGCGTACTGCAACGCCTTGGTCGGATCCTGCAGCGGGCCGGCATGCAGTGTGGCCAGCTGGAGCGCGGCAGATTGCAACTCGGGATTCAGAGTGAGCGCTGCATCATACGCCGCGACCGCTTCCGGAAGTTTCTTTTCCTTCTCCAGGGCTTCCCCCAGTCGGAGTTGCAACAATGGATCATCGGCATTCTTCTCAGCCATTGCGGCTAATTCGACGCTGGTCAATGTCGTCGAGGAGTCGCCGTTGAGCAGCGCGAGCTGCTGCTGCGCCTCCGCCTTGACTGGGAAATCGATTGCCGACGCAATGGCCTTGGCGAGGGCGTCCTTGGCCACCTCGGTCTGCCCCATGGCCGCGGCGGTCAGGCCGAGGTGCGCTTGGACCTCGGGTTGTTCGGACAGCGCGGTCACGGCTTCTTGCAGCAGAGTATAAGCCTCGTTAAACTCCCCCCGCCGATAGAGCAACCATCCCAGGGTATCGGCAATCGCGGCCGCCTCTAGCTTGGCGGCCACTGTGAGGCCCTCCTCCACCGACGGCCGCAAGGCTCGGGCCTGCCGGGCCAGCTCGTAGGCTTGCTCAGGTTTGTTGAGGTGGTCGGCGTACAGGTTGGCCAGATTGTTCAGGACAAACGGCTCAGGAGCCGGCAAGGCCGCCGTCAGTCGTTCATACACTTCCGCCGCCTTCTCAAATTCTTTGCCCTGGGTGCGCAGCAATGCCAGCAAGCGCAGCGCGCGCAGATCCTTGGCATTGGCCACCAATCGTTGTTCAACCTTTTCGATCGCCTCAGGCACTCTCCCGGTGGTCGAATAGAGGCGGCTCAGCGTTTCTTGGACCGTAGGATGGTTCGCATCCAGTTCCAACGTCTTGAGTAAATCTGCCTCCGCCGGCTCCCATTCCTTCCGGGTGAGATGGACCCGGGCTTGCATAAATGTCACGGACGCTGACTTAGGTTCACTCTTCAGCCGAACAGCACATCGGGCTAGCGCTTCCTCGGTTTTGCCCTCCGCCAAATCGAGCTCGACCAGCCGGACCCACACCGCCTCATCTGCAGGCGCCAGGCTCAAGGACGTTTCATAGGCGGTGCGTGCTTCGGGGACCTGCTTCAGCTGCAGATGCACATTGCCGATCATCGCATGATACAAAGCGTTCTCCGGCTTAAGCTCAGTCAACTTCTGAATGACGCGCAGCGCCTCCTCGAATCGACGCTGGGTTTCCAGCGCACGGGCCAGCATGATCGAAGTCGCTTCGTCTCCCGGGGTTTGCTCCAACAGTGCTTCCATCGCTGGCACCACCGCCGCTGGGTTGCCTAAACGCAAATTAATCTCGGCAAGAAGAAGGGACGCCCCGCGATCGGGAGCACGAACCAACATCTTGTTTAATAACTCGGCCGCCCCGCTGAGATCTCCACCGGACATCATCGATTGCGCCAGCTTCATCCGCACCGGCCGGGCCCCTTCATAGACCTGATCTAACCTCTGCAGTACTTGAATAGCCTGTTTCGGTTCGCCCTTCGCGACCAAGGCATCCGCCTGCAGTAACCGCCCCGAGATGTTGAAGGAATCAATGGAAAAAACTTTTTCCAGAATGGCTAGGGCTTCGTCGTATGCCTTCGCGCCATGTGCCAGCTGCGCCGATACGATCAAAGCGGGCAAAAAGTCGGACGCCAGTTTTACGACCTCAGCCACCAAGACTTGTGCTTCCTTTGTCTGCCCTTGCTGGACTTTGAATTCGATATATCTCAGCCGCTCGGGCGAGCGCACTGGCGCCAGCTCCGACCCTGTTTTAATGGATTCCTCCGCCCCTCTCAGGTCGCCATTCGCGCGCCGAACCGACGCCGCCGCCAAGTGGGCCATCGGTAATTTGGGATCGGCTGCCAGCGCTTTTGCCACCGCCTGCTCAGCGTTAATAATACTTCCCGCCCGGGTCTCCACCATGCTCACGGCCAGGTGAAAATAGGCCGAGTCCTTATCGGGAAAGCGGTCGATGAGGTGTTGAGCCTCTATCAACTCTTCGGGTTGCCTGGACATGGAGACGAGGAGCACCAATACTTCGCCATTGCCCGGGTTGTCCTGCATGGCTGATTCGGCTTCCGCTTGGGCCATCGATTCCTGGCCAGTGGCCAGCAGTGCCTTGATGTATTGAGCCCGCGATGAGTCCGGCAGATTCCCCATTTCCCGAGCCTTCTTCAAATAGGGGAGCGCCTGCATGGTGGCACCCTGCAGCGACCAGATGGTCCCCAGCTGACTCGCGATTTCTCCCTTCCACCCGCTCTTCTGTAGTATCGATATATATGCGATCTTCGCCTTTTCGTACTCGCCGGCCTCAAAAAAAACCCGCGCCCGATCCATTGATCGCGATTGGCTTGCCTCTTTGGAACAGCCCACCGCCAACACAGCGGCAAGCATGCAGATGAAAGGTCGAATCAGAGAGGATGGTATGTGGGTCATGGGTGTGCGGGGAAGCAGGCGGAGGACGGTAGCCCGACATTCCGATGTCGAGTTCGCGGAGTATGGAAGACAGGAGACAGGAGACAGGAGACAGAGGCTGGAGATCAGTGGACAAAGAGCCTGACAGAATCTAAGCACATAGCCGGGGATCGAACGAACACGACGCCCCCCCGGACACACGAAAAGAACCGACCCGACCCTGGAGGGGTCGATGAGCTACTGATAACGGTTTCGTACGGTTCATTCGATTGATCTTTTAGATTGGGGCTGGTGTGATGAGTTGTCGTCTAGCCTTCCTCTGACTTCCGCCCCCCCCGCCGCACGACCTCCACCCTATACCCCCCGGTTGATTCCCAGTTTTTGCATGAGCTCATACAATGTCGGTCGGCTGACGCCGAGTTCCTGAGCTACGGCGCTGATGCGACCACGGTGGCGACGGAGCGATTGGTCGATGAGGGTGCGTTCGACCTGTTCGCGGGCTTCTTTCAGGTAGAGACCTGGGCTGTCGGCGTCGGAGCCCTCAGTGAGTTCAAGGTCGATGGCGGCGATCCGGCCGCCCTCGGCCATGATGACGGCCCGTTGGACGCGGTTTTGCAATTCCCGTACGTTCCCGGGCCACCGGTGACGGCTGAGGGCGCGAACGGCATCAGGCGCAAACGACAGCTCGCCCCGGCCGTTTTGGGAAGCGAAGCGTTTGAGAAAGTCGCGCGCCACCATCTGCACGTCATCCTCGCGGTCATGGAGACGCGGCATCTTCAGGACCACCACCGCGAGACGGAAGTACAAATCCTCGCGGAACCCGCCGGATTTGATCGTCTCTTTCAGATCGGCATTGGTGGCGGCGACCAGGCGGACGTCGCTCTGGATTTCCTGGCGGCCGCCGACACGTTGAAACGTCTTTTCCTGGAGAAACCGCAGCAGTTTGACCTGGATCGGGAGCGGCAGCTCGCCGATTTCATCGAGGAACAGGGTGCCGCCGGCAGCGCTTTCAATCAGGCCCTTGCGCTGGGCATTGGCCCCGGTGAAGGCGCCCTTTTCGTGTCCGAAAAGCTCACTTTCCATCAAGCTTTCGGGGATCGCATTGCAGTTGATCGCCACGAACGGGCCGGCCTTGCATTGGCTGCGGCGGTGGATGGCCAAGGCGGCCATTTCCTTGCCGGTGCCGCTCTCCCCGAGAATGAGCACGGGAGCGCTAGTGGTGGCCACCTTGCGGATGACGGCAAAGACCTCCTGCATGGCGAGGCTGGTACCGACCATGCCCTCAAAGGTGTCAGCCAGCAGCCCCTGCTGCAGCTTGGCATATTCACGCTCCAAGCCGGCCACGTGAAACGCGCGCCGCAGCAGCAGCTTGAGGTCGTTCATGTCGACCGGCTTGGTCAGGAAGTCATACGCCCCGGCACCTACCGCCTTCAGGGTGTTTTCCTTTTCTCCCTGCCCGGAAACAATGATCACTTTGGCCAGGCGGTCCGAGGCCAAGAGAGCGGCCAGAGTAGCCAACCCCTCGTCGGGAGCGTTCGGATGGGGCGGCAGCCCCAAATCAAGAATGACCACCGGGGGCCGCCCCGAGGTGAAGGCATCCAGCGCGCTCGACCGGTCTTCGGCCAAGACGACGCCGTAGTCCTTGGCCAGGGCCCATTTCATCTGGGTCCGGATATCTTCATCATCGTCAACGATGAGCAGTTTAGGCTTCATGGAGGGCTTGAGTCAGGGGTAAAAGAAGACGGAAAGTCGTGCCCTGGCCGGGCGTGCTCTGGACCTGCAACGAACCGTGATGCGCTTCCACGATGAGTTTCGATTGGAACAAGCCGATGCCCAGCCCCTTTTTCTTGGTTGTTTGGAATGGGCGGAACAACGAGGTGCGGATGAAGTCGGCGCTCATGCCTCGCCCGTTGTCGCTCACCTCCAACACCGCCCTCCCTTCAATTACCGAGGTGGTCAGCGAGATGCGGCCGCCGGCCCCCACCGCCTCTTGCGCGTTGAGCACCAAGTTGGCCACCACCGTCGACAATTGATCCGGGTCCACCTGAATTGTGGGCAGCGGCTG
>Ga0335396_10005960_pt1 | contig 12310 bp, 12 predicted proteins | sample FRY02_FD_205743 | JGI IMG/M metagenome (GOLD analysis project Ga0335396, IMG submission 205743) | Freshwater microbial communities from Lake Fryxell liftoff mats and glacier meltwater in Antarctica - FRY-02 (spades assembly) (version 2) | ecosystem: Environmental > Aquatic > Freshwater > Ice >... | reverse complement strand
CCAGCGGTCGCGACTACTCCTGAAGAACTCCGCCAATTTACCAACCGGACTTACGTAATCCAACATCTGACGATCCTCCGTGAATACCCCACCCAACTGCCTTAAATCTCGCTGGAAACAAAAACCGCGTCAAGGCCATATTTTCAACAGCCTACCGTCTACCCCATCGACCACGTTCCCTGCGACACCCAGATGCGGACCCTCCTCGATCCGGTCAATCCCGACGACTTGCGGTCTCTGTTCCGTGATGTCTTTCGCCGCCTGCAGCGCGGCAAGGCGCTGGAACGGTTCGTCTATTTCGACGGCCATTACCTGCTGTCGCTGGACGGGACGGGCTATTTTTCCTCCTCCAAGATTCACTGTGCTTCGTGTTTGGAGAAGCACCATCGCGGCGGCGGCGTGACCTACCACCACCAACTGCTGGGTGCCACGCTGGTCCATCCCGACCTCAAAGAAGTAATCCCGCTGGCCCCGGAGCCGATTATTAACGAGGATGGTCACACCAAAAACGACTGCGAACGCAACGCCACACGTCGCTGGCTCAAGTCGTTTCGCCGGGACCATCCGCACTTGCCGGTCATCATCCTCGAGGACGCGCTGAGTTCCAACGCACCGCATCTCGACGACCTGCGCGAGGCCAATGCGCATTACATCATCGGCGTCAAACCGGGCGACCACGCCTTTCTGTTTCGGTTTCTCGCCGCCGCCGACGAGGCGGGCCGGACGGAGACGCTGACTCTGATCGATCAGGCCACCGGCGTGCTGCATCACTTTCGCTTTCACAACGGCGTACCGCTCAACGAGTCGCATCAGGACTGCCTGGTCAACGTGCTGGAATACTGGGAGGTGCATCCGGCCAAGATCGTCAAGAAAGTCCGACGCGAAGGCCAAGTCCAGTATTTCAGTTGGATCACCGACTTCGTGCTGACGCCGGACAATGTGGACACCATCATGCGTGGCGGGCGGGCGCGCTGGAAGATCGAGAACGAGACCTTCAACACGCTGAAGAATCAGGGCTACAATCTGGAACACAACTACGGCCACGGCGAGCAGAATCTGTCCGTGGTCCTCATGCTCATCATGATGCTCGCCTTCCTCGTGGACCAGACGCAGCAACTGTGTTGTCCGGTGTTCCAGGCCGCTTGGAAGAAGCAGGGGTCGAAGCGGCATCTCTGGGAGATGATGCGCAGCCGTTTTGAGGAGTTCGTGTTTGACTCGATGGCGGAGTTGCTCATGAGCCTAGTGTGTGGCATTGTCCGACAGCGGCCGGTGTTGCGGAATTCATCGTAGAGCCCGCAGCGACGCCCACAGAAATTCCGCTCATTTAGAGGCGCTGGACCAGCGTTGCGGCCGCGGTTCGCGCGCAGGTGTGAAACCAGCCGCCCTTGGCCAGGTTTCTGCCAAGTTCAGTCGACGAATTCAATCCCTTGCCGCCCCTTGGAACCCGTTGACGCTCAACGATCGTTGACTTCCAGCGGCTGCACGTTAACTTGGGCCAAATACGATGCGTGTCGGTTCAGTGACCGGGAATTGCTGCTTTGACGTGATCGTTGCGAATCCTCCCTTCAAAGGATCTCTGGACGAAGAAGATGTCCACAAGACGCTCACCGGCAAAGTGAAGACGAAGAAGACCGAGCTGTTGTTCATCGTCTTAATGCTGCGGATGCTGAAACTGGGCGGACGCTGTGCTGTGATCGTTCCGGACGGCGTGACCTTCGGTTTATCCAACGCCCACAAAGCCCTGCGTCAGATCCTGATCGACGAGCACCAACTGGAAGCAGTCATCAAACTGCCTTCCGGAGTCTTCAAGCCGTACGCAGGAGTCAGCACCGCGATCCTGCTCTTCACCAAAGGCGGCCAGACCGACAACGTCTTCTTCTTTGACGTGCAGGCCGACGGCAAGACGCTCGACGACAAGCGCGACAAGATCGGAGCCGAAGACGACTGGCAGGACCTAGACGTACTGCGTGAAGCATGGCCGAAGTGGATCGATTCCGTGAGCCGCAAGGCGCTAGCCGCGGGTTCTTCGAAGAATAAGCAATCGCTCCCCTTCAAAGACCGCAAGGCAAAAGCGTTCTATGTCCCCAAATCTGAAATCGCAGAGAACGGCTACGACCTCTCCATCAATCGCTACAAGGAGATTGTTCACGAAGAGGAAAAGTACGACTTGCCGAAGGTTATTCTTGGTCGGTTGAAGAAGCTGGAAGCTGAGATCGCGTCTGACCTGGAAGAACTGGAGGCGATGCTGGGATGAGCGACTTCCAACCAAACTTCACAATCACCAACGCCATCGCCCGCGACCTGACCACGATCGAACGCGCGAGAGGATTCCTGCAAGCGGCCACGCTGTCCGACGAATGGATCGGCCAAATGAGCGAGCGGGCGTTACTGCTCGAAGCCCACCATACCACGCACATCGAAGGCACACAGTTAACACTGGAAGAGTCGGAGAGACTGTTAGCTGGCGGCACAGTCGAAGGCGCTTCCGCAGACGATGTCCGCGAGCTGTTGAACTATCGCGACGCCTTCGAGCTTGTCTCTGAATATCTACTCAGTGGATCGCCTGTCACCGAATCGTTGATCCGCGAAATCCATCGGCGACTGGTCGGTGGTGTGCGTGGAAATTCCGGTCAACCGGGTGAATATCGTCGCCTGCAAAACGCGGTGGTCAATAGTCAGACGAGCGAAGTCATTTATACGCCACCACCTTGGGGCGATGTCCCAGTGTTGATGTCACAACTGGTCACGTGGCTCAATCACGAATCCGAAATTCACCCGGTGCTGGTCGCTGCGCTGGCTCAGTTTCAACTTGTGCATATCCACCCGTTCGTCGATGGCAACGGCCGCACCTCGCGGTTGCTATCGACGTTAACGCTTTACCGCACGGGCTACGACTTCAAGCGTTTGTTTACCATCAGTGAGTTCTACGACCGGGATCGCCGAGCGTTTTACGATGCGATTCAGCGCGCGCGGGATAGCGGCATGGACCACACCGGCTGGCTCGAATTTTTCTGTTGCGGCTTAGCGACACAGATGCAGGAAACGGTCGAGCGGGGAACGCGAGCGATCAAGACAGATCTACTGGTGAAAGAACATGGATTTAACGATCGGCAAGCAAAAATGCTTCGCGGATTATTCTCAGCCGTTGAGCTGGACATTCGCGATTTCGAGGAACTCTGTCCTAGTGTCACGCGCCGTACCTTGCAGCGCGACTTGGGACGACTGGAAGAGAAGGGGCTTCTTGAGCGGACTGGAGAGACACATCAACTCAAATATCGAGCCAAGACGCCGTAGTGAAGTTTGCGACATTTTCGCGACATTTTTGCGACAAACTTACGACATTTTTAAATATCAAATGAAAACAACGATGACCAGTACAACTTCACCACCGAGGACCCAGAAAGCACAGAGCTTCACCAAGTTGGCTTTCCTCTGTGAGCCTCCGTATTCTCTGTGGTTCCCATTCCATACCGCGAATGCCGACTTCGTGCCGAATATGGAGATCGAGCAAAACGGCTACAACCTCTCCATCAATCGCTACAAAGAGATTGTTCACGAAGAGGAATCGTACGATAAGCCGAAGGTCATTCTCGGTCGGCTGAAAGAGTTGGAAGCTGAGATTGCGTCTGATTTGGAAGAGCTGGAGGCGAAGCTAAGATGAATACTGTATCTTTAGATAACTCATGGCAAACCGTCACTATGGCGGACATTGCGGCAAAGGTGCCAAATGCGTTAGCAATTGGACCCTTTGGAAGTGATTTGAAGACGACGGACTATGTCGCAGATGGCGTGCCTGTTGTATTTGTAAAGAACGTCAAACCAAATGTTTATTGCCCAGAGGGTGGCAGGTTTGTCAGCGATTACAAGGCGGAGCAGCTTGCTGCTCACAAAGTGACACCGGGCGATCTAGTCATAACAAAAATGGGGCTTCCTCCGTGCGTCGCTGCGATTTACCCAGACGACACGCCGGATGGAATTGTTACTGCCGACATTATTAAGTTGACGCCAAACCGTGACTGCATTGATCCTCGCTACGTTAGCTACTTCTTGAATTCTTCATCCGCAAGATCTCAGATTGAGGCATTCACAAATGGCGTCACTCGTCCCAAGGTAACATTAGGGGCTTTTCGATCAATGTGGATCCCGCTGCCGCCGCTTCCGGAGCAAAAGCGAATCGCCGACATCCTCGACAAAGCCGACGCCATCCGCCGCAAACGGCAAGAAGAACTCGACACACTTTCGGCACTTCGCAGTTCCGTTTTTCTTCGGCTCTTTGGTGATCCTCGAACGAGTCGAACGGACTGGCCGCAAGTTACCTTGGGTGACGTGACCGTTCTTGACGCACCAATGATAGACCCGAGGGAAGATGAACACATCGACCGCGTTCATCTTGGCCCTGATCGAATTGAAAAGAACACCGGAAGACTACTTCCCGCGTTAACAGCACGTGAGGAAGGACTAATCAGTGGCAAGTTCTTGTTTGATGATCGATATGTGCTTTACAGCAAAATTCGACCCTACCTGCGGAAAGTCGCATTGCCCCACTTCACCGGATTGTGCAGTGCCGATGTATACCCAATTCGGCCGGTCGAGAGCATGGCAACCCGTGAATACCTGTTTGCACTTTTGATCTCAGCGGCGTTTTTATCATACACAACATCGCTTCCATCCCGTGCTAGTATTCCCAAACTCAATCGAAAAGAACTCGCCGCGTACACCTTTCATTTGCCACCAATCGACTTGTAGCGGCAGTACACGGAGATACTACGTTCGCACGAAACCACGACGGAGACATTTGGCAAAGCGGCTGACGAGTCCGAGCATCTTTTCAACTCCCTCGTCCAACGTGCCTTCAACGGCCAACTTTGAAAGGCATCACCAACTCCATGCAGACTCTTGAGCTAAAGGTTGAACAAGATCACGTCGAATCCCTGGCGAAGGTTCGCAATCCGATTGTCGCTATTGAGGAATTGATCTGGAACGGACTCGATGCAGATGCCACTCAGATCGAAATCAAGCTGCAACTCAATGAACTAGGCCTTAACCAAGCGTGGTTCGTTCCTAAGAAATGACCAGAAAGCCAAAAACCTCCTGCGTTTTCCGGTGTTTGATGAGTATTCAGAATCAATCAACAACGGCAAACAGGAGGTTTTCGAGTGAAGCTCAATGTAACGCGGCAACTGTCTCGACGCGAGCGTCGATTGAAGAATAGAATCGACAAAGCCAACTGGAGCGGCCAGTCCCCCATGATCGCACCGTCTGCAATTCAGTATGAGCTGGCCGACAGGATTCAGGCGACCAATGCAGGTGGGCTCGGCGTCGTTCAGCAAATGGTGAAGCAACTCAGACTCGCTGAGAGCATCAATCGCAACTGTCCGATCTTCAAGATGCACCTGCCGTATAGTGAAGCCGATCATGTGCTCAACATCGCCTACAATCTCCTCGCAGGTGGCACGTGCCTAGAACATCTTGAACTGCGACGGAAAGACGAAGCGTATCTGAATGCGCTCGGAGCCGAACGCATTCCGGATCCCACTACTGCAGGTGACTTCTGCCGTCGCTTCAGCACATGGGATATCGTCGCTCTGCAGGAATCGTTCAATGAAGCACGCATGAAGGTCTGGCAGCAGCAGCCGGATTCTTTCTTCGACCTTGCCATTCTCGAAGCGGATGGCACGCAGGTCGAGACTTATGGAGAGCATAAGGAAGGTATGAGCATGAATTACAAGAAGGAATGGGCCCGCCGTCTGGCATAAGCGCAACAGGGCACCCACTTGCTGTCACGTTAGCCAATACTCGTGAAGTGCTGTATCTGTGGAATCGTCCTGGCAATCGTCCGTCGCACGAGAAAGCCTTCATGTTCTTCGATCGCAGCATTGATCTGTGTCGCCGCGCGGGCTTTCGAAAGATCCGCATGCGAGGCGATACAGACTTCTCACAGTCTCGCCATCTGGACCGCTGGCACAACGACGGAGTGCAGTTTGTGTTCGGCTATGATGCGAAGCCGAATCTTGAAGAAATCGCAGAAAACCTGCCGGAATCTGCATGGAAACCGCTGCACCGCAAACAGCGAACTTCCGACAGCCGCGTGCTCGCAGGCCGAACACCAAAGAACAAGTCGTGGTCGAAAAGGAGTACACAAACAAGCGTCTTGAGAACGAGTTCGTGGCGGAGTTCGACTATTCACCAGGTAACTGCGAACACACGTATCGCATGGTCGTGCTTCGCAAAGAAGTGGCCGTGACAAAGGGCGAACAGAAATTGTTCGATGAGTCGCCGTACTTTTTCTACATCACCAACATCAGCAGCGACGAGATGACTACAGCAGAGATTGTTGGTGAATCCAACAAACGCTGCGATCAAGAAAACATCATCAGTCAGGGCAAACAAATGGGCGCTCTGGCAGCACCTCTGCATTCCACGCTCAGCAACGGCGCGTACATGGTGATGGCGACTTTGGCGTGGAACCTGAAATGCTGGCTGGCCTTGTCTCTGACGGAGTCCGGTCCACCCAAAGCCAAAGCGAAACGCACCGCCGAGAAACATCGCCTGCTGCGGATGGACTTCAGCACGTTCCGGCAGACGATGATCATGATCCCGACGCAGATCATCCGCAGTGCTCGGCGTTTGATCTTTCGCCTGCTGACATGGTCGCCATCTCTGGAAACTCTTTTTCGATTGCACGACTGTGTGAATCGTCCACTTCTGACCTGATCGACAGGTTTCACGAAGCCGAAGGCCGGATGCTTTCGGTACCGCCTTTCACCGCCATGCCCCCCGAAAACCGACAACAATGCCTGATCCAAATTTCGAATTTCTCAACCACACACCGTGTCGGCCGTGGACGGCTGCGCGGCGAAAACTTTCATTTTATCGAATCGACTACGCTTGTTTAAGGACTAGTGCTCCGTCAATCCTTGAATCGTAGGTTGGACATTCCTGTTTGACTGGTAAGCGACGGGCAAGAAGACCCATCCTACCCATGAATGAAGATCTGACAGAGCACTAGTTGGCGCTGCGTGCTGGTATTTTTATTTCTGCTGCTCGCCTAACATCCAAGAATTGGCCGCCCGAGCGGTTCGCAGTGGCTCTATCTGGCAACCGGCGACGTCGAAGCCGAGATCTTCGACGTATCGGCCGCGATCGATCTTTACAATGGTAACAATCCGCTCAAGGGAAAAGGGGGCGCAACGAGCAAGTCGCTGACAAATGGCTAAAGCGACTCTCGGGCCTCACGACCTTGCGGAAACTCGATTTCGCGAACTGCTCGGTGCCCAACAACGCAATGCAGCAGGTTGGAAAACTCACATCGCTGGGAGAATTGAACCTGACACTGAACGTGATCTCGGACGATGGCCTGCGGCATCCTGACGAATTGACGCGTTTACGCCTGCTGGGGGCTTGCTTCGAGGCCGATGGCAAGGTCACTGTTTTGGTTGACAAGTTCGATGGCAAGCGATAAATTTTGCGTAACGATGTGGCGGTGCGAGTCGGCACTCTCTGGATCACCGATCCACCATGGGGCCTAACCGGAGCTGCCGAATTCCCCGACCATTGCCTCTTCAAACTCGTCTAGGTACCTGCAATGTCGAAGCGGTGGCCAGAGGTCTCACCATGGCCAAGGGCATTAATTTCTCACCGGACGAAAGCCGTCTTTACATCATGTCTCGCACGTCGGTGGACAGCACCCGCATGAAAAACGCAGGGGCGGAGCCTACAGGAGCCAAATGGTGAGCATGATGCCGTTTGTCGAAATGAAGACCTTGTTCGCCCACCGTGATGGGTTGATGGCAACAGCCGCAGGCCTCACTGCAAGTGCGCGTTCGTGGCGGTACGTAGCTTTCGTGGTCCAAGTTGTGTTGCTCGTGCTGTGCGTCGTGGTCACTCGGGCCCATGCCGACGACGCATTCTTCAAGTATCACTGTGTCAGTTGCCATAGCGGCGCGGAGCCGGAGGGCGGCTTGAAGCTGGAGTGTATTTCGAGTGGCCTGGCGAGCAGACTTGATGACCCGGCGACAATGGCGAACTGGACCCGAATATTCGATCGCGTCGCCAAGTCTGAGATGCCGCCTCATGACGCGGATCAGCCGAGTGATCTCGACCGGACATCGTTCGTGAAATCGTTGCGAGCAACGCTGCATGCCACGTCGCTCGCAAAGCAGCAGCGGGATGGGCGAGTGCTCATACGGCGGCTGAGTCGCAACGAGTACCAAAACACCGTCCGCGATCTCTTTGGAGTCACAACCGATGTGAAGTCGCTCTTGCCCGAAGACAGCATCGTCGCGGGATTCGACAACATCAGCAGCGGGCTGCAGACCTCGGCCACGCATTTGGTCAGTTATCAAAAAGCCGCCGATCGCGTACTCGCGGACGCCTTGCCCGCCGAAATCATCCCGACCGAACCACTCCTCTCGCGGCTGACGGGCCGCGAGTTCCTGGATTCGCGTTCCAAGTCCAACCGCGAAAACATGGCTCCGTTGGTGAGGTTCGAGGGCGACACGATTGTGCTGTGTGCCCAATTCTACAAGCACGGCAGCGTGCATTCGTCGCCCGTTCCCAGCGACGGGCGTTATCGCTTCCGAGCCTCTGTCGGCGCGGTGCGGAACAACGGCAAGCCGATCCCCGTGCTCGTCGGCAAGATCAGCTCGAGCCGTTTCGCGCATGAGAAACTTGAGCACATTCTTGCGATTCAAGACGCACCGTCGGAGAAGCGTCGGGTGATCGAGGTCATCGTCAATCTGCCGCGCGGCGAGCAGGTTTATGTCGAAGGGATCGGGTTGACGTTTTTTGGCGAGCTGAAGAAGCAACTCAAAGATCAGCCGGTTGACGACGGTTACAAAGGGCCAGGGCTCGCGGTGGATTGGATCGAGATCGAAGGACCGCTCGATGTCGGTGCCGCATATCGGTCGTACTTCGGCGGACTGCCGCGAGTGCCGCAGCGATTCTATGAGGACGTCGTGGCCGGGAAAAATCCGCAGGATGATTGGCGCAAGTGGCACCCCGGTGAGTTCCTGAAGCCGCACAACCGCCTGCGTCTGGTTTCGAAGGACGCGAAGACCGATGCCGAGCGGTTGATTCGCGCCTTCCTGCCAAGAGCGTTTCGTCGGCCCGTCACAGAGGAAGTCATCAACGGCTACCTTAAGTCGGCACATTCAAAGCTCGATCAGGGAGAACCGCTCGAAGACGTGCTCGTCGAGACCTACAAGGCCGCGCTTTGTTCGCCGCACTTCTTGATGCTCATCGAAAAGCCGGGCGTGCTCGACGACTACGCGATCGCTTCGCGGTTGTCGTGTTTCCTTTGGAACTCCGGGCCAGATGAGGAACTGCTCGCGGCCGCGGTGAAGGGCGAACTGTCGCAGCCCGAGTCTTTGCGTGCTCAGACTGAACGACTCCTCAAACATGCCAAGTCGCAGCGTTTCATCGAAAGCTTTACCGGCCAGTGGCTCGAACTCCGCAAGATTCACGACATGAAGCCCGACGTGATGTATGTCGAATACGACGACATGCTCGCTTGGTCGCTGCCGGAAGAGACGCGGGCCTTCTTCGAGGAAGTGCTGGCTCAAGATCTGCCGACATCGTCGTTCCTGCATTCCGACTGGACGATGCTCAACGAACGATTGGCGCAGCATTACGGCATCGCAAGTGAAACCATGCTTGGTCTCGACCTACGGAAAGTGCAGCTTCCCGCAGACTCGCACCGCGGCGGTGTAGTCACTCAGGCGAGCGTGCTGAAGCTGACAACGAATGCGACCTACACATCGCCTATCAAACGCGGAGTATGGATTTTGGAACGCATCCTCGGTACGCCGCCCGCCCCGCCACCGCCGAACGTCGCGGCAATCGAACCCGACATTCGCGGCGCGGTGACGATCCGTGAGCAACTTGAGAAGCACAAATCCGTGCCGGTCTGCGCGAGCTGTCATCAGCACATCGACCCGCCGGGCTTCGCATTGGAGAGCTTCGATGTCGTCGGCGGCTGGCGTGAGTTCTATCGCAGCGGGGAAGGCGGCAACAACAACCAGTACGTCGAACTTGCGAACTATCCAGGTCGCAAAGTGTGGCTCGCGAAGCCCGTCGAAGCGTCAGGAGATCTCGCGACCGGCGAACACTTCGGCAACGTCGATGCCTGGAAGGAACTGGCGTTGCGAGACCGCGATCAGCTCACCCGTAATCTCGCTGAGAAACTGTTGATCTACGCCACCGGTAGCACGCTGCAATTCGCCGATCGAGAAGCCGTTGAAGAGATCGTGGCGAAGACTCGCGAGAAGCATCACGGCTTCCGCTCACTGATTCACGAAGTTGTGCAAAGCCGCGTGTTTCGGACGAAGTAGCGGCAGAGAAGGATCAGTAACCACATCCGAATTCATGAACCCATCACGGAACTCAAGATGCCTACTCTTTCCCGTCGAACGTTTCTGCGAGCCGGTGCAGTCACGCTGAGCTTGCCGCTGCTCGAAGCCATGCTGCCTCGTGGTCTGCGAGCAGACTCCACGGCAGCGGCAATGACTCCCCGGCGAATGGTCCTGCTTCACCGACCGCTCGGGACGTATCACCCCTACCTCGTGCCCGAACAAACCGGGCCGGACTATGTGGCGCCCCGCTATCTGCAGGCATTCGAAGGGCATCGCAAGCACCTCACCGTGTTCTCGGGGATCGGCCATCGTGGCTATCCGAACTCGCATCACACCGAGTCCGCGATCTTCACGGGCGTACGTCCGGAAGGCATCGCTCGCGCGGACGACATTCACAACACGGTGTCGCTCGATCAAGTCGTCGCGGAGAAGATTGGGTCTCAAACTCGCGTTCCGAGTCTGACGCTCAATACGGCGAACTGCGCTTCACTCTCCTGGAATCGCAATGGCGTGCCCGTTCCATGGGAAACCAGAAAAGGCAATCTCTTCAGTCGGCTCTTTATCGACGGGACGCCGGATGAGGTCGCACGCGAACTGAAGCGGCTGGCTCACGGACACAGCATTCTCGACGGCGTGCGCGATCAACTGAAGTCGCTCGAACGAGATTTGGGCAACGGTGATCGACAGCGATTGGAACTGCTGACATCGTCGATCCGTGAAGCCGAGGAGATGCTCTTGCAAGACGAAGCCTGGGTTTCAAAGCCGAAGCCGAAAGTGGACGCAACCGCGAATCAGTTCGAGCAGGCCGAGCATTGGGTTGCATCACAGCAGCAGTGGTACGCGCTGATTCATCTGGCACTGCAAACGGATTCGACGCGAGTCATCGTCTACGGCCTCGGCGAGCAAGGTCAGCAGAACATTCCGGACTTGTCGATCGGCCATCACGACGCCTCGCATCACGGCAAAGAGCCGGTCAAGATTGAGCAGTTCGCGCGCTACGAAGAGAAGGAATACCGAAACCTTGCAGGTTTCCTCGACAAGCTCGCCGCAACGAATGAGGCCACCGGAACGATTCTGGATCGCACGCAAGTTCTCATCGCCAGCAACCTCGGAGATGCTTCGGCTCATGCTTCGGACAACCTGCCAGTCATCCTTGCAGGCGGCGGCTTTCAGCACCGGGGACACGTCGCCTTCGACGCGAAGAACAATTACCCGTTGTCGAACCTCTACGTGAGGATGCTGCAACAAATGGGTCTCGAAACCGACCGCTTCGGCAGCAACACCAGCGTGCTCGGTGAGATCTGAGACTTGGGACATGAATTCCGCAGCGGACTCCAATGCCGATTCCGTATCCTTACAAATCTCTGAGAGCTATGTTATACCTCACGCGGGCAGAATTGACACATTCGTCGTTCGTGCATACTTGCCCGCGCGGAGTATAACCACCATGATGACTTCCCAACGCCGTCTACTCGTTGCCTGCCTCATGCTCACCGCGACTGTTGCGGCGGCGGATGAAAAAGAGGTGATTTCTTATGAGGAACAGATCAGGCCGATCTTTCGGCAGCATTGTGTTGCGTGTCATGGTGAGGACAAGCAGACGGCCGACCTGAATCTGCAGACTTACGCCGCGGTGCTCAAAGGTGGCAGCGGAGGCGAGGCGGTGGTCGCGGGACGAGCCAGTCAGAGTGCGCTCTATAGTGCGATCACCGATCCCGATGATGACGCGCGGATGCCGCCCAAGAAGCCGCCGATTCCCAAAGAGCAGATCGAGCTGATCCAGAAGTGGATCGACTCGGGGCTAAGAGAGACGGCCAGCAGTAAGTCACTGATGGCGGATCGCGATTTGAAATTCACTCCGGCTGTTGGCGTCGGGACAAAGCCCGCAGCGTCGCTGATGCCGGAGACATTGCCTGCGGTTCGCTTGCCGAAGACTCTGCGACCATTGGCGGTCCTAG
>Ga0335396_10005956_pt1 | contig 12318 bp, 17 predicted proteins | sample FRY02_FD_205743 | JGI IMG/M metagenome (GOLD analysis project Ga0335396, IMG submission 205743) | Freshwater microbial communities from Lake Fryxell liftoff mats and glacier meltwater in Antarctica - FRY-02 (spades assembly) (version 2) | ecosystem: Environmental > Aquatic > Freshwater > Ice >... | reverse complement strand
TGATAGTATCATACTATACAGAAGGAGGTAGTGACCTTTTACAGAAGCCCCCACTTACACTTACGCCCAAATAATATATATCTATCCCCACACATTCTACCCACTTATTAGCCTAGTGTGAAAACCCAAGGGGAGTAAATATATTACAAAAAGAGTCCCATAAAATTTTAAAAAAAAGAAAAAAATAGATTATAGAAGGATCTCAAATGCCAAAGCTCCTGTGTGTCTCACACTGGCGGTAGAGTCTTCTTGTGGGAGACTTCCTCTCTCCCCAACCCTTATCGCTATAAGGAATATATAGTTCCCCCTATGTAAGTTAAAACTCAATTTAAAGAAGTAAGTTCTTTATTTATTTTAAAATCAATATTTTAAAATAACAGGACATATCCCTTTTTGTATTATTAGTCGGCCACCAGCGTTATTTCAGCAGTGCCTTGATCTTCTTCAGCTTGAATCATTACTGATCATAAGCGGGACAGGTCGTTTGTGTTGCCCTCAAAAGAAGTATCCCCATCTTGTATGATAACGACGGTCGTTTTAATTCCCATCTTGGCGGTAGATACCGCATTCTATATATCCTGTTTGTTAAAGAACGTATATGTCCTACTAGACCTGAAGCTAAAGAGAGCTTTCAGGAATTTCAGTTTTTGGACAAGATCAGATTTTTTGGCTATTTATATCTGATAAATAAGGCTTTTCATGCCTAGTCCAACTTATTTCACACTTTGTAAAAACATTTTCCTTAGATTAGACAAGACTTATCTGTCCAGCGATCTCGGCTTCACTAGGTGCAGTCGCTTTTTTACTTGAAACTAATGTCTTAATATTTAGATTTTTTTCAAAAGGAAAATATAACCATTGATTATCAATAGGACAAATCATAACAAGATGTCTTGTTTGATTTTTATTAAGGAGATAGAAGGGGAGGTGTGAGTTTCTACAAAATCGGCATTTTCGAGATTGATCCATAAAATTAAATGTACCACATAGAATTGGAATAATTACCGCATATTTCCCGCATAACATTTATGTTGTTGTACCGTTCTATATGTGTTAATTACCGCATATTTCCCGCACTAACAAGTAGATTTCAAATTGTATACAAAAAAATGTATGATAGTATATGAATATGGCAAATAAGTTTATTGAAACAACTCCCGTTGGAAAAGATTCTTTTAAAGAAGATTTAGACTTTAACATTAATAAATTGGCTGATATTCCAATTCCCACAACAGAACATTTGGAGAAATATACTACAAGGCTTCATAAGACAAAAATTAAAAAAGGAAGTAAGTATGATACTCAATATGACATCTTCTGTAGGTGGTCGGGGCTACCCACTGAAGAAAGAAAACCTAAAACGAAAATCGCTTGGGAGCGGGAGAATCATGTACCTAAAGATTATTCTCATTGGTTTACGAAACGTGCTGACTTTCAAAAACGTAGATTAGGGTATTTCTGGGAATGGATGATAGATAGGCTTCCTGATGTCGTTGCAGCTCAACTTGATAAAGCGATAGTCAAAGGTGATACTCAAGCTGCTAAATTCTTTGCTGAGCTTATTGCGCCTCATTTGAATATTCACAAGCCTCAAGTCAAGATGCAGCCATTCTTCTTAGTAGGCGTGCCTCAGGAAAATATAGATAATTTGTTTATTGACGATACTCTTAAGGGAGAAGAATTTTTACCTGAGAATGCCTACATAGAAGAAGAGGAGGAAGAGGAAGATGAAAATTCTCCTTATAAATATACAGAAAAAGAATCTCTGCCTTCTGATGTAGATGGCGTAAGAGAGGATGGTGAGAAAATATGAAAATGTTTTGTTTACGATGCAAAGTGCATAAAGAAATTGAAAATCCACAGCCCGTTACGTTTAAAAATGGAAGAAGAGCATTAAAGGCAACATGCAAGGATTGTCATGCAGGCATGATGCAAATTCAAAAACCTATCTCACATGATTCAAATTGAGCCATTAGCAAAACAAAAAGAGTTTTTAACTTCAACCGCTAAGTTTACCTGTTATTCGGGTGGTTGGGGTTCTGGTAAAACTTTCGCAGGTTGTCTTAGAGGGCTAATCCTCTCACAGCAGCCAGGTAATATCGGTCTAATTGGACGCCTAAACTATCCTGAGCTACGGGACACTACTCGTAAAGAGTTTTTTAATCTTTGTCCCCCTGAATATTATGACTCAAAACAAGGTGGCAGATGGTCTCCTGCTGAGAATCATCTCACTCTTACCAATGGCTCAGAGATTCTCTTTCGTCATTTAGATACGATGTCTAGTAAGGAACTACTTTCTCTTAACATTGGGTGGTTTTATATTGACCAAGCTGAGGAGATTACAGAGGATGTTTTTATAACCCTCCAATCTCGGTTGCGTTTGAATAAAGTCCCTAAACGGTATGGGTTTATTACCTGTAATCCTGAGCCTGGAACGTGGATTTATGAAAAGTTTCAAAAACCACTTGAGCAAGGGACACTTCCTGCGGACTTCAAGATGATAAACTCATCTACTCAAGAGAATTTTCACCTCCCACCAGATTATGTGAAGTCCCTCACCGATACCCTACCCGAAGAGATGAAAAAAAGATATATGGCAGGAAGATGGGATGTCATGGAGAATCAGATTTATAAGGAATTTGACATGGGGATACACGTAATAAAGCCTTTCACAACTCCAAAGTCATGGGAGTACTTAGTAGGCTTGGATCATGGGATGGTAAACCCAACATGTTGTTTACTTGCTACCATAGATTATGACGGGAACATTTTTATAATCGACGAATACTATCAGCCTGGCATTATATCCCAACACGCTAAAGCCGTTCATTCGATGACACAGCCCTATGAGATATCTATGTGGCTCATTGACCCGTCAACAAGAGCCAAAACAAGAGAAAAGGATGGAATAGAGTATTCAATACTTCAAGAGTATGAAGATTTTGGATTATATTTTACTCCAGCCAACAATGAGCTTATTGCGGGAATAAACAGGGTAAAAGAGTTCTTAACCCCGATTAAAGAGCGAAGACACCCACAAACCAACGAACATCCAGCCCCCCGTCTTTATATATTCCAAAACTGTATAAATCTCATAGAAGAGATAAAGAGTTATCAGTGGAAAAAGATGAGATCTGCTGCTAGAAGGAACGATCCTGAACGCCCCATGATGAACAGAGATCACGCTGTGGACGTTTTAAGGTATGTGATTACATCACGTTTTCCATCTCCTCTTCGTAACCCCACATCACTTGATATGATCTCAAAACTAGACAGGGCTAACGCAAACGAACTATCGTCTCCTATGTCTATAAACTCAGGAGGGGATCCGTTACTTGGAAACTTTTATGGAGAATCCGCCCATTCGGATATTATTGGTTAATTTATTATTATGAACAATGAAAAAGTTGAGTTATATTTACCTCTTGTATTTTGGTCACAGCTTTTAATGACATTAGATAGAAAGACAGAAACGATAGTTAAAGAATTTGGCTATGGAAAAGTCCATATGACCATAACTGTGCAAAAGGGTAAAGTAATAGATGTCATTTATTCAGACGAAATACATGTAAGACATCTGGTAGAACAGGCTCAAAGGATAGAAGATAAGATGTAGCATGTATTGACAAATAGGGATTGTCTTGGTACTCTATTGTTTAGTTAGTTAGCGAATATCACGCTACGGATATTATTCCGTAGCTTTTTTTATGCTTATATGGAAATCTTATTAAGTATAGTAATAGTCCTATTGATAGTAAATTGCTTAGCTTCTTTCTATGTATTAAAGCAACATACTCAGAAAATAAAGGGAATAATAGAACAAGAAAGACTTCAACTTTCAAAGAGTCTTTATATTCTCTCCCAAAAACAAGACAAACTCCAAAAATCATTTGATGGACTGTTTACTGTCGATCCTGCGGCCCCCAACGAAGTAACTCAAAAAGAGAATGGGGAAACTCCTATAACGGAAGACAATCCCCTCAATATCTCAAAAGGTTTTAAGATAGAGGTAGAGGGTGGGGATACTGCTTTTTCCCCTGATTTTAGATAACATATGGCAAAGCAAGACACATCACTATCGGAAGTAGAAAAAAAAGACCTAGACGACAGAAGGTTAAAGCTCAAGTGTTTTAATCTTGAAGCCTTGGCTACTGAGAATAGGCGCAAGTTCGATTGGGAATGGATGGTCAGAACGCTCTATGTAAGAGGCTATCACTTCGCAAGATATAACGACAAATCAAATACCGTAATATTTTCTTCACGTACTGGGGTTAAGCTTCCGATAAACCTAACCGCCCTACATTTAAGGGGAGTAAGAAATCAAGTTACCTCATTTGAGCCTAAATGGGAGGTATTGCCAAACATAACGACAGAGCGAGCATTTGATAATGCTAGATATTCGGGTAAAACCCTAGATTATATTTATGAAAAGTCCCATATTAAACGGAAGATAAAAGAAGCAGTAACCGATGCTCTTATATATTCTATTGGTATTTGGTATTTTGATATTGCTAAAAATGGGAGAGTTATTATCCGGAGAGTTGATCCGTTTGATTTTTATGCTGATCCAAACTTGAACAGTCCCGATATTTCAGACCCAGAAGATGGAGCTGAATTTGTAATTATTACGCATCAAGTAGCAAAAGAGGCTGTCTTGAAAAATAAAGAGTACGAGAACACAGAGGGACTCCAAGCTGACAATCTGGTTGCAAGTGCACAATATAAACAATTCCTCCTTCAAGTAACTAAAAATAATGGAGCATCTGGGAATAAAGAAGACAATCAAACCATAATGGTTAAAGAGGCGTATCTAAGGGAGCGCCAAGAATCAGGAGATATCAAAATACGGATGATAACGTATGTAGATCAGGTAGAAAAACCTTTACAAAATGCACTTTTAGATACTGACAAATATCCTTTTGAGGTACTCCAAGGTGATATATACCCTGGAGGACTGTATGGCGAGGCTTGGATCAAAAATCTCATTCCTATAAATCGAGTAATAGATGCTCTTGAATCTCATATTTTTGAATACAATCATCTGTTTGCAAGAGGGCGTTTTGTTATCGATAAAAACTCTGGGGTACGGCTTATTGTAAACGAACACGGACAAATTATAGAGAAGAATAGAGGCTCAACCGTTACCTCATTACCGATTTCTCCCCTTCCTCCAAGCCCAGAAGCACAGATAGATCGTATGATAAGAAGATTTGAGGATATATCGGGGCTACATGACGTGTCATTTGGTCGGATGCCTGGTAGCCTGAGATCAGGCACGGCACTTGCAGAACTCAAGCAAAATGACGCCTCAAATCAAGCAGATCTTATAGACAACATGCAAGACTTTCTTTGCCGTGCGGGCAGGAAGATACTTAATTTAGTAGCTGAGAATTGGACTACGACTAAATTGGTTTCAGTTACAGGATTGGGTGGCAAGCCTGAATATTTTATGGCAATAGGAGAGGACGGAAAGGCCAAAAAGAAAACATTCAAGTATGGAGAAAAAGAATTACCCCTTGCTGTAATAGGGCGAGAGAATGAGGTACGAGTACAGGTTGGCTCATGGCTTGCATATACTAAAGAAGCTAGACAGGAAAAGCTAAAAGAATTTTATAGGCTTGGTGCAATAGATCAAAAGACATTCCTTGAACATGCTGAGTTTGCAGATATAGATAATATTGTAAAAAGGACACGTGAGGAGCAGGTTCTCCAGTCATCGGGTGGCAAGAAGTCGGAGAGTATCCAAAAGGAATTTGGCATAGATATTGACGATCAGGCACTTGCAATGGCAGAAAATGAGCTCATGAAAGATGGTATACAGCAATTTGCTCATGCACAAGATGATCATGATGTACATATAACGATTCACGAAGAACAGGCAAACGACCCACTTACAGCCGAGCATATTATAGAACATGAGAATTATCAAAAATGGGTTACGAGAGGAAAGACACAACCAGTACCAGAAGATCAGGGTATCCCCCAAGAAGGTTTACCTCAGGGTCAAGAGCTCCCTCCTGAACTAGCAGGGATGTTTGGCGGTGGAGGATTGCCACCAGCTCCGCCTCAAGGCCCTGAGACATTTCAAATGAGTCCGCCCGTAGGAGCTGGAGCACCACCATTTAATCCAAATCAACCAACAATATTATGAGCAGACCAACAGTAAAGCGATTTAACCAAAAGAAAACAGTACCAGGGAGGACAGTCAAAAGAACAGTTATCGAAAGTAGATCGGTTAAAAGTTCTCGTAAAGGACGTAAGGGAAAAGAAATGCGTCCAATGCGAAGTTATTAAACATATGAAAATAAGAATACCAGTCGATAAATATAATCGAATGATGAAACACAGAGAGGACATGAAGAGTGGAAGTATGACTATGGAGGAGATGTATGAAGAGATACCTGTGGACATGTATGGTCACAGGGTATTCACTGATAAGAGTGAGGGGAACTTAAAGAAAGTAGAAGAGGACATACATGAGCTTTATGGGTTCTAATTATTACAAATTATATCAAGAAAGCGGGTGAATGAGATATGGTAACTTACGTTGCGTCGACAAATGCAGTAGGCGATGCTCAGGTTTTAGGAGCGTTGGGTCAAGACATAGAGGTCTTAAAGATAGTTTTTGGAAATCCAACAGATGGGGGAATTACTAACTTTTATAACAAAAGAGTAGCTCCTGGACATGCTTCTGGTATGGGTTCAGTTTCGACAACTGATATGGTTTTGCAGATCACTCAACCAACAGCGGCAGCAGGCAAGGATTGGGTTCGTGAAGTTAATTTTCCAGAACATGCTCCACTTGAACTTGATGGTGGATCATTTCATACCAATGAAAATGATGTAACTGTTTTTTGGAAATTAAAAGATCAGGACTAGTTACGGTACTTTAAAAATTTAGAAAACTTGAGTTAGAGGTCACAAGAGAGAAGATTTATTCTTTTCAGTCAAGCACTTTAAAAAAGTGTTCTAAGGGGGAACAATCTTCCCCCTTGTGACCTTTTAACAAAGGTTTCAGGGATCACCCACCTTAGTGGTGTTGTTCCGACGTAAGTCGGGGCTACGTTAAAAATGGTAAATGAAAGTAGGTGAAATAATTATGGAAGATGACAACATTACCGATCCATCCTCGTTAGATGGGAATGATCCAGAAGTAGATGCAACTCCTGATGGAGAGGTAGATACAACTGGGAAGGATCGTTCAGCGGAAACACGTATTCAAGAGTTGATTGCTAAAAATAAAACTTTGGAAGAACGCTTAAATAAAGTCGATGCACGATTGACGCCACCAGTGCCAAGAGTAAACGATGATATTGAGCTGACTCCAGAGATGGAAAGAGCATTTAAGATTCTTGAAAAAGGAGGGTTTGTGAAGAAGGATTACGTCGAAAGTCAGTTAAAGGGTATTCAAGACCGAACTGTACTAGACGGCGCACATACCAAATTTGCAAATTCCTATGACGGTTCAGATGGAAGACCAAAATACGATCAGGATGAAGTTGAAAAGTATATGCGAGACCATGGTCAATGGGAACCAGAAATTGCATATAAAATGCTTCATGAAGATGAACTTTTGGACTGGAATCTGAAAAAGTTAGAAGCTGGGCGAGGAAAGAAGCCTTTTGTTCAAAAGGGTGGCTCAACAGCGGGGGCAGATCGAGACGCGGGTATTACTCGTGAAAAGATAGCCGAATGGCTTAAAACCCCTGAGGGAAAAGTTAAGTATGAGCAGAATCGAGACAAGATTCGAGACATGATGACAAAAGGACAATTATAAGTCCAATTGAAAAAGGGGGTGAAATAATATATGGCAGGATTAGGCGCAGGTCATTTAACAGTAACAACTTCTAATGTGTTTATTCCAGAAGTTTGGGGAGCTGAAACTCTTCGAGCAACGGAAAATGTTTTAGTTGCGGCTAGACTCGTAAAACGATATGATTCGATGGTCACTGGTAAAGGAGACACTATCCATTTACCAAACATCTCGAACCTCACGGCTACGGTCAAGTCTGCAAATACAGCAGTAACATTGTCAACGGTTACGGAAGTAGATACCACTATTCTCATAGATCAACACTACCACGTAGCGTTTTTCGTAGAGGATATGGCTAAGGTTCAGTCAAATTATGATTTGTTATCCGAGTACACTAGTAAATCTGGAGAAGCAGTCGCAAGAGTGCTTGATACAGCTATACTTAGTGAGTACATCAACTTCACTAATAGTGATGAGGGTGCATACGGATCTGACATAACTGACGCTGTGATTTTAGCGGGTATTGAAGCTTTGGATTTGGCGAACACAGCCATGAAAGATCGTTCATTTATAATTTATCCTACTCAAAAGACAGCTCTTTTGAAGATAGATAAATTCGTAAAGACCGATTACATGGGTATGGCAAATTCGTCAACAGTTGTTAGAGATGGGCCTCCAACGGAATCTCTTTGGGGTGATATTTATGGTATGCCTACTTACTACACACAACAGGTGGTAGCAACAGCAGGTACTCCAACACAACGTCACAACATGATGTTCCACAAGGAAGCTATCGGTTTGGCAGTTCAACTCGCTCCACGTGTACAGTCTGAGAATCGTATTGATTTCTTAGGTAACTTGGTCGTCACAGACACAATTTATGGTCTTAAAACGGTAAGACCCACGTTTGGTGTAGAAATTAGATCTTAGTTTTAGATTGCTTTAAGGCTCTAAACTATGATTAGTTGTAACTTTCTGGGGTAGGAGCAATCCTACTCCAGATGGATATTACTAATTATTCAGAATATGTCATTTAATATAGGAAAATCAAAAAGAGAAGATCGGGCGTCACATTGGAAAGATATCCAAACGAGAGTAACCACTCACGAAGGAGAGATTTTGCATGGATCAAAAGGTAGGGAGTATCAGCAAAAATGGAGCAAGGATAATTTAGGTCGAGATATAGGAAACACAAGAAGCGTAGACGTTAATGATGTTGAGCGTTACGAAAAGACAAAAGGATGATAGCAGTAATCAGACCAACGAGAGCATTGTCTTTTACAAGGTCTGAGATAGCACTAGATGAGATAAGAGATAGCTTTGACATGAGGGTATTTAGGAGTTTTGATAAACCAATACCGAACTGTTTTAACGATTTGGTAGAGGGTGCACTTTTACATAAACCAGATTACATTTTATTCTTGGAAGAAGATATTGTTCTTCCCCTTGATAAGTTTAGAGAGATGCTGAATATAGATGTAGATATTGTATTTGTTGATTACAGCGTAAATGGATTTTCTTGTTCGGCTAGGAATAAAGAGGGGGAAATACTTTGGTGCGGAGTAGGGGCAACATTAGTTAAAGCTCAAGTATTTGACAAACTAGAAAAACCCTATTTCAGAACAGATAAAACCCTAAGATTAAATGACAATAAGTGGATAGATAATCCAGCTAAATATGGGGGACAAGATATTTGGTTTTTTACAAAATGTAGAGAGGCAGGATTTAAGATAACACAAATAGAGGGAGAGTTGGAGCATTTGGAACTTGTATCTCTAGGAGTTAAAGAAATGAATAATGGATTGCATAATGTAGGAATAAGAGATAAGATTAGTAAATTACAAATTATAGATTTTTAATATGGCAAACAGTACAAAGGTTGAAACTCGAAAACTCGCAGTTACGACAGCAGATCAAGCAGTAGATTTTGGTCATCCCATGATAGGGAAGGTTTATTTAATTGCAGATGCGGCAACGGTACGTGTTGATTTCGATCAACCAACCGACGATGGTTCTTTCCCGTTTTTGACTGCAAATGTAGCATTTGAGCTTAATTTACCATTTCATAAACTTCACGCATCAACAAGTACGGGGACGGCTAACCTGTATATGATAGCGGTGAGGTAACATAAACATATGATATTTGATCCAAAAATTCTTGTAAAAGAAAAACAATCAAACCAAGGAAATATATCCGCTCGTTTTCTTTCTATATTTATTCAACAAATGAAATCTACATTGGAGAAAGTGTTTGATAGTAAGACTCTTAAAGTTAAGCTAGATAATGAAGAATCAATTACATCGGGAATTTCACAAATTACCCAAGCGTTAAAAACGCTTTCTACTACAAGAAGGGATACAGTGGGAAAAGCTCAATTTACTGTTCAGTCAGTATCAGGATTTAATGTTGCTAATTTAGAAAGCCTTACACTTGAGAATATAGAGAGGCTCAAAATTTCTTTGGAGCAATTACAACCGATCATACAACTTCTTCAAAACTCAAACTCCCTTAATAATGTTCAAATACAAACACTCAATAAAATAGGGAATACCGTTAGTAGTTTGATTATTCCTCTTAATAAAATTTTTACTAAAGAAGTACGATTTCCCGATGTACAAAAGGTGTCTGGCTTGGTAGATGTGAGATCTATTCCCTTTGACCCAGAAATGAAAAGAGTAACTGAAACTATAAATAAACTTTCAGATAAATTATCTCTTCTAAAGCCAAAAGAAGTCTCAAATATAGAAAGTAAGAAAATATTGGTAGCATTAAATGAACTGAAAGAAGCTATACAAGATATTCCAAAGAGTATGCCAGAGGCTGTTATTCCAAAGAGTATTATGGTAAGTAACTTTCCACCAACAAAGACCGCTATGCCTGCAACACATATATCTATAAATAGTTTGGCAGGAACAGTTAAATCAACAGCAGTAACGGTTACAACAGCGTTAATTCCCCTTCCAGGTGAGGTTTTGGCAGATCGAAGAGGACTTGTTATTTATAACAATTCTTCTGTAACGGTAGAAATTGGGGGATCAGCAATGACTTTTGGAAACGGAGTGCCTGTTCCAGCAGGGACATATTCCCCTTCATTTGATGCAGGAAAAGACATGATAATTTATGGTCGTGTCTCAACAGGTACAGCAGACGTGCGAGTTTTAGAATTGAGTGATATATCAGTTGGTAGGTAGTAATTAAAAAAGTTTAATCAAAATAATATGGGAAGAATGTCGCCAGGGTCGGCAACAAGTTTAACAGCCTCAGATATACAAATAGGTGCTGTTGAGATAAAAAATAGCACTGATGATACAAGGGCTACAGTTGGAGCCAATGGACTTCATGTGGATGTACAATCATCGGTATTACCCTCTGGGGCATCAACGAGTGCTAATCAGACAACTGGAAATTCATCGCTTTCTTCTATAGACGGGAAAGTACCCGTTCTTGGTCAAGCACTTGCAGCATCATCCATACCAGTAATTTTACCCTCAGCCACAATTGCAACATTAACACCACCAGCAGCAATTACGGGATTTGCAACCTCAGCTAAACAATTAGCAGATAATCACAATGTAGTAGTAACTTCTGCACCCACAACAGCAGTAACAGGTACTTTTTATCAAGCTACTCAACCTGTTTCACTTACTACTTTACCAGCAGGTTCAGCTGCCATAGGTAAGCTTACTGCTAATTCAGGAGTTGATATTGGGGATGTGGATATTTTGAGTATAGCCGCAGGTGCAAATGTAATTGGTAAAGTTGGACACGATATCACAGGTATCGGTCATGGGGTAACCGTAGTTACGACAGCAGGAACAGATGTAGCGCTTGCAGGATCAACAGCATGCAAGCGAGTAACCATACAATCACAAAGTGATAATACAGGATGGATAGCAGTTGGAGCAGCAGGAGTTGATGCAACAGAGGCAACAGGTACAGGAATATTACTTGGTGCTGGGGATGCGTATGAATTAGAAATAGATAATCTTGCAGATATATTTATAGACTCAACAGTAAATGGCGAGGGAGTTCGTTATTCATATTTCTCATAATATATGGCAGTAGTAACACGAGACGTTAAATCAATCAGTAAGGCAGCAGCCGCAAAACTCAAGGGGGATGTGACCTTAACTGGTGGATCTAATATAACATTAACACAAAGTGGACAAGATATATCTATTGCGGCGACAGGAGGAGCTGTAGCGACAGATGCAATCTGGGATGCAAAAGGAGATCTAGCAGTAGGAACTGGTGCCGACACAGCATCTAAATTAGTAGTAGGAACAAATGACCAAGTATTAATAGCAGCTTCTGGACAGGCAACGGGTCTTAAATGGGGGGCAGTTGGCAATGCAGATACGGTGGATACCTATCACGCAAATGCAACACCAACAGCTAATAATATACCAGTATTAGATGCAAATGCTAATTTACCATATAGAGACGGCTGGACACCTGCTACGGGTTCATGGACATATGCCAGTGCCTCAACAATAACAGTGCCAACTGGTGCTGCTTCTCTGTATCGGAAGGGTGATAGAATTAAATGGACTCAAACAACTGT
>Ga0335396_10005948_pt1 | contig 12326 bp, 8 predicted proteins | sample FRY02_FD_205743 | JGI IMG/M metagenome (GOLD analysis project Ga0335396, IMG submission 205743) | Freshwater microbial communities from Lake Fryxell liftoff mats and glacier meltwater in Antarctica - FRY-02 (spades assembly) (version 2) | ecosystem: Environmental > Aquatic > Freshwater > Ice >... | reverse complement strand
GGCCCAATGGCTGCCCTTGCTCGCTGTGTTGGGCTTGGCATTGGCGTTGCGTTTGATCTTTGTGACGGGCATGGTATTTTCGGACGACCTAGGCTATGCTCAAGCTGCAAACGATCTGACTCGTGGCGTTTTTCGTTTGTCACCCTGGCCAGCAGGACAAGCGCGCATCGGCCTCTATGCCCCAACCGCCCTACTGTATCTTCTATTCGGTGCTAACGATGTCACCACACTTGCTTGGCCACTTTTCTGCTCGTTATTAAGCGTTGTTTTCATCTACCACATCGGAAGAGTTCTGGCGGGCGAATCTACGGGGCTATTGGCGTCATTCCTGTGGACTTTATTGCCGCTGGATATCTCCGCCGCGACCAGCTTTCTGCCAGATGGCCCCTTGGCAACCTTTAGCTCGGGTGCTGTGTTGTTCTTTTTGATCGGGGAGCGGGCACAAGGGCGTCGCGCTTGGTTGATGTTTGGTTTGAGTTTGGCTTGTCTAGGCTATGCCATCCTAATCAAACCACTCGGGTTGATCGTTCTGGTGTTTATTGTGGTTTACGTTGTTAGTCGTCGCAGACTTGGGCGGCAATTATGGATCGGTTTGGCCGGCGCAGTTGCAGTCGGCTTAGCCTTGATCGTGTATTACTTTGTAATTGTTCCTAGACATGGCCCAGCAATGGACACGCAGGTTCCATTGCTGCACCTAATTGCCTCCACCGCTACGGATTGGTGGGACCAGGTGTTGAATCAGTCTCCCGAATTTCGTGTGATTACGCCCTTAGTGGTTGTTGCTGTGGTAATCGCAATGGCAAATCGCCGACGTGAAGCTGTTTTTCCACTCTTGTGGCTGGGTTCGATGTTCTTTTATTTTGAATTCGGGAGTATTAGCCCATTTCGTTATCAGCCGATTTCAGTGTTTCGAATGATTCGCCATATATTGTTGGTGATTCCTCCTGCGGTCATCCTGGCAGGGATGTATTTGGCAAAGGGAATGAGTACCACAACGGTGCGGCGTTTGGTCGTCGGACTTGGATTTGGAATAGTGACTATTGCTTGGATAGGAAGCAGGGGTGCTTCTCCTTTACCTGGCTGGGTGATTGGACAAAACGATTTGGAGAGACCGTTTGCTGTCCTCTCTGCACTTGGGGCCGTCGTCGCTGTCTTTGGCAGTTTCGCTAGCCCGTCTTTTGTGTTGAATGCACCGCCACGCTGGCGTACGGTTGCCACATTTGTGTTGTTGGGAGGTATAGCGATGGCAACTTTGGGTCCAACGTATGAAGCGGTTACCAAGTACCGTATGCCCTGGGTGGGCAATGCGCGTCAGGCGGTTCGGTTTCTGCAAAACCAGCCCGGCTACCCTATCCTGGCACAAAACGCCTTGCTGGCCGCGCGGCTGAATTATGAAGCAGGCTTTCAATGGGGATTTGACTATTTTCAACCCGATAACCCTGATCCTGCAATTCGGTTAAGTGTCGCGCCAACTGATCCAGATCAACTAAGCAACGCCTATGTGGTGGTTGATGGTTATTTCTTCAGCGACGCACGTGATTTGGGGGGTGAGTTTCCTGCTTATTTGGAGACGATACCAGATACATGGTGGGAAATCGCTCATTTCGGAGAAATAGATCGCTACCAACTAAAGATATACCGCGTCCTTGCTTCAGGAACTGCATCTGAAGAGTTGCGGTCGGCTCGAGAAGCGGCATCGACTATGCCCAGTTCAGCGAACTTGCATCGTCTGGTAGGTGCGGCGACCAATGCGAACGATTCTTGTGCCGCGGTGACCGCCTTGCGGCGGCTCAATGCCATGGAACCTCAGACCCCAAGTCCCGATCTTGTTCAGATTTTGGGTCGCTGTTTTGCTGATAATCCACAAGTGGCGGGTCCCAATCTTCTTCAGAATGGTGATTTTTCTAGCGCAATGGATAGTTGGTATCGTGAGGAGGCTTGGGGCAATCAAGTCCGTGTGGAAAAGGATGTCGATGGTACGCCGTTGTTGCATATCGTAGCCGATGGTTTGGGCAACCAGGTCATTCTGATTCAAGGTGTGACACTCATGCCTGATACACCGTACGTATATGAAGCCGTGATCCAATCGGATACACCCGTGGTTTCTCTTTACTGGGAATCAGATGTGGGACGTTTTTATAGTGAGCAGACATATCCCACACAGACGAAACTCACCTACATTTTTGTAACACCGCATTGGGATGATCTGGCGCGCAAGGTGAATGTTCATCCAGTGCTGGTTAAGGGTAAGGGCCAAGTATACATCAAACAAATACGGCTTGCACAGCTCAATTTGGAGTCTCCATAAGATGAGGGTACTTGTAGGTTCATTCTTTTTTTATCCCTACGAAGGTGGGGCTGAAAAACAAGGACGTCTGTTGGCTCGAGAACTTGTACGGCGTGGCGTACATGTGGACTATGTTACCGCTCGGTTGCCAGGAACAAAAGCACGAGAGGTTGTTGACGGTGTTCAAGTTTATCGTTTGCCGTTTGGTCCTCAAGTGCGTGGACTGCATCGAATTCAGGAAATTTTTTTCTACTGGCACTTGCGCAAGTTTCTCTTGTCCAAAGCCAGCGACTACGACATATTTCAAGCCCAGGGGGTTTTTGATATTGTTGCGCCAACTATGGCGCGGGTAGCACGCCAAAACAAAGTACGTACGATACTCCGTTACGCCAGTGTTTCGGAGATTGAACGGCTGCGAGCTAAATCACTGATTGGCTCCGTTATTTGGCGTGAAGTGTTGCAGGGTGACTGGCATGTGACGAATAGCCCAATTACTCTTGCAAGAATGATTACAGATTATGGATTGACAGAAGATCGATGCCTGATAATTCCTAATGCGGTTGAAATGCCAGAGCCGATTGATCGCGCGTATGTTCGGAAAGAATTGGATTGGAGTTCCGATCTGCAGATAGTGGTTTGCGTTTCTAAATTCGATCCACTCAAGAATCAGGCAGTACTAATCAAAGCATGGCAAAATATTGCTCGTCAGTTTCCATTTGCCCGTTTTGTTTTGATTGGAAGTGGCAGAACGCAGTCCGATTGTAAAGCACTCTCAGAAGAACTAGGATTGACTGAGAAAATTATCTTTACCGGAGCATTGCCGAATCCCCAGGTGAAGCGATATTTGGCGGCAAGTGATATTTTTGTCTTCCCATCTAAATCTGAAGGTCAGTCAAATGTTTTGCTTGAGGCGATGGCATCTAGCTTGCCTTGTGCAGTGTCCGATATCCCTGCGAACCGTGTTGTAGCACGCCCCGATATTGAGGCACTCTACTTTGCCCCTGATGATGATGCGGCGGCGGCAACGGCCATCTCAAGATTGCTCTCAGATTCATCTCTTGCTGATCGACTTGCCTTAGCTGCTAACTCGAAAGTACAATGTGAGTACAGCCTTACTAGCGTTGCGGACCAATATGCTAATTTGTACCGCAAAATCCTTACAAGCGATTGAATCACCATCCAATGGAACAGCACTCTGATATGCTTGTTAGCTTTATTGTTCCTACGCTTGATCGCCCGGTTGAACTGGGTTGTTTCTTGCAGTCTACTTTTGTGCAGACGAGACACGATTTTGAGGTGCTTGTTCTGGACCAGGGCAACGAACGTGTGCAAGATATTGCCTTGATGTATCCAAGGGTGAAGTACTTTCATTCCGAGCGCAAGGGTTTGGCGGTGAATCGCAACCTGGGAATTCGCCAGGCACATGGCGAATTGTTGGTTTTTGCAGACGACGACTGTGTATTGCCTGATGACTATGTGGAAAAGCTCAGTCGTCATCTGCCGCAACTTTCGGATAGACTGCTCTTCGGGTTTGGTAATGTGTTGAACCTTGAAGACGGCCAGCCCTTTGTGCCTACCTTCAAGCCGCCACGTAAACCGGTTTCGGCTTGGAATTGTGATACGCTCTGTAGCGTTGGTCTAGTCTTTCACCGCCGAAGTTTTGAAATTGCAGGATTGTTTGATGAGGAATTTGGTGTTGGTGCGCGCTATCCGGCGGGTGAGGAATTAGAGTTGCTCCTGCGACTGCTTAGCAAGGGGATTTCTGGCATCTACTTACCTGATTTGGTCATCTTGCACCCCAGGCGTTCCCGAGAAGCAGCCTTAGTCGAGCGGTATGAGAAATATGGTTTTGGACAAGGCGCTGTTGCGCGCAAACATCTGAATAACCGGCTCTATTTTGCCCGTTATCTCTATGGCCTTGCTCGGCCACTGGGCGGGTTGACTCTGGCACTTTTGCGGCGCAACGGATTGGCGAAGCTTTATGCACGTACGCTTCGCGGCAAGGTGCGAGGTTTCTTCGACTATGGAAATCGCTGAAAATGGATCGGCTCTGGTTAGGAATTTGAATAACTACACACCGGTGCAGATTCCTCGGCACTCGCGTAAGTTGCGGTTATCTCCATTTCTTGTGTGGAGTTTAGTACTTCTTACCTTATTGATCGCGCTGGTGCGGTCGCTGACAAACCCAGTGTCAGGAATTCTTCCCGGTCTAGGTTTTCTGGCCTTTGTCAAATTCCTGGAACCGGTGGCCCTGTTTGTTGGATTGGGGCTGGTTGGTATACGCGCCGTTCAAAAACGCACTTCAAACGTGTCGATTTGGACGACCTATTGGCTGATAGGTGTTGGAGTTGTGTTGGGCATCGGGTTCTTGAGCGCGCTGGTCTGGCACACACCCCTTTACTATACTTGGCAAAGCCTCTACTTTTTTCTGCGCCCGGCATTATTGTTTCTGCTCTTGAGAAGTCTACACTGGGTCGTCTTGGATTACCTGTATTTACTCAAGTTTATATTTGTCTTTGGTATGGCAAATGCAGTTGTCACGACATACCAGCAAGTTGTTTTGTGGCAAAGCGGCCAATATTTTTCCGCTGATGCCATGATTGGTTTATTCAATGATGCCCATCAGCAGGCGACAGTTTCTTATGTCATCGTTTTTTTACTATTAGCAAGCCGCGATATTTTCCGAAGGCGCTGGCAGCGCGGTGTTTGGATGGTGCTGATTGGGTTGAACGTATTTGCGGCTTATATAGCGCAGGCACAGAAGACGACTGGAGTCTTCATAGTTGTGTTGGTCGGTGCGGTGTTTTGGCTTGTCTTGCGGCGAAAGAAATGGCTAAGCAGGGCGGTTGTGGCTACCCCGCTGGCTGTCTTATTTTTGCTTGTCGTTATGTTGGCAGGCTGGGGTGGTAAACTAGGTGAACGCGCCTTTGAAGCTACGACCGGCAATTTTGCGGATCTTGTTGCCCGCCGTTATGGGGGCGTAGATTGGCTGGCAGACGTCGGGTTGGTTCAAATGTTCGACGATTACAGCCAGCGGGCGATAGCCAACCCGGTTGTTCTGATTGTAGGATTGGGACCGAGCAATTATGGCAGCCCGGCTTCGTTGACGCGCGTTGCAAAAGGCGATGCGGAACCATGGGTCAGGCAGTTTTATTTCTGGGAATCCCTGGAATCGGATGCACAGAGAATCATTGAAGGCGGTGGGATGCGTTTAGCAGGACTTTCCGCCAAAACCAGCGTCGTGGGTAGTTCGTTGGGCGAACTGGGGTTGTTGGGATTCGCCGCATTTGCGTTCTTGTCACTTGCCCCCTTGGGCGGCGTGACATTACCCGCTACATGGGACCCTGTTCAGCGTACTATGCTGTTCTGGATCAAAGCCGCTTATCTATTTATCCTGTTGCAATCTGCCCTCAGCAACTTGGGCACATGGGATAACGATGTGGCAATTACGTTAATTATGGCTGGGCTAGCTGCTTTCTACACTCAACACAGAAGGAGGTGATGCGAAATGAGGAACAACACCCAAGATCGCAATGAATCAATTGATCTCGTTTCTTTTGCAGTTGACTTTCAAAAGCGTTTTCCCGATGCAGGACTGAGTCATCTTGATACCCTACCCGGTGCGCGAATCAATGTGCGTGATGCCTCGCGCATTACCCAAGTCTTGTCACCGGGAGCTACAGTCTTGGACTGGGGTTGCGGTTATGGACAGATGGCTTGGCTATTGGCAAAGCGGGGCTATCAGCTGTTTGCCGCGGACTTTCCGGGTGACTACTTACACTCATCCCTGTTGAAGCATCCCGAGGTTAGGTGGTTACCGCTAACCGATTCCGTCCGAGTGGATTTGCCAGACAGTTCCGTTGACGCGATAGTTGCGAGTGGTACGCTGGAACATGTACAGAATATTCCTGGCTCGATGGCTGAGATACGGCGTGTGTTACGAGCGGGGGGGTATTTGTTCCTGTTCCGCTTTCCAAACGATTATTCCTACATTGAATGGTTTGGCCGCCAACAGCGAGGTTGGTATCACTCGATTCGTATGACGCCTTTTGAACTACGGTTCTTGATGAAATTCTATTCCTTGGAAGTCATGGACATTGGCTACGACACTTTTTTACCTGTGAATTTGATGGCCCAACGTGTTCGTTGGCTGCGTCCATTACGAGAGAGGTTCAGTGTCGCTTTCGATAAACTGGACAATCTATTTACGCATATACCGGGCGTGTCAAAGTTCAGCACCTCCATTTGGCTGACAGCAAAGAAGAATGATGATTATCAGCCGCTCGTACCTATCAATCAAGAGAAAAGATGAGAATTCTATTTGACGCACGGCGCGCGGTTCACCGGGCAAACGGTATTAGCCGGATAATCGATGGATTGCTGGGCGCACTTGTAGAGCTAGACCAGCAGAACGAGTATCTGGTTCTTTGGGGTGAAAGGAATCCTCTGCCTGCACATGCGCCAGCCAATTTTGAGGCTCGACATATTGATTTAGATATTAATTCTCTTGCGGTCAACTGGTTTATGCCGAAAATGGCGTTAAATTGGCACGCAAATGTTGCCTACTTTCCATTCTGGTTGATGCCGTTGTGGATGCCTTGTCCATCGGTAGTCGCCATTCACGACCTCATATTCTCGAAATTTCCCCAGTATCTGCCGCCTTTCCGTCGCATCGTGTATGGACAATATACGTCGCTCGCCGTACGATTCGCTCGTCGAGTTCACGTGTTGTCGACCCATAGTCAGTCTGATCTGATCCGTTTATATCGGGCTCAAGTGAATCGAGTGGATGTGATTCCGCCTGATGCTGATGCAAGGTTTGTGCAACGAGATCGAGAGTCTTGGGACATGGAGGTGCTTGAAGCAAGGGGGCTTTCCGCACCGTTTGTTTTGTACGTAGGAAATCACAAACCACATAAGAACCTTGACCGTTTGATAAATGCCTATGGTAGCGTAAGTGATCGAATGCAAAGCAAATTGGTGATCGTTGGTGCGAAGGCTAGTTATGAAGACCCGTACTCGCTTCCTTACCTGGAACTGGTGCAGAAGCTATCTCTTCAAGATCGCGTGCAATTTGTGGGCCAAATAGAGGATACAGAATTAAGTCTATATTACAATGCCGCACGTTTTGTGGTTTTCCCTTCTCTATATGAAGGGTTCGGTTTGTCTCCTCTGGAAGCCATGCGTTGTGGTACGCCAGTAGCTTGCTCCAGTACATCATCTCTCCCAGAGGTAGTTGGCGACGCTGCGCTGACTTTTGACCCCGCAGATGAGCGGCAGATTGCGGATGCTATGTTGCAACTGGATCGATCTACCGAGTTACGCGATGAGTTGTCACGACGGGGTCTGGAGCGGGCGAGTATGTTTTCGTGGCGCAAATCAGCAAGTAAGTGGCTACAATCACTTGAACAGGCGAGTGGGGTCTCATGCTGAACACGGTGAAGTATGCGAGTATCTTCGCCATGCGCTTGTTGGCAATGGCAGTCTTATTGGCTTTGGTATTCGTTGTACTAGTGAATTCGCTATTTCCGATGTTAGCGTCGAACTTGGCGATGATCTATCTACAAGATTTGTCTATGCCGCTCCCTTTGACGCAGGGAGTAGGCACTACAACGAGGATGGTACACAAAAGCAGCTATGAGCTTGCTCTTCAGTCTTTGGCATGGTTGCCCCGATCTTCTGGGAGCGATACGCAGATGTTGTGGACTGCGACGCGTATTGCTCGGCAGTTGGAAGTCAATGGCGACTCCTCGCGCGGTGTCATCTGTGGTTGGAACCCTGATCTGTGCCAGCCGGTGGGAGACAATTTGAGGCTATCTGCGGACGGTCACCTTAGAATTGCCATGGCCTATACGGCAGGGCGAGTCATTGGCAACACCGTATTGGAGAAAGAACTGGTAGCATTGAGTTGCCTGACAATGGTCATGCGGCCGGCCTGGATTAGGGTAGGAGAAGCTTGTTTATCGCGTGCAGCGAAAGACTGGCCGAAGATGATACTTGCGCCGAACATATTGGCGGGCAGATATTCGATTGTCACAGACAGCGTAGATCTATACGTGGCACGAGATGTGAGCGAATTGAATAAGGCGAACAGTGTCTATCTGGAAAATCTACTGACTGAAGAGCCCCTGTCCTGCCAGGGTGCAATTGATTTTCTGCGGAGGTGGATTGCGTTAGGTGGATTCAGTGAGGACCAGACGGAAGGCATACGTATGACGCTGGATCATTGTCCAGGCACGGTCGAATTATGGTATATATATGCAAAAGCCAGTGAGTTGGCCGGCTTCAGTGTTCAAGCGCGCAATTACTATGAAAAGGCTGGAGAGTCTCTGAACGCACATCAAGAAGCATACTTTGGGTGGGTTGACTTTCTTGCGCGTTCGGGAGAGTGCACAAGAGCCGTTGCCAAAGCCCAGGAGTATGTCCGGCTTTGGCCAGACGTAGGTAACGGTTTATACTTATCTTCGGCACTTACAGAGTGTCGTGACAAGTTAGCAGTACTGCGGGATTCCTACCCATCGATTCAATCTGTAAAGCCTTGTGTTGGCTATCAGATCGAGTACCAAGCCAAAGATTTGTCCGCGCACAATCAAGGTGTTCCGGTGGATAATATTGTGAGTGACCCTGCTGCTTCTGATAGTCTGGCACGGCGTAGCGAACAGTCTGGTATGGCCGTAGCCTATGGCCCATATATTAACTTGCCCTATGGCAAGTATCGCATTTCCTTTTTTATTAAAGCAGAGGGTGTAGCACTGACTCAAAAAGTGGCTTTGATTGATGTGCGGGCAGACGCAGTCGATTGGCGTTCCATGTTTTGGCGCAGAGAGATTATGGGCGCTGAGGTGACGGGCAGTCGCTATGATCGGTTTTCCTATGGCTTTGTCCACACTGGAGAGGGGGCCGTATCTGTCGCGGTTATATCCTTGTCGGATAATCCTGTCTCAGTAGATCGCGTGGTGTTTGAAGATGTTAGCTGCCAACAATAGTCAAACTTCACCTCCTTATCTTTCTGACATGCGTGTAGCGATAGTCCATGATGCGTTGGTAAACTCTGGTGGTGCAGAACGTACATTGACATTCATGTGCGAGGCCTTTCCAGATGCACCAGTGTTTACGTCTGCATATCTTCCCAATTCTACCTTTCAGGAATTTCGGCTACTAAATATTCATACCTTACCTGGGGCAGGTTTGGTACAAACTGAACGTAGAGCAAAGCAATTGCTTCCGTTATGGATATGGGGATTTCGGTATCTGAATCTGCAAGACTACGATGTTGTTCTTACATCGACAACGTTTGCGGCCAAATATGTCAATCCCTCAGCTACTGTCCCCCATCTCTGTTACTGCTACGTGCCTTTTCGCTGGCTGTGGAATCCAGCGGCTTACTCAGAACAGAGCGTACCGTTTAAGGGTCTATTCGCTCAGTTGGCTTCATACGCTCGGCCCATGTTGCGTCGTATTGACTATCAGGTCATGCAGTCTGTCACACGTATTGCCACATCATGCCAGAATATGGCGCGAGAAATTGAACTGTCTTACCAGAGAGATTCAGAAGTGATTTATCCCCCTATTCGGATTTCTGACTATCATCTAGGTGATAGCGTCGGAGAGTACTATTTGTGTGTTTCGCGTCTTGTCTCCCACAAGCGAGTGGATTTGGCAATTCAAGCGTGTCAACAGCTTGGTCGTCGTCTCATTGTTGTAGGTGATGGTCCTGAACGTGAACAGTTGATGGCAATGTCCGGACCCACGACTACATTCGCAGGGCGTGTGTCCGATACCGAGCTACGCAATCTATACAGTGCCTGTCGAGCTGTTATATTCCCAAGCCATGAAGATTATGGGATCGTACCGCTTGAGGCAAACGCTTCTGGACGCCCTGTGATTGCTTATGGTGTTGGTGGAGTGTTGGAAACTCTGGTAGAGGGTATTACTGGTGTATACTTCTCGCGCCAGGTGGTTGAGGATGTTATTGAGGCTATTCTGACTTGTGAACGTATTCATTTTGATTCCATGACTATTCGTCAGGAAGTGGATCGATTTGATGTTGCCTTCTTTGTCGAGAAGTTAAGAGCGTTCGTCCATAGCAGTATCTGACTCGTCGTCGCGCTAGCGTTCTCACCGTACGGGGATGGTAGTGTCCTGTCAAGCCTCAAATGATGGATTCCTGTAGGACGGACTGACAGTCCGTCCAGAGGCGGATTGACAATCCGCCCTACGCAATTTCAAGCGAATCACGCTTGACGCAACAGTAGTTGGCGTACACCAAAATACTATATCAGACATCTGATCATGTCAGCCAATTGGTGATAACCTTATGCAAACAGTCGAATCTGGTCACAAAATATCCGTTCAAGCGAAGACAGACAACGGAGAGTCTATTATCAACTTGAAGTCATCAGTAGCCAGTCACTTTGCGTACCGCATCATCAAGCGTTCTCTCGATCTTGTCGGTGCCGGGTTTATCCTGTTGATCTTGTCCCCCGTTCTCCTGATCGTTGCTTTGTTGGTCAAGCTGACGTCGCCCGGACCTGTATTTTATCCCTGGAATGTGGTCGGACGCGATGGGCGGCCTTTCTGTGGCTACAAGTTCCGTACCATGGTGCAAAATGCGGATGATTTGAAGGCGCAATTGATCCATCAAAATGAAATGAACGGCCCTGTCTTCAAAATAAAAAAGGATCCGCGTATTACGCCTGTTGGCAAAATATTGCGCAAGTACAGCATTGACGAGTTGCCTCAACTGTGGAGCGTCCTCAAAGGTGACATGAGCCTGGTGGGGCCACGCCCAGCGTTTGCCGCCGAATACGAGCGCTATGACGATTGGCAGCGGCGTAGATTGAGTGTCACACCGGGTATTACTTGCCTGTGGCAAGTCAATGGACGCAATCAGATCAAAGATTTTGACGAATGGGTGCGGCTGGATTTAGAGTATATCGATAACTGGTCCTTATGGCTCGATATGCAGATTCTATGGCGAACACTGATTGTAGTCGTTCGCGGCACGGGTATGTGAGCCAGGTCTCTGTCAATATCATCATCCTCAGTTGTTCTCTTTCCTCCAATCCTTTGCCAGCGACGCAAGCAAACCCGTCACCAACACACAAGGCATCATCTTATGACAAGAATCTGCGTAACTGGCATATGGCATCAAGGGGCTGTGGTGTCGGCTTGTCTGGCTGACTTGGGCTACACAGTCACAGGCGTTTGCACTCAAGAGATTGCGGCACAACTGAATCGCGGGCAACCGCCAGTCTACGAGCCCCTATTGCCCGCGATTCTGCAACAGAACCTTGATGCCGGCCGGCTTCACTATACAAGCGACTATGCCCAGGGACTGGCGGACGCAGAGTTCGTCTTCATCTGCACGGATACGCCTGTGGATGGACACGACGACTCTGACCTGACGTCCATCTACACGACTGCCGAGAATATCGGGCGGCACATCACTGGCGATATCGTGCTGTGTGTCACAGCCCAGATGCCTGTGGGGAGCAGCGAGCAGTTAGCCGCCGTCGTGCGCGGCCTGGCCCCCGACCACCGTTGCACCGTCGCCTACATACCGGAGTTCTTGCGCCTGGGACAGGCGGTCGAGACCTTCCGTCAGGCCGATCGCATTGTGATTGGCTGTGACGATCAAGTCGTGGCGGAGCGCATTGCAGCCCTCTATCGTCCATTGGGACGACCTATTGTCTATACGGATGTCCGCTCGGCGGAGATGGCCAAGCATGCCTCGAACGTCTTTCTGGCCACTTCGATCAGCTTTATCAACGAGATTGCCGACCTGTGCGAAGTGCTGGATGCGGATGCCCGTGAAGTGGCGCGCATTCTGAAGTTGGACAGGCGTATCGGCGAACATGCCTTCCTAAGCCCTGGCTTGGGCTTTGCCGGTGGTACATTGGGCCGTGAGCTGCGTAACCTGCAAAAGTTGGGTGCGCAGCACGGGACAACGACACCTTTGACAGATGCTGTCTGGCAAGTGAATTCCCAGCGTCCGCAGTTGGTCAGCCGCCGCTTGGCTTCTGCACTCGGTTCGCTA